>PVMQ01001413.1_pt1 | contig 13004 bp, 12 predicted proteins | sample 1853411 | NCBI WGS metagenome assembly PVMQ01 (sample SAMN08533513, study PRJNA380276) | Human gut metagenome, whole genome shotgun sequencing project.
ATATTCGCAGTGCCGGATACTGTTCTGCTACACAGACGGTTTACGCTGCGCAGAGCGCGGCATGACCGTGCCGCGCAACCCTTTGGCACGTTATACCGCATGGCACCTACGGATTAGGCGTTTGATACTATTTATCTTCGCAGGTGCTGTCTATTACAACGCGCTCACAAATTGCGCGGCACTGCTATGCCGCGCCTGCGTAGAGTAGCCCGTATGTGTAGCAGTAATCTATCTGTGAACTGCGAATATGTTGCGAAACAAACGCTGAGGTAACCCGACTGCCGTTCCCTATTTTCGAAGCGGTCACATATAGGAAATCTGCGCCGGATTGGGAAGCAAGGGAAAGGTAGGAGTTCAAAGAGGAAGGAAAACCGCAGGTTGTCCTTCCTTTTTGCCCACCGCCGTGGGTACGACGTCGTCCCCGCCGCGGGGCGCGGCACGTTCCCGCCGTCCGCAGACGGCGAATCCCCCGCTGAGGTTCAGCGGAAAGCTTCCCGCCCGTTAGGGGCGAACACGCTAACGCAGTTCGCGTGCCCCGCTCAGCCGGTGCAGGAAAAAGAGCCGCCACGTCAGGGCGAACACGCTAACGCAGTTCGCGTGCCCCGGTCAGCCGGTGCAGGAAAAAGAGCCGCCCCGTCAGGGCGAACACGCTAATGCAGTTCGCGCGCCCCGGCTTTCCGGTGCAGAAAAGGAGCCGCCCCGTCAGGGCGAACACGCTAACGCAGTTCGCGCGCCCCGGCTTTCCGGTGCAGGAAAAAGGGGAGGACGCAAAATCTAACGGCGAAACCGCTGCAAACTTTGTTTATTGCTACAAGATAGCGCAAAACCGGTCGGTTTTGCTTGAAATGACCGGTGCAAAGTGTTAAACTAAAATCGGACTGTTATGGAAGATTAGATACCATCCAAGTCCGTTATTTCGTTATAATTTGGATAAAATACACACCGGAAAGGACGAATAACATGAACAACGTGTACGAAAGCCCGCTTTCTTCGCGCTACGCTTCCAAGGAGATGCTCTACACCTTCTCCTCGGATATGAAGTTCTCCACCTGGCGTCGGCTGTGGCTGTCGCTGGCTAAGGCGGAGCGGGCGCTCGGTCTGCCGATCACGCAGGAGCAGGTGGACGAGATGGCCGCGCACCTGACCGACATCGACTACGATGTGGCCCGTCAGCGCGAGAAGGAGGTACGCCATGACGTTATGGCGCACGTTTACACCTTCGGCAAGGCGGCTCCCAAGGCGGCCGGCATTATCCACCTCGGCGCTACCAGTGCGTATGTCGGCGACAATACCGACATCATCCAGATCCGCGAGGGTCTGCTGCTGGTTCGCAAAAAGCTGGCGACCGTACTGGACAAGCTGGCACAGTTCGCGGATGCGCACAAGTCCCAGCCGACGCTCGGCTTCACCCACTTCCAGCCCGCACAGCTGACCACGGTCGGCAAGCGCGCTACCCTGTGGATGAACGAGCTGCTGATGGATTTGAATGAGGTAGAATACCGCATCGAAAACCTGCGCATGCTCGGCAGCAAGGGCACGACCGGCACGCAGGCGTCCTTCATGGAGCTGTTTGACGGCGACGAGAGCAAGGTTAAGGAGTTGGAGAAGCGCATTGCCGACGATTTCGGATTTGCAGGCGTGGTTCCGGTCTCCGGCCAGACCTACTCCCGCAAGATCGACGCGCAGACACTCGCAACGCTCGCCGGTATCGCAGAATCCGCTTCCAAGTTCGCAACCGACCTGCGTCTGCTGCAGCACCTGAAGGAAGTAGAGGAGCCGTTCGAGAAGAACCAGATCGGCTCGTCCGCTATGCCGTACAAGCGCAACCCGATGCGTTCCGAGCGTATCTGCGCACTGGCGCGCTATGTCATCTGCGACAGCCTGAACCCGGCGTTCACCTCGGCTACCCAGTGGTTCGAGCGCACGCTCGACGATTCCGCGAACAAGCGCATTTCCGTGCCGGAGGCATTCCTTGCCGTTGACGCAATCCTCAACATCATGATCAACGTCGTTTCCGGTCTGGTCGTTTATCCGAAGGTCATCGAGGCGCACGTTATGAACGAGCTGCCGTTCATGGCAACCGAGAACATCATGATGGACGCCGTAAAGCGCGGCGGCAACCGTCAGGACCTGCACGAGCGCATCCGCGAGCACTCCATGGCTGCGGGCAAGCGCATCAAGGAGGAGGGTCTGGAGAACGATATGGTTGACCGCATTGCCGGCGACCCGATGTTCGGCATGACCCGTGAGCAGATCCTCGAGCACCTCGACCCGTCCGCTTACATCGGCCGCTGCCCGTCTCAGGTGGACGAGTTCCTGAGCGAGTGTGTTCGTCCTGCCATTGCACCTTATCTGACTGGCGAAGATGTAAAGGTTGAGATTAACCTGTAAACCGGAAAGTTTATCCCTGAAATTGACAGATATCCCGCTCACGCGGGATATTCTGCCGCTTATGCGTCAATGGCGCATAAATGTTGCACGATTCATGCAGAATGATTGACTTTTTGGCTATTATGCTGTATACTAAATCAGTTGTGTAACAAAAAAATTAAAGGAGGCACTTGCAAGTGAAAAAGAGTGTAACTTCCTTTATCGCGGTCATGCTGATCATCATTTTCTTCGGCGTGACGGCGGTAACAGGAGTGTACATTCCGGGCGGCTGGACCATGCCGTTCCGGAACACGGCAACGTCCGACACGTCTGCGACGGATACGAGCGACACCTCGTCTACCGACAACAGCGCAGACACGGCGGACAACACGGCAGACAGCACGGATGCGTCTGCTGATACCTCTGCTGACTCGGCTTCGACCGATTCCGCAGATACGAAAGACTCCGGTCTGAAGGCCATCATCCCGAGCGTACTCGATACCGACAACGGTATCCGTCTGGGTCTGGATCTGGTCGGCGGCTCCCGTATCGTATACGAGGCCGAAATCCCGGACGGCTACGACACCAACAACCTGTCCGATGACATGAACTCGGTACAGAAGGTCATTCGTCAGCGTCTGACCGACAAGGGCTTTACCGAGGCTACCGTATCCCTCAGCGGCGAGAACCGCGTAACGGTTGAGATCCCGCAGATCACCAACCCGGAGGAAGCGGTTCAGACCCTGGGCACCACCGCTCAGCTGACCTTCCTCGATGCCGACGGCAAGGAGTGGCTGTCCGGCTCGGACATCAAGAAGGCGTCCTACGGCTACGGCAACCCGACGAACGGCATGAGCGACCAGCACTATGTTGAGGTGCAGTTCACCTCCGAGGGCCAGAAGAAGTTCGCTGAGGCGACCGGCTCCGTTGCTGCCCGCACGGACGGCACCAACATTCTGTACATCATGATGGATAACCAGATCATCTCGTATCCGTCCGTTTCCGAGAAGATCGACAACGACAGCTGTGTTATCACCGGCAACTTCACCCGCGACAGCGCGACCGAGCTGGCAAACCTCATCAACGCAGGTCAGATCCCGTTCTCGCTCAAGCAGGTAGAGCTTCGCTCTGTCGGCCCGCAGCTCGGCGCTGACGCGATGAGCTCCAGCCTGAAGGCAGGCCTGATCGGTCTGCTGCTCGTTATGCTGTTCATGATCATCATGTACCGCGTTCCGGGCGTTGTTTCCTGCTTCGCTCTGTGCTTCTACATGGTTATCGAGGCGCTGCTGTTCAGCCTGATTCGCGTAAACCTGTCCCTGCCGGGCATCGCAGGTATCATCCTGTCCATCGGTATGGCGGTTGACGCAAACGTCATTATCTTCGAGCGCATCAAGGAGGAAATGGCTGCCGGCAAGACCGTCAAGAGCGCCATTGACTCCGGCTTCAAGCGTGCATTCACCGCAATTCTGGACTCCAACATCACCACCCTGATCGCGTGCGGCGTGCTGTTCTTCCTCGGCACCGGCACGATCGTCGGCTTCGCTACCACGCTGGGCATCGGTGTTATCGTGTCCATGTTCACCGCGCTGACCATCACGCACTTCCTGCTCAACCGCATGGTTGATTTCCACATCCGCAACCCGAAGGCTTACGGTCTGCGTGAGCGCAAGGAAGAGAAGAAGCATTTCCCGATCCTCAAGAACTTCAAGATCTTTGGCGGTATCTCTGTCGTACTGGTCGCTACCGGCCTTGTCGCGCTGATCCTGCTGCCGTTCGGCAAGAACCTGTTCAACCTGAGCATCGACTTTGCCGGCGGTACCGAGATGGAGTTCAACATGCATACCGCAGTTACGCAGGATATCCAGACCGAGGTCAGCGATCTGTTCAAGGACGCAACCGGTGTGGACGCATCCTCTGTAACCTCCTCCGGTGACGGCAACGAGGACGTGCTGATCCGCTCCACCTCCATCGATTCCGAGCAGCGTGCTGCCGTGATCGACAAGATGCTGGAGAAGTACAGCCTTGCTGATACCGATATCCTCAACAACAACGACGTATCCGCTTCTGTCGGCAGCGACCTGCAGCGTTCGGCATTCATCTGCTCGATCCTTGCAATCCTGCTGATGCTGGTGTACATCACCTTCCGCTTCGAGCTGACCAGTGGTCTGGCTGCGATCTGCTGCCTGGTTCACGACCTGCTCGTTATGCTGAGCGTTTACGTTCTGCTGCAGATTCCGCTCGACAGCAACTTCATTGCTGCTGCACTGACCATCCTCGGCTACTCCATCAACGCGTCCATCATCGTATTCGACCGCGTTCGTGAGAACCTGCGCACCGCGCGCAAGGAGCCGTTTGAGGTCATCGGCGAGAAGAGTATCTGGCAGACCATGGGCCGTACCATCAACACCACGCTTACCACGCTGTTCACCATCGGCATGGTATACATCCTCGGTGTTCCGTCGCTCAAGCAGTTCACCCTGCCGCTGATCGTCGGTATCTTGGCTGGCGGCTGGTCGTCCGTTATGCTGTCTACCGGTCTGTGGGGCTTCTTCCGTAAGAAGTTCCGCCGCCGCCGCAAGATCTAACGACTATCGAAAAGGCACCCGTTCGGGTGCCTTTTTTTGCGTCCGTTTATCGGCGCAGGGGGAGCGGGGAACACGAACCCGCCTGCGGCAGTTCGAGTGCCCCGGTCAGCCAGTGCAGAAAAGAAGCCGCCCGGAGGGCAGGGCAGGAAAAGGTGCCGCTTTATCACAATAAAAAATTGACTTAACAGCACCCCACGTAGTATAATAACAGCAGACAGATAACAAACCACGCGCGTGAAGCGGTGTTCACAAGGGGGAAGTACGATGAAGTGCCCATTTTGCAGCTTTGAAGACAGCAAGGTCGTGGACTCCCGTCCGACGGACGAGGGTACCAGCATCCGCCGCCGACGTGAATGTCTCCACTGCGGAAAACGCTTTACCACCTACGAGACGGTGGAGCGCATGCCGCTTATGCTGATCAAGCGCGATGGCACCCGGCAGGCGTACGACCGCCAGAAGCTGCTCAACGGTCTGGTGAAGGCGTGCGAGAAACGCCCGGTTTCGCTGATGCAGCTGGAACAGATCGTCGATCACGTCGAGCAGAAGCTGTTCGGCTCTCTCGAAAGCGAGGTCTCCAGCAAGGTCATCGGTGAGCTTGTCATGGAGCAGCTGCGTAAGGTTGATGAGGTCGCGTATGTGCGGTTTGCCTCGGTCTACCGCCAGTTTAAGGACATCAACACCTTTATGGAAGAGCTGAACACGCTCCTCAAAGATAAATAATTCGGCGGGTATGGCGCAGGCTGTACCCGTTTTTTCATATCGAAAGGAAGATGGATTTATGGACGAACGGCTGCAGAAACAGCTGAATTTCATTCTCGAGATCGACAAGGAGAAGAACATTTTCCGGCAGACGCATCTCTCCGGCCACGGCCGCCGCGAGAACGACGCCGAGCACGCATGGCACATGGCTGTCATGGCGTACCTGCTGCAGGAATATTCCAACGAGCCGGTGGATGTGGCGCGCGTCATGCTCATGTGCCTGCTGCACGATGTGGTGGAGATTGACGCAGGCGACACCTACGCCTACGACGCCGACGGCCTGAAGACGCAGAAGGCGCGCGAGGACGCGGCAAAGCAGCGTATTTATTCGCTCCTGCCGGACGACCAGAAACGCGGGCTGATGGCTGTTTTTGACGAATTTGAGGCCGACGAGACCGCCGAGGCGCACTTTGCCCACGCGATGGACAATCTGCAGCCGCTCCTGCTCAACAACAGCAACGGCGGCAGCGACTGGGCCGACCACGATGTGACCGCCAAGCAGGTCTACGGCCGCCAGAGCCGCACGGAGAAAGGCTCGGCGTACCTGTATGAGCTGACAGACAAAATCCTGCAGGCGAATATCAAAAAGGGTGCGCTCAAAGAGAAATAAAAAAATAAGAAGAATTTTCGACCGAGTTGACCATTCGTGGTCAATTTTCGCCGCCGAACGGCGTATGGGTGCAGGCACTTATGCGAAGCAAGGAGGTGAAAACGTGTCAGCTGAGATCATCATTGCGGGACTGAGCCTGCTGGGGACGCTGGCGGGCACGGCCGGCGGCATTATCGTCTCCGGCAAGCTGGTCAATTACCGCATCGAGCAGCTTGAAAAGAAGGTCGAAAAGCACAATAACCTCATCACCCGAACCTTCAGGCTGGAGCAGGCAGTCGCGCTGCTGGACGAGCGTGTCCGCGTGGCTAACCACCGCATCAGTGATTTGGAAAAGGAGGAAGTCGAGTGAACTGGAAGGTGCGGCTTAGAAATCCGGTATTCTGGGTGCAGATTGTTGTGAGTGCGTTCGCCGCGGTGCTGGCGTATGCCGGTCTGACCGCCGCTGACCTCACCACCTGGGAGAGCGTCGGTGCGCTGCTCTGCAATGCGGTACGCAATCCGTATTGCCTGTTCCTTGTGCTGTCGAGCGTGTGGAACGCCGTCAATGACCCGACAACTAAGGGTGTTGCGGACAGCGAACGGGCAAGAAGTTATGATACGCCAAGCAGGTAAAGGAAAATCCCTCTCGGAAACGAGAGGGATTTTTCGTTGTGCAGAATGGAAAATTGAGAATGGAAAATGGAAAATGAATGGATAGTGCAGGTTGGTATGAAAGCCGGTGCATACCGTAAACAAAGGACGCGCAATGCGTGTCCAAATTCCAACAAATTTGCACAATATAAATGAAAAAATGGAGAATGCTCCATCTAAGGTTCATTCTCCATTCTCCATTTTCAATTCTCAATTATTTAGAGGATTTCTTTCAATGCTGCAATCAGCTTATCCATCTGCTCATCTGTGCCGACGGTGATACGCAGGTAATTATCAATGCGCGGCAGCTTGAAATAGCGGATAAAGATACCCTTTTCGCGCAGGGCGGCGAAGATATCCGGCGCTTTCTTGTTCGGATGGGTGACAAACAGGAAGTTTGTCAGCGACGGCAGCACGGTAAAGCCGAGCGTCCGCAGCGCCTCCGCCGAGCGGTCACGGGTGGTGCTGACCTTGCGGCAGGTCTGCTGGAAATAATCCTCGTCGCGGATGGATGCTTCACCGACAGCGAGTGCGATGGCGTCCATCGTGTAGGAATTATACGAGTTTTTAACCGCTTCGAGCGTGGAAATCAGCGTCTCCGAGCCGAGCGCGTAGCCGATGCGCATGCCCGCGAGCGAGCGCGACTTGCTGGTCGTCTGCACGATGAGCAGGTTTTCGTACTTGCCGAGCAGCGGAACCGCGCTCTGCGCGCCGAAATCCACATACGCCTCGTCGATGATGACAACGCAGTCCTGATTGTGCTGCAGCAGGTCCTCGAGGAACTCGAGCGTTACGCCGCGGCCGGTCGGCGCGTTCGGGTTCGGCAGGACGATACCGCCGTTCGGCTTGTCGTAATCGCGCACATTGACGCAGAAATCCTCGTCGAGCGGCATGTTTTCGTACGGAATGCGGAACAGATCGCACCAGACCGGATAGAACGAGTAGGTGATGTCCGGATAGAGAATGGGCTTGTCCGAGCAGAAGAACGACTGGAACGCCAGCGCGAGCACATCATCCGAGCCGTTGCCGAGGAATACCTGCGACGGCTGCAGGTCAAACCGCTCTGCGATAGCGGTTTTGAGTGCTTTCGCGTTCGCATCCGGGTAAATCGCGAGTTTTGCGGCGTCAAACGTGCGCAGAACCTCGGTCACGCCCGGAGCAGGCGGGTACGGGTTCTCGTTGGCGTTCAGCTTGATGATGTTGTCGGTTTTCGGCTGCTCGCCCGGCACATACGGGTCGATCTTGCGCAGCTTATCGAGAAAAGGCTTGTCCATGGGGAGACCTCCTGTGTTCGTTTTCTTTGATGGGGATAGTTTATCATAATAAAGCGATAAAGTCAAGAGGGTTTGTCGATAACTGCGAGATGTGGTATAATCCTTATAATAGAGTGGAGAGTGGAGATTGAAGAGTGGAGAGAACGTGAGATACGGCGGGTTCCGTGTTCTCGGTGAGTAAATCTTCACTCTTCACTCCTCACTCTCCACTCTGATAGACATTAAACGACTAATGAAGGGTTAAATTATGTACCAACCTTTAGCAGACAAAATCCGTCCGAAGACATTGGACGATGTGGTCGGGCAGCGGCATTTACTGGGCGAAAACGGCCTTTTGCGCCGCGTCATTGAAAGCGGCAGCATCCCGAACCTGATATTTTACGGGCCGTCCGGCGTGGGCAAGACCACGGTCGCGTCCATCATCGCGCAGCAGACCGACCGCAAGTTATACCACTTAAACGCCACCACGGCGGGCATTGCCGACATCAAGGCGATCATTGACGAGCTGGACACCTTCCTTGCGCCGAACGGTGCGCTTGTGTACCTCGATGAGATCCAGTATTTCAACAAAAAGCAGCAGCAGAGCCTGCTGGAGTTCATCGAAACCGGCAAGATCACGCTCATCGCATCGACGACGGAAAACCCGTATTTTTACATCTACAACGCGATTTTAAGCCGCTGCACGGTATTCGAGTTCAAGCCGGTCGAGGCTGCCGATATGCGCCGGGCAGTGGAACGTGCGTTGAAACTTGCGATGGGCGAGGACGCAAAGCCGGTCGAGGACGGCGTGGCGGATTACATCGCGCAGGCGGTCGGCGGCGACGTGCGAAAGGCGCTCGGCGCGGTCGAGCTGCTCGTCTCCGGTGCGGGGGCGGACGGCATCACGCTCGCGGACGCGCAGCAGGCGGCGCAGCGCTCGAATATGCGCTACGACCGCGACGGTGACAGCCATTATGACATCCTCTCGGCGCTGCAGAAGTCCGTGCGCGGCTCCGACCCGGACGCGGCGCTGCATTATCTCGCGCGGCTGCTCGAGGCAGGCGATATGATCTCCGCGGCGCGGCGCATGCTCGTTATTGCGAGTGAGGATATCGGTTTGGCGTACCCGCAGTGCGCCGCCATCGTCAAGGCGTGCGTGGACAGCGCGTTCCAGCTGGGATTGCCCGAGGCGCGGATTCCGCTTGCGGAGGCGATCATTTTGATGGCGACTGCGCCCAAGTCCAACAGCGCCATCAATGGTATTGATGCCGCCATTGCCGATATTCGGGCGGGCAGGGCAGGCGATATTCCGGCGCACCTCAAGGACACGCATTACGGCGGCGCAAAGAAATTAGGCCGCGGACTGACGTATCAGTATCCGCATATGTATCCTAATCACTGGGTGCAGCAGGAGTATCTGCCCGATGAGCTGCGCGGCGCACAATACTACGAATACGGCCCGAATAAGACCGAACAGGCTGCGAAAGCGTACTGGGATAGAGTGAAAAATCAGAAATAATGGAAAATGGAGAATGAACGTGACGGTTTCATTCTCCATTTTTTTCGCTGTTCACTCGAAAACGGTTTTCACCGGCTTTTTATCGCACCCAACCGGTGTATAGACCCACTCGTCGATATGCCCTTCGGTGATGAAATACCGTGGCGGTGTCGGTGCGTCATACGGCGCGAGAACGTCGATGACGGTCAGCTTTACCTTCATCCGCTGCGGCAGGATGGACTTGATGTACACGGATACCGCCATGCCGGGCCGCAGGTCTGCACGCGGCTCCGCGAGGCCGGACAGGTTGGGCGTAAGCTCGATGAACACGCCGTACGGCTCGATGGAGCGGACAACGCCGCGCACGGTCTCACCGACGGAGAACAGCGCCGCGTTCTGCGCCCAGGTGCCGAGCAGCTCGCGGTGGGTGAGCGAAATGCGCCGGTTTTCCGGCTCCACGGTGCGGACAGCCGCCAGAATGGACTGCCCGACGGTCAATCGGTCGCCCGGGTGGCAGATGCGCGACACGGACAGATTTTCGATGCCGATAAGCGACGGCACGCCGCAGCCTGCGTCCACGAACGCGCCGAACGGCTCCAGATGCGTTACACGCGCCGGAATCACGTCACCCGGCCGGAGGGAATCGAGCAGCCGGTCCTGCGCCTTCTGCTGAACGATGGTGCGCGACAGCCATGCCGTGGGCGGGTCCGTGCTCTCGTCGATATCGGTGACGACGAAGCAGGTGGGCTTGCCTACACGCGACAGGATGGCAATCTCGCGCGTGTCGCCCTCCGCCACGCCGAGCGCGCAGGACACGCGCGGCAGGATGCCCTGTGCGATGCCGAGGTCGAACAGCAGGTCGTGCGCGGCGGTGCACCGCTGTGCGACGGCTTCCAGAATGCGTCCCTCGTCCTGCGCCTGCCGCAGCGCGCCGAGCGTTGAAAATGCCTGCCGGACCGCAGGCTGTACCATGTAGCTGCCCTCGGGCAGATAGGATTCGCTTGTTTTCATATGCAGCCGAGCCTCCTTTGGGGTCTGCCTTACTATATGATGTGCGGTGGCGGATTAGCACCGAATTGTCCGTATCGGCATAGATTGTAACCAGAATCTATGGATAAGGGGCTGATTGGAATGGCCAATTCGGAAAATATTTCGCTGTCGGCGCTGCGGGACGGACAGTGGGCGCGGGTCGCGGCGCTGCACCTCAGCGGCGGCATGCGGCGACGCGTGCAGGATTTGGGTCTGGTGCCGGGCACGCGCGTCACCTGTGTGCGGCGTGCGCTCTCGGGCGACCCGATCGCGTACCGGATACGCGGCGCGGTGGTTGCCCTGCGTAAATGCGATGCCGCTCAAATCGAGGTGCAGCCATGAGGCGCACCGTGGCGCTGGCGGGCAACCCGAACGTCGGCAAATCGACCGTGTTCAACGCCCTGACCGGCAGCCGTCAGCACACCGGCAACTGGAGCGGCAAGACAGTCGCGTGCGCCGAGGGCAGGCTGCGCGGCGGCGGTCTGACGCTGACCGACCTGCCGGGTACTTATTCGCTGCGGGCGCACTCGGAGGAGGAGCGTGCCGCGCGGGAATTTCTGGTTTCGGGTCAGGCGTGCGCGGTGGTGCTCGTGGCGGACGCGGGCTGTCTGGAGCGCAGCCTCATCCTTGCTTTGCAGGTGCTGGAGGTGCAGAAAAACGCCGTTCTATGCCTGAATCTCATGGATGAAGCCGCGAAAAAGGGCATTGAGATTGATGCTGCCGCGCTCGAGCGGGAGCTTGGCATACCGGTGATACCGTGCGCCGCACGGCAGGGAAAGGGGCTGCACGAGCTCGAAGCCGCGATACGCCGAGCGGCGGCAGGCGAAAATGAAACGCACCCGACCGCCATCCGCTATCCGGCGATGGACGAGGATTTGACGGAGGAACAGAGGGACGATATTGCAACCGCAGCGGCGGCACTCCGCGCGGAGGAGATCGCGCTGACGTGCGTCAGACAGCCGGAATGCGCCTGCGCGCGGGATGACCGAGCGGACGATGTGATCCTCAGCCGGAGGTTCGGCGTGCCGCTCATGCTTTTGCTGCTCGCAGGCGTGTTTTACCTCACCTTATTCGGCGCAAACGTGCCGAGCGAGTGGCTGAGCACGCATCTTCTGGCACTCGGCACGCCGTTTGCGGGTGCGCTTGCGAAGCTGGGACTGCCGCCGTTTTTCGTCTCGATGCTGACCGACGGGTTATGGCGCGTACTGGCAACTGTTGTCTCGGTCATGCTGCCGCCGATGGCGATTTTCTTCCCGCTGTTCACGCTGCTCGAGGACGCAGGCTACCTGCCGCGCGTGGCGTTTCAGCTTGACCACGCCTTCCAGTGCGCGAGAGCGAGCGGCAAGCAGAGCCTGACCATGTGCATGGGCTTCGGGTGCAACGCCTGCGGCGTGACAGGCTGCCGCATCATCGACTCGCCGCGGGAGCGGCTGATCGCCATCCTCACCAACAGCTTTGCGCCGTGCAACGGACGGTTTCCGCTGCTCATTTTTCTGTGCTCGGTGTTTTTCGCGGGCAGCGCGGCAGGCGGCGCGCTGCTGCTGACCGGCGTCATCGCGGCAAGTGTTGGCTTGACGCTGCTCGTGTCGCGCATTCTCTCGGCAACGGTTTTGCGCGGAGAGGCGGTGTCGTTTGCGCTCGAGCTGCCGCCCTACCGCATGCCGCAGATCGGGCGCGTTATCGTGCGCAGCGTGCGCGACCGGACGCTGTTCGTCCTTGCGAGAGCCGCCGCCGTGGCGGCTCCGGCGGGCGTGCTCATCTGGCTGCTCGCCAATGTGCAGATAGGGAATACAGCTATCCTGTCGCACATCACGGCATTTTTAGACCCGGCAGCGCGGGTGTTCGGGATAGACGGCGTGATCCTGCTTGCGTTTATCCTCGGCTTTCCGGCGAACGAGCTGGTCATGCCGCTCATCGTGATGGGCTACCTCTCGTCCGGCACGATCGCCTCCGGCGTGGACTTTGCCTCCTTCCGCGCGCTGCTGCTGGCAAACGGCTGGACGGTGCAGACCGCGCTCTGCACACTGGTGCTCACCGTGGCGCACGCGCCGTGCTCGACAACCTGCCTTACCATCCTGCAGGAGACGCGCAGCGCAAAGTGGACACTGGCGGCGGTGCTGATTCCTGCGGGAGTCGGGCTTGCGTTTTGCATATTGATACGCTGCATGCTTGCTTCGGCAGGCTGAAAAGCAGGAAAAAAGTGCGTTTTTTTTTTTTTTTTTTTTTTTTGTTAAACGTGTGAAATTTTAAAAAATTTGCATTTTTAAAAC
>PVMQ01001420.1_pt1 | contig 12912 bp, 10 predicted proteins | sample 1853411 | NCBI WGS metagenome assembly PVMQ01 (sample SAMN08533513, study PRJNA380276) | Human gut metagenome, whole genome shotgun sequencing project.
GGGCTGTTCGCCTGTGGGCGAAGGAATATCTGCCCGTCGGGCGGAAACACAGAGATCATAGTCATCAGACTGATCAGAAGTCTGATACAGCTGGAAATTCACATCCGGACGGAGACTGCGAAAGGCAATAATCCTGTTGGTGATTAAAGCAGACGCAGATAAAAGACGAAGCCGTATGGTATGAATAGCCTGTTCTCTTCCCATCTGCAGCTCTGCTGCCAGCTGGTCCAGGCTGCTTATAATAGGAATCAGCCGTTTTTGCAGGAAGCGCCCGGCGTCATTTAATTCAATAGAGCGGCTTTTGCGTTCAAACAGAGGAACGCCAAGTTCCGCTTCCAGACGGTGGATTGCCTGAGAAAGAGCGGGCTGGGCAATCTGAAGATGTTCAGCAGCCTTTGTTATATGCTGGTATTCGGCTGCTGTGAGAAAATATCGCAATTGAAGAAGTTCCATATGTATCACCTCAAAAAAATATTTATGAAATATAGCATGAAGAAGCAGATATGTCAATGCACGGACTGCTTCTTTTTGTATGTGTTTTACAGTTTAGCTCACCTTTTAAAAGGAAAACGCTTGACGGATAAGCCAGGTACGGCTAAGATGAACATGAGTGCTGTCTCTGTTTTGAAACAGGATCAGATACAGTAAAGATAGAAAGGTGTGTGTAAAATGTACGAACTGTTATTTTTGAAACCGATTTTCAAAGAGGCCGTATGGGGCGGAAACCGGCTGAAGGATCAGTTTGGCTATGAAATCCCAAGCGACCATACCGGTGAGTGCTGGGCTATCAGTGCTCATGAAAATGGAGACTGTGAAGTGGCAGAGGGAGAATATAAGGGACAGCGTTTGTCTGTCTTATGGGCAGAGCATCCGGAATTATTTGGCAATGAGGATGGGTGTCTGGGAGATCGATTCCCTCTTCTTATAAAGATTATTGATGCAAAGGATGATTTAAGCATCCAGGTTCATCCGGATGATGCATATGCCGCAGCCAATGAAAATGGTTCTCTGGGAAAGACAGAATGCTGGTACATTCTGGATTGTGAGCCGGATACTTCTATTGTTATAGGGCACCATGCAAAAGATAAGGAAGAGCTGAAGCAGATGGTGGAGCAGGGAAATTATTCTCAGCTGATCCGTCAGATCCCGGTTCATAAGGGAGATTTCTTCCAGATCGATCCGGGCTGTGTTCATGCTATCAAAGGCGGTACTGTGATTCTGGAGACGCAGCAGTCCAGTGATGTAACGTATCGTGTGTACGATTATGACAGAAAGTGGAACGGAGCGCCCAGAATGCTCCATGTAAAGGAAAGCCTGGACGTGATCAAGACCCCCTTTGTACCTGCAAAGGATCAGAGAAAATCGTACCATACAGAGGCGGCGGATCAGGAGCATCTGGAAACCTGCCCATTTTATACCGTAGAGAAATTCGAGGTTCATGGCTGCTGGCAGCATAAGTTTTCAGATCGTTTTGCCAATGTGAGCGTTCTGGAAGGAGAAGGAACGGTAGATGGAATTCCGGTAAAGAAGGGAACGCACTTTATTGTCCCGGCAGGTCATAATGTCTGTGAATTTAAGGGAAATATGACTCTTATCTGCTCCTGGATCCCGGCAGAGGCAAAGGAGACAAAAGAGGATCAGATTTCTATCCGTGTTTCAGACTGGAAGGGTCATACCAAGGCATTTGCACAGAATCCGGAGGAAAGCATACTGGCATTTAAGGATGTATATGAGCCGGGAGATATCATTCAGTTTCATTTTCCTGAAACAGAAGGGTATTATATGGTACGTGTAGATGATACCATGGATGAAGCTCTGGTATATATGACAAAGAAGGATCTTACGTTTGAGGTACCGTTTGATGAAAAAAAATTCTCCTACAATCCCAAGAGTTTTACTGGTGTGCGTCATTATCTGACCTGCCGTAAGGCTGCTTCATGGGAAACCGGTATTTATCGTAATCTGGCTAAAAATGTGCTTGATCAGCACGGGGACAGAGGCTGCTATCCTCATGCTTCTGCAAATGTGGAAACAAGAGGGGAGTCTGTTTTTGCAGCCCGTAATGCAATTGATGGCGTAACCGCTACTCTGAGTCACGGAAAATGGCCATATGAGTCCTGGGGCATCAACCGCAGAGATGATGCGGAACTTTTGCTGGAGTTTGGCCGTCCGGTGGACATCGATCAGGTGCGTTTGTGGACCAGAGCTGATTTTCCGCATGATAACTGGTGGGTCAGCGCAGTTCTTACCTTTTCAGACGGCACCAGAGAGGTGGTAAATATGGAAAAGAGCGAGAAGGCTCATACCTTTGCCATTACAAAGAAGGGGATTACCTGGGTACGCCTGTCTGATCTGATCAAGGCAGACGATCCATCTCCATTCCCGGCTTTAACCCAGATTGAGGTTTATGGAAAAGAAGCTTAGGAAGAGCTGTTTCCATATATTTTTAACAGATCTATATAATCTTTAACATGTTTTGGCATATACCTTCCGGGCCGGCAGGCTGCAATGGTTGTGGTAAGGACAGGCTTTTCTCCTACACAATAGCAGCCTGGCCGATCTGAACGAAGAGATGCCATATAGTTGAAATAACTTTCCGGTGCAAAGGCAGCTCCCATTCCGTCCATAGCAAGTTTGATGGACATCTGGCTGTTGCGTGTATGCAGAAGTACCGGAGGATTAATTTCATGCCGGGCGAAGAGATCCCTGGCGATGCCGCCGGTGTTCTGATCCGGATATAAAAGAATAAAATTTTCCTGAGAGAGCTTTTTTAAATCCAGCCATGGATGAGAAAAGCCCTCTTTTTTTTCGGCCTCTTTTTCAAGAGGATGGCCTTCCGGCAGTATCAGTACGATTTCCTCTGTGCGGATAACCTGATAATCTAATAATTTTGGAAAAGTATGTACATTATAAATTGTAAGGTCAATAGAGGTATTTTTCAGCGTCTGTTCAGCGACAAAGCTGACTTCCTCCATAATGTTAATTGTCACATGAGGATAGCGCCGGTGGAATTCCATCAGAGTAGGCTGCAGTAAAGTGCTTCCGAGCATGATGGGAATGGCAATATTGAGCCGTCCATGGGCTCTTCGGGTAATATCTTCATATTCCTGATCCCATTCCTGGCCAAAGGCTGCGATCTGTTCGGCATAGTATAGATAGCGTTCTCCCATATAAGTAGGGATGTATCCCTGTTCCAGACGGGAAAAGAGGGGGGAGCCAAGCTGCTGTTCCAGATTCTTGAGGTATTTGCTGAGAGAAGGCTGGGAGATAAACAGGGCTTTTGCTGCTTTTCCGATGCTTTTATAGTGTGCAATAGCCAGAATGTAGCGTGCTTCTTTTAAATCCATGGATTAACCTCCTTTTTAATCAGTATATCATAGCTTTACTGCATAAAAAATATAGAAATTATGTATTGGACGGAATGTATATTACTTTTTATAATAAATTCAGAATTAAAAATTAGTATAATTAATGAATATATTCAGAATGGAGGAAGAACATGAAGAAAAGCAGTACATGGATGATGCTGGCTCCCGGGCTGATCATTTTGCTGTTGTGTCTGGGTCTGCCCCTTATAAGTGTGCTGGCCCCTACATTTACAGCAGGACAATATCCTCTCAGTGCGTATGTGGAGTTTTTTCAGGATGAGTACTACAGAAAAATTCTGTTTCGCACCCTGAAAATTGCAGTTATTACCACAGGGATCTGCATGGCAGGAGGGATTCCCACCGCATATTTTATAAGCCGGTGTGATAAAAAATGGAGAGGTCTTCTTCTGGCAGCATCCATTTTTCCAATGATGACAAATTCTGTGATCCGAAGTTTTGCCTGGATCAATATTTTAGGAAGCAACGGTATAATCAACCGCATTCTGCTGGCTCTCAATGTAGCTGATAAGCCCATGAAGCTTCTTTATACAGATTTTGCTATTATTATCGGTTCTGTGTATCTGTTTCTTCCTCTTATGATCGTTACGGTTACAGGTGTAATGGAGAATATAGATGATGATATGATGGAGGCGGCTCAGAGTCTGGGAGCAGGACGATTTGAGGCTTTTATGAAAGTGATTTTCCCTATGAGTCTTCCGGGAATTATAGTAGGAGGTATCCTTGTTTTCACAGGAACCCTCACTGCATATACAACACCTCAGCTGCTTGGAGGAAACAGCAATATGGTTCTGGCAACTCTGATTTATCAGAGAGCCATGTCTGTAGGGGATTGGAACGGGGCTTCTGCAGTAGCGCTGATTATGATCGTAATTACTCTTATAGTAATCAGGGGCTTTAATGCTCTGGCAGCAAGATTGGATAAAAGAGGAGGAAAATAATGAAAAAGAACCGTTGGCTGACAGTTTACGCTGTCCTGGTATTTTTGTTTTTGATGATCCCTCTGGTGATTATTACCGTTACGGCTTTTGGAGGAGGAAGTGCGATTACATTTCCAATTGATTCTTTTTCCCTGAAATGGTTTGGAAATGTTTTTGCTTTGAAGTCTTTCCGGCGTTCCTTTCTGACCAGTCTGGAAGTGGCATTCCTTGCAACCTTTATTGCTCTTTTGGTGGGAATTCCTGCAGCATACGCACTGGCACGGTCAGGAATCCGCGGAAAACAGCTTCTGCGATCCGTATTTTTGTCTCCAACCATTGTTCCTGGGATTGTAGTAGGTTTTATCCTGTATCAGTTCCTGATTCTGACTTTCCGCCTTCCGGTTATGGCAAGTCTTCTGGCAGGCCATTTTCTTGTAACTCTGCCTTATGTAATCCGTGTAGTTGGTTCTGCTATGGAGCAGTTTGATTTTTCTATTGAAGAAGCTGCCTGGAGTCTGGGATGTCCTAAGGGAGCAGCATTTTTTAAAGTGGTTCTCCCCAATGTAACCTCCGGTATTTCATCTGCTTTTATGCTGGCTTTTATCAACTCATTTAATAATATTCCTGTATCCATGTTTTTAACGGGTCCCGGTGTCAGCACCTTCCCGGCAACACTGATGAATTATATTGAATACAATTATGACCCTACGGTGTCCGCTGTTTCTGTGCTTTTAATGGCAGCTACTGTACTTATTATGGTGATCGTGGACAGGACCCTGGGAATTGCTTCACTGGCAAAATAGGAGGATAAGAAAATGGCATTTATGACATTAGAGAAAATCGGCGTCAGCTATGATAAGAAAAAACAGATCTTAAAGGGCCTGGATCTGTCTGTGGAAAAAGGAGAGCTGGTATAACTCCTTGGTCCCAGCGGATGCGGAAAGACTACGACTCTTCGGGTAGTGGCCGGCTTTATTGAACCAGGTGAAGGAACCTTTACACTGGACGGAGAAGATATGACAAAGGTTCCGGTACACAAGCGAAATTTTGGAATAGTATTTCAAAGCTATGCCCTTTTTCCGCATCTGACGGTATATGATAATGTGGCTTTTGGACTGCGTACGCGCAAGATGGATAAGGCACAGATTGACAGAAAGGTAAAAGAGATTCTGGAGGTTTGCGGCCTGACAGAGCTGTCTGGCCGTTTTCCGAGAGAAATGTCCGGTGGACAAAGACAGAGAGTTGCTCTTGCAAGAGCACTGGTAATCGAACCTAAGCTTCTTCTTTTAGATGAGCCCCTGAGTAATCTTGATGCAAAACTTCGCATCAGTATGAGAGTCGAAATTAAGCGCCTTCAGAAAAAACTGGGAATTACTACTTTGTTTGTTACTCACGATCAGGAAGAATGTTTCTCTATTTCTGATAAAGTGGCTGTTATGAATGGAGGGATCATCGAACAGTATGACACACCGGAACAGATTTACAGACAGCCTGCCACAGAGTTTGTAGCCCGGTTTATTGGATTTGAAAATTTCCTGAATCTGGAAAGATGTGGGGATGGAAGTTATCTTGCAGGCGGTCAGAGCCGTTTCTGTTCTTTTATGGAATGTCCGGAAGGAGAATTTACAGGAACGATCAGACCGGATGATATCCGTATTGCAGCACCGGATCAGCAGGAAAATGTTATTACCGGAAGAATCGGCGTTCGCACCTTTCTTGGAAAGAGCTATCAGTATGAAGTGGAAACAGCTGCTGGTGTTCTGAAGGTTAACATGAATACGGAATGTATCTATGCTGAGGGGGATCAGATTCGTCTGTATCTTCCTGAGGATAAGCTGATCCTGGTACGGCGGTAAAAAGCAGAAAATTGAAATTATTATAAAAGGAGAAAAAAGATGAAAAAGAGAGTATTAGCAGCAGTCTGCATGGCAGCTATGGCAGTAACAGCCTGTTCCGGTGGAGCAGAAGGAGAAGGTGCACAGGCAGGTGGAAAGCAGAAACTGGTTCTGTCTACGTATGGTTTGAGTGAGGATATTTCAGCAGAGGAGGTTTATGCTCCTTTTGAAGAGCAGTTTAACTGCCAGATTGTGACAGAAACCGGAGGAACCAATGACAGATATACTAAGCTGAAGGCAGACAGTGAAACTACGATTGATGTAATTGAACTGTCTCAGGCTATGGCTGCCAAGGGTGCAGAGGAAGGTTTGTTTGAGACCATTGATTTAAGTAAAATTGAACATGCCTCTGATCTGATCGCGGCAGCAAAGACGCTGGCTGACAATGGTCAGGGTGTTCCTTATACTATTAACAGTATTGGGATTATGTATAATCCGGAAGCAGTAGGGTTTGAGATTACAGGCTTTGATGATCTGTGGAAGCCGGAGCTGGCAGGTATGGTATCTATTCCCGAGATTACTACAACCTTCGGACCGGCTATGGTATATATGGCCAGTGATCATGCAGGAGTTGATATTAAAACCGATAACGGAGAGGCTGCTTTTAAGGCACTGGAGGAATTAAAGCCAAATCTGGTAAAAACATATGCCAAATCCTCAGACCTGATCAACATGTTTACGTCCGGTGAAGTAGCAGCTGCTGTAGTGGGAGACTTTGGTGTTCCGACGATTAAGGCAGCAAATCCTGATCTTGTATACGTAACTCCGGAAGGAACCTATGCGAATTTTAACACCATCAGTATTACGAAGAATTGCCAGAATAAAGAACTGGCTTATGAGTATTTAAATTACCGTTTAAGTGCAGAGCTTCAGTCTAAGACAGGAAAAGCCTTAAATGAGGCTCCAACGAATAAAACAGTTACGTTTACAGAGGAGGAGTCCCAAAATATGACATACGGTCCAGCAGCAGAAAAAGCAAAAGTTCTGGACTATGGCTTTGTTAATCCTCTTTTAAATCAGTGGATCGATCAGTGGAACAGAATTATCAATAACTAAAGGAGCAGGAACTATGTCCCCGGATTATATTATAAGAAATGTCAATATCTACCAGACTTTCCGTCAGTGTTTTGAACTCCGGGATGCAGCTGTAAAGGACGGCCGTTTTTATGCCGTCCTTCCTGTTAATTCGGGTGTTTATCCCGAAGGCGTTCCCGTCTATGATGCGCAGGGGCGTTATATGATCCCGGGGCTGATTGATATTCATATGCATATAGAAAGCTCCATGACCTGTCCGTCCCGTTTCGGACCGCTGGCTCTGTCTCATGGGACTACAACGGTAGTGGCAGATGCACATGAGATTGCCAATGTGTTCGGCATGAAAGGGATTGCGGAATTTCAATCTCAGAAAACAGAAATGGATATTTTCTGGGCTATTCCTTCCAGCGTTCCGGCTACAGATACAGCTTTGGAAACATCTGGAGCCACTATTACACCTGAGGATGCAGCAGCTCTTTTGGAGGACAGAAATATCCTTTGTCTGGGAGAAGTGATGAATTTTAAGCAGCTGGCTCCTGAAGATGACAGAGATACGCCGATTCGGCAGATGATTCGTCTGTGTCGGAAGAAAAGAGGAAGGGATATCCGTTTGGAGGGACATTGCCCCAGAATTTCCGGTGCTGACTTAAACCGGTTTATTTATGAAGGAATTGATGCGGATCATACTCAGCAGACTCCCGAGTCTGTTCTGGAAAAGACAGATCTTGGAATGTTTCTGGAACTGCAGAGAAAATCCCTGACGCCCGAGGTGGTAGAAACGCTGAACCATTATAATCTGTACGAAAATACTGCACTTGTAACGGATGATGTTATGCCGGATCAGCTTTTGAAGGGGCATCTGAATCAGATTGTGCGGACAGCTGTTCTGGCAGGAATGCCGGTGGAAAAGGCAATTTACTGTGCCACTTATACACCGGCCAGAAGAATGCATCTGGATGACAGAGGAATGATTGGTCCGGGAAAATTGGCTGATTTTGTGTTCCTTAAAGATCTGGATACCATGGAACCGGAAGCAGTGGTGAAAGAAGGACGCCTTGCCTGGATTGAGGGAGATTCCCGCTGCGGTATGGAAGAAGAAACGAACTTTCCGGAGCATTTTTATCATTCCGTCCACTGTAGGCCGGCTGTACTGGAAGATTTCATCCTGAAAGCACCAGTGAAATTTGGGCATGTTACAGCCAATGTGATGCAGATTAATACATTCGGAACAGCAACCCGACACATAAAGCGTCAGCTTCCGGTAAAGGATGGAATTATCTGCTGGCAGGAAGCAGGGCTGAGTCTGGCAGTTCTCTATGAGCGCCACGGAAAAAATGGAAATATAGGTTACGGACTTGTGGAAGGAGCATTTGCAAAGAAGGGAGCTGCAGCTACAACCTGGTGTCATGACAGTCATAATCTGCTGGTTTTAGGAACTTCTCCTGAGGATATGGTTTTGGCTCAGAAACGTATTTTAGAGCTTGAGGGAGGATACTGTATTTTTTCAGACGGCTGTTGTCTGGGGCAGGTACAGCTGAATGTGGCAGGAATTATAAATGAAGGTTCTCTTGAAAAACTTTCCTGTGAACTGGGACAGATAAGAAAGAGCATGGCTTCTCTGGGATATAAAAATAATAATGAAATCATGTCCATGTCTACTCTGGCGCTTCCTGTTTCCCCGGCATTAAAGCTTACAGACAGAGGATTGCTGGATGTAAAAACCCAGAAACAAGTAGAGCTTATCGAGGTATAAAGATGAAAACCATAATCACTAACTCTATTATCATTACAATGAATTCTGATATGGAGGTGTTTCCTGACGGCTATGTGAAAATAGAAGGTACGAAGATTCTGGAGACAGGGCCTTCCTGTGATCTGAAGGAGACAACAGAAGAATTAAGAGCTGCTGGCTGGCAGATAAAAGACGGAAAAAGAGGAATTCTTATGCCTGGTATGGTTAATACACACTGCCATCTGGGAATGATTCCATTTCGGGGACTGGGCGATGACTGTAAAGACCGGCTTCGTGTGTTTCTGCTTCCAATGGAGCAGAAGGCTATGAGCCGGAGAATGGCAGCACTTTCCAGCCGCTATGCAATTTGCGAGCTGCTGCTGTCCGGAGTTACTTCCGTAATGGATATGTATTATTTTGAGGCTGCTGTAGCTCAGGTTATGGATCAGACAGGAATCAGGGGAATTGCCGGACAGACATTAATGGATGAAGGCGGATGTGACGCTTCTGATGCAGATCAGTCTCTGAGTATGGCAAAAGAACTGATAGAAACATACAGAATGCATCCACGTATCAGTGGATGTGCTGCACCTCATGCTACTAATACTTGCAGTCCGCAGATTCTGAAAAAAGCCTGGGAACTTGATACTGCCAATCAGGTACCATTTACTCTTCATGCAGCAGAAATGGATTACGAGATGACCTGGCTGGCACAAACACGGGGCTGTACGCCGGTTGGATACCTGGATCAGCTGGGGGTCCTTTCAAATCAAACGGCTGCAGCTCACTGCATCCATCTGACGGATCGTGACATAGAAATTTTAAGGCAGAGAGGAAGCGGAGTGTGTCACTGTATCGGCTCCAATGCCAAGGCGGCGAAGGGAGTAGCACCGGTGCTTAAGCTGTTAAAGGAAGGTGTTTCGGTAGGCCTTGGAACAGATGGACCGGCCAGCGGCAATACTCTGGATCTCTTTACGCAGATGCGTTTGTGCGCCGGATTTCAGAAAAACGACAGCCATGACAGAAGTGCCATGCCTGCAAAAGATATTGTTTCCATGGCGACCCGTCAGGGAGCCAGGGTTCTGGGACTGGAAGAAAAAATAGGTTCTATTGAACCTGGCAAAGAAGCAGACCTGGTACTGGTGGAAACAGATTCTCCCAATATGTTTCCTGTTTACGATCCCTATTCTGCCCTGGTTTACAGTGCCAATGCATCCAATGTGAGAGATGTATATGTGGCAGGTACCTGCCTGGTTCAGGATAAAAAATTGGTTTATGAGGATTTTGAGTCGATCAGAAGAGAACTTTCAGACTGTATGGGAAGAAGTGCCTTTGGCGAGATGCAGGAGCTGCATCGGCTGTAAAAAAATTGACAGAAAAAATGATTTCCATTAAACTGTAAATACTCATTAAAAACACAACAGGAGAATGAACGAATGAATCTGAAAAGAGTATCGGAAATCAAGGGTACAAATCAGAATAAAACAGGAGAACGGGAACTGCTGGCAGTCAGTTTTGGAACCAGCTACAAAAACACAAGAGAAAGAACCATTGAAGCCATAGAAAGAGATATGGAGAGCGCTATGCCGGAATATATCCTGCATCGGGCTTTTACAAGTCAGATTATTATTAACCGGGTAAAACAAAAAGAAAATCTGGTTATTGATAATGTAAGAGATGCTTTAAAGCATGCGGTAGAGAATGGTGTAAAAACACTGATCATTCAGCCTACACATATGATGAAGGGATTTGAATACCAGGATCTGGCTGAAGAAGCATCGGAGTACAGGGCATTATTTGAATACATGGCTGTGGGAGAGCCGCTTTTGACATCAGAGGAAGATTTTGAAACAGTGATCCGCGCTATTACCGAAGATACAAAGGAATATGATGATGGTGAGACAGCTGTTTGCTTTATGGGACACGGTACAGAGGCAGAAGCTAATCAGGTATATAAAAAGCTTCAGAGTATTCTCCTGCAAAAGGGGTTTACGAATTATTATATAGGGACTGTAGAAGCGGAGCCGTCTATTGAAGATGTACTCAGGGAAGTGAAAAAAGGATCCTATAAGAAGGTTGTACTTCAGCCGCTTATGATCGTGGCAGGAGACCATGCAAACAATGATATGGCAGGAGACGAAGAAGGATCCTGGAAAAGGGAATTTGAAAGGGCCGGATATGAAGTCAGCTGTGTTTTAAAAGGACTGGGAGAGATTGAACTGATACGGCATCTGTTTGTCAGTCATGCAAAAGCAGCCGGAGAGCTGTTTTTGCCGGAAACAGGAAAAGAGTAACAAAAATTGATGTATTTCATACATAAACCTGATAGTAAATTTTACATTTCCTTTCTATACTTATATTTATCAGGGAATAGCAGGCCTGAAAACTAAAAGAAGAAGGGAAATGTTATGAAAAAGAAGAGAGTTATGGCCGGAATTCTGGTCGGAGCGTTGGCTGTAGGCGGTCATCAGGTGTGGGCTGCGACTGTCCATTACAATGACTCATCCGTAACCGGAGGGAGTGCAGAATGGCAGGCGTGGACCAGACAGTGGGAGCAGCTGGCAAATGACTATACTCAGGTATCCCTTACTCCGGGAGCGGCAGCGTCTCAGCTGAATTTTGCATGGTATAGCGAGGGCGAAAATGCAACTCCGGTGGTATATTTTGGAATAGACGCAGATGACTTAAAGGCCTGGGAAGGTCAGGCATCTGGTGTGGATACAAACCTTACAGGTGGAAAAGTTTATTCTTACAATTATGTGACTGTAGACGGACTGAAAGAGAACAGTACATATTACTATTCTGTTGAAAAAAACGGCGTCAGGACTCCGGCAGAGGTTTATAAAACGGGCAGCTTCAGCAATGTAAATATTCTTTACGTCGGCGATCCGCAGGTGGGCGCTTCAAAGGGACAGCCCCAGGGAGAGGGTAAGCTGTCAGCGGATCCAGGCGCAGCGAACACTGCGGCCAGTAATGATGGATTTGGCTGGGATCGTACGCTGGATATTGCCCTGGCAGAAAACCCTGATCTTAATTTTGTGATTTCTGCTGGTGATCAGGTGAATAAAACCGGAAAGCCTAAGGAAGAAGAGTATGCTGCATACCTATCCGCAAGCGCGTTAAAGAGCCTTCCGGTAGCCACTACCATCGGAAACCATGACTCTTTAAATAAAGACTACAGCTATCATTTTAATAATCCCAATCCTACCAATTTAGGCATGACTGAGGCCGGCGGGGATTATTACTATACATATGGCCCGGGTTTGTTTATTGTTTTAAATACGAATAATTACAATGTGGCAGAACATGAGCAGGCCATTAAACAGGCGGTAGAGAATTTCCCTGATACAAAGTGGCGTATTGTTACGATCCATCAGGATATTTACGGATCCGGTCTGGATCATTCCGATACAGACGGTATGATCCTCCGTACTCAGCTGACGCCTGTATTTGACAAATATGATGTAGATGTGGTTTTGCAGGGACATGACCATACATACAGCCGTTCTAAGCTGCTTTATGGGGATGGAAAAACGCATGGCGCGTATGAATTCCGTCTGGATGAAACAGGCAGTGACTATGACTGGGATCACGCCTATAATGTAAATACAGATGAGTCTATTGCGCTGTATCCGGAGGATGAGCCGTCGGCAGCCTTAAAGGAAGCCTTTGCCCAGGATAACCATTGTTATACGATCGAAGGTTCCGGTCAGTCCGTTGTAACAAATCCTAAGGGAACGCTGTATATGACGGCTAACTCTGCATCCGGATCCAAATATTATGAGCTTACAAATACCCAGCAGGATTATATTGAGGTAAGAAGCCAGAACTGGCTCCCCAGCTATTCTGTGATCAATCTTACTTATGATGATTTCAAGATTACCAGTTATCAGATTACGGATAATGGAAAGGTAGAGACAATAGACAATACCTTTACCATTCAC
>PVMQ01001435.1_pt1 | contig 12798 bp, 9 predicted proteins | sample 1853411 | NCBI WGS metagenome assembly PVMQ01 (sample SAMN08533513, study PRJNA380276) | Human gut metagenome, whole genome shotgun sequencing project.
ACCGATGAGTTTTCTAGAGATAAATAATGCGTGACACAGTTTATTTTACACTACCCACGAACACAACTGTGTTTTTACGTTCTCTAAGGATAGCTTAAAGTCACGGATCAATTCTTTCATCACCTCTTCCACGGATAATTCCTCCCAGAATAAAGACGCTACCTGTCCGATCTCTAACTCGCCTTCCTTTAGGTCGCCCTCAAAGATTCCTTTCTTGGCACGTCCTTTGCCCAATAACTCACGTAATTCTTCCACGGACGCTCCCCGGGCTTCCGCTTCTTCCACTGCCGTAGCGAAATCTCCTTTTACCAGACGGGTAGGAGACAGTTTCTTTAATAATAACTTCGTATCGCCTTCCTTAAGATTCAAGCATAGTTTCTTGAAATTCTCGTGTGCCGAGCTTTCTTTGGTTAGGGCGAAACGAGTGCCTATCTGTACGCCGTCGGCCCCTAGTGCGAGTGCCGCTAGCATCGCTTGACCGTTTCCTATACCTCCTGCCGCCAAAAGGGGGAGAGAGGTCGCTTTCCGGACAGCGGGGATCAGGCACATCGTAGTTGTTTCCTCCCGTCCGTTGTGCCCGCCGGCCTCGAAGCCTTCGGCAACGATGGCATCCACTCCGGCCTCCTCGCATTTCGTGGCGAATTTAGAGCTGCTTACCACGTGAACGACCGTCATGTCATGATCCTTCAAATACTTTGTCCATGTTTTCGGGTTACCGGCGGAGGTAAATACGATCTTCACTTTTTCCTCCACCAATATCCGCATCAAGGTATCGATTTCCGGGTACATCAGCGGGACATTCACGCCAAAAGGCTTGTCGGTCGCCGCCTCGCATTTACGGATATGTTCCCGGAGCACTTCCGGGTGCATGGAGCCTGCCCCGATCAATCCTAATCCACCGGCGTTACTAACCGCTGAAGCTAGCCGCCAACCACTACACCAAACCATTCCCGCCTGTATGATGGGATACTGAATACCAAAAAGACTACAAATTCGATTCATATTATTTCTTGCGTTAATCTCGCTAAAATTAGTGAACTATTTTTATTGGAACAACAATTTCTTTGTCGAGGTTGTTGAATAGGCATATAACTTTAAAATATAAGAGATATGTCAGAGAATATAATGAAAACGTTATGGGATGAGAGCGATGATCTTCACGATGAGACCATGTCTACCAATTCGGTATTGTCGGATGATTACACGTCTAATGACATTCAAGATTTACAAGAAACGATCGAAAATGAAAATATCGAGGACGGTATAGAGAGCGATTCGATTGAACATTGAGTGAAAGCATATTGGGTCCCCGAAGGGAAGATCTCCCTTTGGGGATCTTTTTTGTGTGAATTGTGAAAATCTTTTTCCGGATTCTAAATAATAACAATTTGAAATAGAATTGTAACGCAAAACTTCGTTATCTTTGTCCATTGTAATTCTAATATAACAATGGCATGAATAAAACGCTTATGGCCGCAGGTTTAGCGGTTATTTTGGGAGCTTGTTCCTCCTCAAAGAAAAGCGATGTAGCGGAAGGCGCTACACCCAATCCGTTTTTTGCGGAGTATACGACACCGTTCGGGGTGCCTCCGTTTGACCAAATAGAGGTGGCTCATTACAAGCCGGCTCTTTTGAAAGGCATGGAAGAGCAGTCGAAGGAGATCGAGGCGATCGTGGCAAATCCGGATGCGCCGACATTCGAGAATACGATCGTGGCCTTAGACCAAAGTGGCGAGTTGCTTACTAAAGTAATGTATGCTTTCGGTGGCCAATCCAGTGTGAATACCACGGACGAGATCCAAGAGCTCGAACGTGAGCTTTATCCCCTTTTATCCAAACATTCGGATGATATCAGCCTAAATCCCCAGCTTTTCGCCCGGGTGAAATCCGTATATGAGAATCAGGCGAGCTTCCATCTGGATAAGGAACAGAAGAAGCTGTTGGAGGAAACCTATAAAAGCTTTGTCCGGGGAGGAGCCAATCTGCCGGAGGATAAGCAGGCGAAGTTGCGTGAGCTGAACGAGAAGATATCCATGCTCCAACTTACTTTCGGACAGAATACCCTGAAAGAGACCAACGATTTCCAATTAGTGATCGATAATAAAGAGGACTTATCCGGTCTGCCGGAAGACGTGATCGTCAAGGCGGCGCAAACGGCCCAAGAGAATGGTCTGGATGGTAAGTGGGTGTTTACCCTCCATAATCCGAGCGTGATGCCTTTCCTTCAATACGCCGATAAGCGTGATTTGCGTGAGAAGATCTTCAAGGCATATACAAATCGTGGCAACAATAATAATGAGAATGATAATAAGGAGGTCGTTAAGCAGCTGGTTACCGCTCGTCTGGAGAAAGCCCGATTGATGGGATATGAGGATTATGCCGCTTTCGTATTGGAAGAGAATATGGCGAAGAACGAGAAGAACGTGTATGACTTGCTCGATAAAATCTGGCCGTCTGCTTTGGCGAAAGCGAAAGAGGAATTGGCCGATATCAACGCCGAGATCAAGAAGGAAGGTGGTAATTACGAGGCCGAGGGCTGGGACTGGCGTTATTATTTCGAGAAAGCCAAGAAAGCGAAATATAACTTGGACGAGAACGAGATGCGTCCTTATTTTGAGTTGGGACATGTACGTGAGGGCATCTTCTATGTAGCCAATAAATTATACGGTATCACGTTTACCGAGATCAAGGACATCCCGAAACCGGACCTCGACGCTCTCGCTTTCGAGTGCAAGGATAAAGATGGTACGCATCTGGGCGTGCTGTATATGGATTTCTTTACCCGCCCGGGCAAAGGAGGTGGCGCATGGTGCGGCGGTTACCGTTCACAAACGTATAAAGATGGGAAACGGGTAGCCCCGGTGGTTACTACCGTATTTAATTTCAGTAAACCGGCGGAGGGACAACCGGCGCTTTTGACAGCCGACGAGACTGAGACCGTATTCCATGAGTTCGGTCATGCCTTGCACGGTTTATTCTGCGACGTTCATTATTATGGCGTGTCCGACGTGCCTCGTGACTTTGTGGAGCTACCTTCGCAAGTCGATGAGCATTGGGCCGTTGAGCCGGAGGTATTGAAAGTGTACGCTAAACATTACCAGACCGGCGAGGTAATACCGCAAGCCCTTGTAGACAAGATGATTAAGAGTGGCAAGTATGGACAAGGCTTCGCTACGACGGAGTATCTGGCCGCCTCTTATCTGGATATGGATTATCATGTATTGAAAGAGATCCCTGCCGATTTGGATATCGAGAAATTTGAGGCGAAGGTCTTGGGCGATCGTGGTCTGATCCGTCAGATTCCGTCTCGCTACCGCTCCACTTATTTCGGACATACGATGGAAGGTGGATATACCGCCGGTTATTATAGCTATATCTGGGCGGAAGTGTTGGATTGCGACGCTTTCCAAGCTTATAAGGAGACGGGTGATATCTTCAACCCGGAGGTTGCCTCTAAATTCCGTAAATACGTACTGACCCCGGGCGGCATCGATGATGCTATGGATATGTACGTGAATTTCCGTGGTAAACAACCAAGTATCGATCCGTTGTTGGAGAACAGAGGGCTAAAATGAGAAGAATAATTAGAATAATTCATAACTCATAAATCAAAAAATCAGTAAAGATGAAACAATTAATTATGGCAGCAGGATTAGCCGTTATGCTTACTGCCTGCGGTACTTCCGAAAAGAAGACCGTGGAGGGTGAGAACCCGTTCTTTGCGGAATATACCACCCCGTTTGGAGTTCCACCTTTTGATCAAATCAAGTTCGAGCACTACAAACCGGCCCTATTGCAAGGTATGGAAGAGGGACGCAAGGAGATCGAGGCGATCGTGAATAACCCGGAGGAGCCGACGTTCGAGAATACGATTGTCGCTTTGGATGAGCAGGGTGCGTTGCTTCGGAAGGTCCAGATTGTTTTCGGTGGACAGAATAGCGTGAATACGAATGATGAGATGCAGGCGTTAAGCCGTGAGATGTCGCCGCTATTGTCAAAATATAGTGATGATATCAACTTGAATCCGAAATTATTCGCTCGTGTGAAGGCGGTATATGATAAGAAGGATGAGTTGGGTCTCGATAAGGAGCAAATGAAGTTATTGGAGGAGACTTATAAGGACTTCGTCAGGGGTGGCGCTAATCTTTCCGCTGAGGATCAGGCTAAATTGCGTGAGTTGAATAGCAAGATCTCCATGCTACAGCTTACTTTCGGACAGAATATGCTGAAAGAGACGAACGCTTTTAAATTGGTGATTGACAAGCAGGAAGATCTTTCCGGTCTGCCCGAGACCTTGATCGCTAACGCCGCTCAAGCGGCTAAGGATGCCGGGATGGAAGGCAAATGGGTATTTACCTTGCAGAACCCGAGCGTGATGCCGTTCTTGCAATATTCCGATAAACGTGAGTTGCGTGAGAAGATGTTCAACGCTTATATCAACCGTGGTAATAATAATAATGAGAACGATAACAAGGAAGTGGTTCGTGATTTGGTTGCCGCTCGTTTGGCGAAAGCGAAGTTGATGGGCTATGATGATTACGCTTCTTTCGTGTTGGAGGATCGTATGGCGAAAAGCTCGGATAAGGTTTATCAATTGTTAGATGAGGTTTGGAAGCCTGCTTTGGCGAAAGCGAAAGAGGAATTGGCCGATATAAACGCCGAGATCAAGAAAGAAGGCGGCAATTTCGAGGCCGAGGGCTGGGATTGGCGTTATTATTTCGAGAAGGCCAAGAAGGCTAAATTCAATTTGGATGAGAATGAGGTTCGTCCTTACTTGAAGTTGGATAATGTTCGTGAGGGTGCTTTCTATGTAGCTAATAAGTTATATGGTATCACGTTCACCCCGATCCGTAATATCCCGTTGCCTTATCCGGAAGCGCAGGCTTTTGAGTGCAAAGATAAGGATGGCTCTCATTTGGGCGTTATTTATTTCGATTTCTTCCCTCGTGCCAGCAAGCGTGGTGGCGCATGGTGTGGTTCTTATCGTCCGCAGGCTTATAAGGATGGCAAGCGTGTGGCTCCGGTCGTAACGATCGTTTGTAACTTTAGCCAGCCCGCTCCGGGACAACCTGCGTTGTTGAGCGCTGATGAGGCGAATACATTGTTCCATGAGTTCGGTCATGGTTTGCACGGCTTGTTCCGTGACGTGCATTACTCCGGTGTTTCCGGTGTTCCTCGTGATTTCGTGGAGTTGCCTTCACAGGTTATGGAGCATTGGGTATTCGAGCCGGAAGTATTGAAGGTGTACGCTAAGCATTATCAGACCGGCGAGGTGATCCCGGCCGAGTTGATCGAGAAGTTGGATAAGAGCGGTAAGTACGGACAAGGTTTCGCTACGACGGAGTATCTGGCGGCTTCTTATCTGGATATGGATTTCCATGCGATCAGTGGTGACGCTGCGGATAAGAAGGTGATCAAGTTCGTTGACCAGACGAATAATGTTCCGGCCAACTTGAACGTGATGGATTTCGAGCAACAGACGTTAGGCCGTCGTGGTTTGCTGAAACAAATCCCTTCCCGTTACCGTACGACTTACTTCAACCATACGATGGGTGGCGGCTACACCGCCGGCTATTATAGCTACATCTGGGCTGAGGTATTGGATTGCGACGCTTTCGAGGCATTCAAGGAAACCGGCGACATCTTTAATCAAGAATGTGCCGATAAATTCCGTAAATATGTCTTGACCCCGGGCGGTATCGACGACGCTATGGATATGTACAAGAATTTCCGTGGCAAGGAACCGGGTACGGATCCGTTGCTGAAGAATAGAGGACTGAAATAATCTAGAAATGGAGATTTTATAAAGGCGGACCGGTTGGTTCGCCTTTTTTTGTATATGCTCAACCTCCCGGATCTGTATTACATTTGCTAAGTTTTATCACGAAAAAATAGCGATAGTATGGAGAAAAAGGATTTAGTAGAAGGGATGAGGTTGTATATCTATAAATTGCGTGTGGATGGGCGTTATTCCACGGCGAAGAGCTATCAGGATGCATTGAACTCATTCATGCGGTTTTGTGGGTTGGAGGTAATTCCCTATATCTATGTCAATAAGGAGAACCTTCGGCGTTATCAGGCCTTTTTGTTGAATAAAGGATGTACATGGAACACGGTGTCGACCTATATGCGTCGGATCCGTTGTGTGTACAACATGGCGGTGGAGGAAGGGGTGGCCCCCTATATCCCTTATTTATTTAAGGGAGTTTTCACGGGTATAGAGAGCAAACGCAAAAAGGCGTTACCACAGGATTTATTACGTTCTCTGATGACGGCCTCATTAGATGATCCGGAACTGAGAAAAACACGGCAGGCATTGTGCCTGATGTTCCAGTTTTGCGGTATGGCATTCGTGGATTTCGCTCATCTGAAAAAGGAGAATGTCCGGGGTGGGGTTTTGGAATATAAACGCCAGAAAACGGGTACTCCGATGCTTATAGAGGTACAATCTACCGCATGGGAGTCGCTGAGGGAACTGTCAAGTGATGTAGGTAAGGACTCACCCTATTTGTTTCCTTTCTTGAAAGGGATAAAAGTGGGAAAAGAAGCCTACAAGGAGTACACTTCCGCTTTGGCCCATTTTAACCGGAATTTGAAGAGGTTGGCGAGAGCCTGCGGTGTGTCTATCCCGATCACCTCATATTCGATCCGTCATTCTTTTGCGATGATTTTGAAGGAACAGGATGTCCCGATTGAGATGATCAGCGAACTATTGGGCCATAAATCGATCAAGACTACGCAAATCTATTTGAAAAGTTTCTCGTTGGAAAAGATGTCTGCGGTGAATAAAATTTGTTTTGAGAGTGTGTACAATCATGTACCGAAAGTAGGGTAAAGGGAGTAGGCTACTTGGGGAGTAGCGTATTCTTTCACGGCGCAAATGTAGTAAAAAATAACTAAAAATAAGCAAACAAATGCGCTTGTTTACTCATTGTAGGCGTTTGATCCTCTCTATTTTTTGATTTTCCTGTTTTATCCTAGACGTATAGACATGGTGATGCGGGTGAAATGACCTCTTGTTCCCGGTATCATTCCACCATGCCTTATAACCTGTGTGTATTCCTGTAGAGACGGGGCACGCCCCGTCTCATCCCCTCCAAATGGTAACTTAAAGCTACTATCAGACAGTGGGAGACGGGGCGTGCCCCGTCTCTACAACCGGGTGATAACCGTTCTCGCACCTTTTAGGCTACTCCCCAAGTAGCCTAAGATTTCGAGAGATGGTAATTTTCAGTAATGCCACATTTAAAAATATAAAGTACTGTTTATCAAGATGATATAAAAGATTCTTGGTAGGGCTCTGAATTGCCGTGGGGTCTGTTTTCGGGCCACGGGATAACCACTAGAAAAGATAATCATAGAGATGGATATATTGACAAGCAAGTGCTCGGATAGGTTCATGACGCATGTTCGTAAGCGACGTGATCAAGAGGCTGTCCGCTGGTACGTGCTCACGCTTCCTACCGCCGGTGGCGGGCGTGACAAGATCAGCCCCTCGAAGGGACTGGACGTTGAGCTTTCCCGCCGCGAGCGTCGTGGGGAGGCCTTGTTCGAGTATTTCTCCCCCTCGTATGTCGAGGCGAGGAAGGTGGGCGGTAAGATGGTCAACACGAAACGGCCCCTGCTGTACAACTACGTGTTCGTCCACGCCTCGGAGGACGAGATCTTTAGCCTGAAGCGTACGCTTCCCCTGTATAATTTCCTCCCCCGGGTTTCCTCCGGCGGGCGGTCTTATTTCCCGTACCTCTCGGATCGTGAGATGGATACCTTGCGTTGGGTCGCGGCTTCTTACTCCAACGAGCTTCCGGTGTACGTGCCAGATAGCGGCCGCTTGTTGAAAGGCGACCGTGTGCGTATCACCTCCGGCCCTTTTACCGACATGGAGGCGGAGGTGGTGGTGCAGCCGGGCGGTGGGCATAAGGACGTGATGGTGCGTATCCTCGACTGTCTGTGGGTCCCCTTGTTCGAGGTGAGAGCGGGGGAGTACGAGTTGATCGAGCTGAACACGGGGGGCAAGCACGTGTATACCCATTTGGACAACGACCGTCTGTCGGAGGGCTTGCACGGGGCCTTGGGCCGTTACCACGCCTCTGGCGTGGTAGTGGATGAGGATGCCCGTCTGGCCCGTGAGGTCCTGCGTGGCTACGCCTCTCTCCGTGGTGAGACCGACGTGATCCGTTGCAAGCTTTACTCTTTGCTCCTTCCAGCCTATCTGCTTTTGGGCGAGGAGGATGAGTTCGATCGTTTGCGTTCTACGATGCGCAGCATGCTCCCGGTGATAAAAGCGGGGCAATCCCGTGCCTTGTTGCTGGTCACGCTGTACGGCTGTACGGACAGCAGCCTCTACCAGCGCATGGCGCACGAGCTGGTTGGCCCTTGGATGGAGGAGGCCTCGCCCAAGAGGAGCAAGTCCGTGTTGATACGTCGTTTACGTGATTACGACCGTTGGTTCGGGCACGGGAACGGCGATGAATAAAAGATATGAGAGAAGAGAGAGAGACATGCGGCGTCCCTTCGGGCATCCGGCTGATGAACCTGTTGCGTGAGCGTTTGACAGAGATCATGGATCGTGAGCGTGCGAACCGAAACTCAATACACCTGTATTGCACGGGTCCCTACTGGGTAGCGTTCGAGCGTTCGGCCTACCAGCTGCATCGTGCGTTCCCTGATAGCGAGACCACTCCGTTGCGCCTGTTCGCCTACCCGTTCCCGATCGTGATGGTGTCCGTTACGGATCGCTCGCTCCGCTCATATACTCGCAAGCATATCTTGAGAAGAGACGGGTCGGATTACAAGCTATTGACCGTCCCCGGGTTTCCCTTGGCGGACTACCGTGAATGGCACGCCGGCGAGGTGGAGGGATTGCCCCGGTTAAGCGAGAATTAGATAAGGGCAGAAAAGAAACGGTCGGATCCCCCGGATGGCAATGGCCGTCTCTAGCGGCTAGGAGACCCCTTGGCTTTGGCCGATAGGCTGACCCCACTTTAACATATACCACTCCGGCCGTCCGGTGGTCCGGCCCTTTTATAATTGAGAATTGAAAATTGAGAATTAAAGAGATGATAATAGCGGTAGATTTCGACGGTACGATCGTCGAGCACAAGTATCCGGCGATCGGGCGTGAGCTTCCTTTCGCCATCGAGACGTTGAGGAAATTGCAATCGGATCGGCATAAGCTGATCCTGTGGACGGTCCGTGAGGGCGGGCTCTTGGAGGAGGCGCTGGCCTTCTGCCGCGAGCGCGGGCTGGAGTTCTACGCGGTGAACCGTGACTACCCGGAGGAGGAGAGAGACCGGAACAACCACTTCTCCCGCAAGCTGAAGGCGGACGTTTTCATCGACGACCGCAACCTCGGCGGCCTCCCGGACTGGGGCACGATCTACGAGATGGTGACCAAGAGACTGAGCTATGAGGACCTGACGCGTAAATACGAGTCGGAATACGAGCCGGAGAAACCCAAAGGTTTCCTGTCCCGCCTTTTCCGTTAAGTCCGTGTGATCCGTGTTCAAGGAAATAAAAACGATAACAAAATAATATGAAGATCAAAAGACTACTGTTCCTATTCTCGCTGCCCCTTTTGCTGGCGGCGTGTACGTCTTACAAGAACGTGCCCTACCTCCAGAACCCGGAGGCGGTGAACGATCTCGAGGGGACGCTTCCCCTGTATGACGCCAAGATCATGCCCAAGGACCTGTTGAGCATCACGGTCAACACGACGGACCCTCAGGCGGCGGCCCCGTTCAACCTGACGGTGCAGACCCCGTTGAACGCGGCCCTGACGAACATCAACACGACGACGCAACCCACGTTGCAGCAATACCTCGTGAACAACTCCGGCGAGATCGACTTCCCTGTGATCGGTACGCTGAGGGTCGGCGGCTTGACGAAGAACGAGGCGGAGAGCCTGATCCGTGAGAGATTGAGGCCTTACTTGAAGGAGGCGCCCATCGTGACGGTGCGCATGGCGAACTACAAGATCTCGGTCTTGGGCGAGGTGGCCCGTCCGGGCAGCTTCACGATCGGCAACGAGAAGGTGAACGTTCTGGAGGCGTTGGCGATGGCCGGCGACATGACGATCTATGGCGTACGTGACAACGTGAAGCTGATCCGCGAGGACGAGAGCGGGAAGCGCGAGATCATCAACCTTGACCTGAACAACGCCGGAATCGTGACCTCCCCGTATTATTATTTGAAACAGAACGACATCCTTTATGTCACGCCGAACGAGACGAAGGCGAGGAACTCCGATATCGGAAACAGCACGACGTTGTGGGTGAGCTCGATCTCGATCTTGGTCTCGATCGCCGGCCTGTTGGTGAACATACTTAAATAATTGAAAATAGAGAATTGAGAATTGAAAATTTAGAGAGATGGTGGACGATGGTATAAATACAAGCAATAATAATAATAACAATCCGGAGGGGGAGGAGCGCGAGATCAATCTTTACGCCGTGTTTTTCAAGTATATGGTTTATTGGCCTTGGTTCGTGGCGAGCGTACTGGCCTGCTGCATCGGGATGTACGTCTTCCTGCGTTACCAGACGCCGGTGTATAACGTCACGTCGTCGGTGCTGATCAAGGAGGACGAGAAGAAGGGGGCTAACGCCGCCAGCGGCTTGGCTGCGATACAGGACCTCGGCATGCTCTCGATGACGAGCAACTTCGACAACGAGGTCGAGATCCTGAGGTCCCGCACGTTGATCAAGAAGGTGGTGAACGACATGGGCCTGTATATCGACATGGAGGAGTCGAACGCCTTGGGCTTCAACCCCCCGTTATACAGGAACTCCCCCGTTAACGTGTTCATCACCCCCGAGGAGGCGGACCGTCTGGTGGCCCCCGTGGAGTTGCGCATGCGCTATACCGTGGACGGGAGGCTGGGCGTGAGGGCCGAGTATAAGATCGATAAGGAGGGTGACTGGGAGACGATGGAGCAGGGCTTCGACAGGCTCCCCGCCATATTGCCCACCCCCGTGGGGGTTTTCAGTTTCACGTGCATGGATTCCATACCGGAGCTGGAGGGCGGGGAGATCGAGCTGGTCGCCCACGTCCATACCCCCACGTCCACTGCCGAGGCTTACGGCAAGGAGTTGAGCGTGACGCCCTCGTCCAAGACGACGACGATCGCCAAGGTATCCTTGAGGAACACGGTGAGGCGACGAGGCGTGGACTTCATCAATCGCCTTGTGTCGTTCTACAACCAGGACGCCAACGACGAGAAGAACGAGGTGGCGCAGAAGACGGCGGAGTTCATCGAGGAGCGCATCGGCATCATCAACGGCGAGCTTGGCACTACGGAGAGCGAGCTCGCTGCCTTCAAGCAACGCTCCGGCCTGACGAATTTGACGAGCGACGCCCAGATGGCGTTGCAGGAAAGCTCGAGGTATGAGCAACAACGTACGGAGAACGCCACGCAGATCAACTTGGTGCAGTATCTCCGCAATTATATCGACGATCCTGCGAACATGGACGAGGTGATCCCTGCCAACGTGGGCCTGCGGGATCAAAACCTCACCTCTGTCATCGACCAGTACAACACGATGATCATCGAGCGCAAGCGCCTGTTGCGCACCTCTTCGGACAGCAACCCGGCGATCATCAACATGAACGCCGGCATCGAGGCTATGCGCCGCAACGTGAAGACGACGGTGAACAGTGTCTTGAGGGGTCTCCAGATCGCCAAGGCGGACATCGACCGTCAGGCGAGCAAGTTCGAGAGCCGCATCAGCGACGCCCCGAGGCAGGAGAAGGAGTTCATGACGATCTCCCGCCAGCAGGAGATCAAGGCCACGTTGTACGTCATGCTGTTGCAGAAGCGTGAGGAGAACGCCATCACGCTGGCGGCCACGGCGAACAACGGCCGCATCATCGAGGAGCCGCTCGCCGATGAGCGTCCTGTCGCCCCGAAGAGGATGGTCTTCATGCTTGCGGCGTTGATCTTGGGCCTGGCGATCCCGGTGGGCATTGTCTACCTTCATGACCTGTTGAAATACAAGATCGAGAACCGTGAGGACGTTGAGGCGATCACGGGGGTGGCTATTTTGGCGGAGCTCCCGTTGGTCAAGAAGAGGGGTGAGGGCTCGATCGTGGTGCGTGAGAACAAGAACGACCTGATGGAGGAGATGTTCCGGGGGTTGCGCACGAACCTCTTGTTCATGCTAGGCAAGGACGAGCGTGTGATCCTTTTCAGCTCCACGCAACCGGGCGAGGGCAAGTCTTTCGTTGCTGGCAACTTGGCGGTGAGCTTGGCTTACTTGGGCAAGAGGGTGGTGGTGGTCGGTATGGACATCCGAAAGCCGGGCTTGAACAAGGTGTTCAATATCTCCCGTAAGATGGAGGGCATCACGAACTACCTGAGCGACCCGGATCACGTGGAGTTGTTCGACATGGTCCAGCGATCCGATATCAGCCCTAACCTCGATATCCTCCCGGGCGGTCCTATCCCCCCGAACCCGACTGAGCTGGTCGCCCGTGACGTGCTGGAGAGGGCTATCGCCCGGTTGAAGGAACGGTACGACTATGTCATCTTGGACACGGCCCCTATCGGCATGGTTACGGACACGGCGATCATCGGCCGTGTGGCTGACATGTGCGTGTACGTCTGCCGTGCGGACGTGACACCGAAGGCCGGTTTCAGCTACATCAACGTGTTGCGGCGTGAGCGTAAGTTCCCGAAGCTCGCGACGGTCATCAACGGCCTTGACATGAGCAAGCGCAAGAACAGCTACGGCTACGGTTACGGCAAGAAATACGGCTACGGCAAGGGATACGGTTATGGCTACGGCTACGGCTATGGTT
>PVMQ01001438.1_pt1 | contig 12763 bp, 6 predicted proteins | sample 1853411 | NCBI WGS metagenome assembly PVMQ01 (sample SAMN08533513, study PRJNA380276) | Human gut metagenome, whole genome shotgun sequencing project.
TGGAGCCACCAAATTTCGTGCGGGCATCTTCCTTTAACACCACTCTCTGAAATTTGATAGGCTCTTCTGATTTATCCCATTGCGCCGTACAGGAAACTCCGCTTGGATACTGCAGAACCATTCCAGTTGTAAGAATAGTATTATCATCTGAAATCTGTGCTTTCCACCGTACATCTCCGGTCTTGATGTTAAAAACAAACCGGGACGGCACATAAGTTTTAAAAGCTGCAAGATACGCTCCCAGCATTACATTCGCGGCCTCTAATACAGTGGTTTTTCCAGAGCCGTTTTTCCCTGCAAATACATTCATTCTTGGATTTAACGTAAACGTCTCGTTCTCAAATCTTCTGTAATTGGCAAGATTTAATTCCTGGATGTTAAATTCACACATATTTCTGCCGCCTTTCAACTGGTGTCTTTTTAATCTTAACTATAGCATTTTCATGGGGCGATTGTCAATTTTGTGGTTTGTGCAGAGCAAATGTATACATATATACTCACGATAAACGCACACATCATCTTTTGATAATTTCTTTCACGATTTCCAGTGGAATATACTTCTGAATATAATCATCCCACTCTGGCAATTTTTCTGTTTTTCCTAAATTAACATCTGGATTCAAATACTCATATCCAACATCAACAGAATCTTTAATCTCCAGTTCATCCAAACCTGAAAGATTTTGTGTATCTTTTAATTGTTCTATCAATTTTGAATAATTTTCTATCACAGGTCCCAGGCTCGTCCTTTTCCTGCCATTTTTCCAGATTTCTTTGACTTTTTCCTTATCAACTTGAATTTTGTAATGATATTCTTTCTCTCCTTCCTTACCACATGCTACTGCAATAGCACCTAAAACATCTTCATGTGTATCTCTGAATTCTTCTTTTTTCTTGCAGAAAGCTTCTTCATCCTCACGTTTTTCCATATCTTTATTTTTCTTAGCAAGCAGATCACATACTTCTTTTATAATATCTTCCGCTTCTTTCTTTTCAAGTTCGTTAAAACGCTCCTTCCGTACTTTCCTGTCCGTGCTTTGACTTTCATTCTCAAGAATAAATATAATCAAATCATCCTTTATCTTTTTCTTTTCAGTATCTTTATTCTCACAATTCTCCAGCGCTTTCTTTACCGCGTTCTTAAATGAATTTTCAGATGAATTTTCCTCTGAAATCTCCATTTTGCTGACAAGCCCTTTTTCCTGGTAGTATTTCACTATTTTAAGTTTTCCAAGAATAAAACGATAATAGACGGTAGTATCATATGTTTTATTCACAATAAAATTATAAATAAAAATTTCATCCTGCTGACCTACTCTGTCGATTCGGCCTATACGCTGCTCCAGTATTGCCGGATTAAAGGGAAGATCATAATTAATCAAGACTTTTGCGCATTGAAGATTTACTCCTTCCTTTAACATATCACTGCATACCATAATTGCTTTTGAAGCTTTCTTAAACCGTTCTATCACCCCTTCCTGTTCAGTCAAAGTGCTCAATCTTTCTTCATACTTTTTTTCATCCTCCCTGCCTTCTTCCGGTATCTTAACCGGAATGGAGAACAGCTTATATTCTTCACCCAAATGCTTAAATAAATATGCGCAAAGATGCTTACACGTTTCCAGATAATGTGCAAACACGATAATTTTATCCTGATCCAGCCTTCTTATTTTCTCCACTAGCTTCTTCGCTTTACTATCATCCTCCTCATCTAATTCCTCTATTTTCGTATCATCACACTTCAATTCTTCATTCTCATCCCATATTTCTTCAAAATCTTCTTCTAACCCATTCATAAACTCAATTTCATTATTATTGTAACATTGCTGCAGAGCATATAAACTGCTTGAACCTATATGCCTATACACAGTCTTGCCAAATTCGTCATCACGGACCGAATCTGTGGTGTCATAAAATTGCTGTTCTTTTTCATTTAAATCACAGTAAACACTCTCTATTTTTCTTATTGCACCACCAGGAAATGCCTCTGCTTTTTTGTTATGCACAACAACAGGCGTTTCACCAAACAGTTCCATTTCAGTTTCCCAATCCGCATAGCTGTTATTAATCGGCGTTGCTGACAAAAACAACTTATGACAACCATTATTATTTCTTAATAATTCGTTTAAGTATCGATACCTCGCTGATTCCCTGTTTCTGTAATAATGTACTTCGTCAACTATTATCATTTCAAATTTTGAATTAGATTTTTCAGAACATTTCTTTAATTGAGATAATGGTAATATATATACCTGATAACAGCCACGATCAAGCTCACCATTTTCTGCTATCTTAGCTGAAATATGAAATAATTTTTGTAATTGTTCCTTCCACTGGATACACAAAAACTTGGGCACTATGATTAAAATTTTTGCAGAATTGTCGTATTCCCTTTCCAGTTTTTCCTTAATAATAATGCCTACCTCAATAGTTTTACCTAGTCCAACATCATCTGTAATGAAAATATTTTTTTTATTTTCTTCCCAGTAGCATCTATACGCATCATATTGAAAAGGATTAAATCTGATTGGACAATTCAGTAAAGCATATGGAAGTGGAAATTTTTTTGGGGCAGATTTATCACACATTTTCATTTACTCCATTCGTAGAAATTCCTTTTTCCCATTTTTCTAATAAATATCTATGTATTAAACTTGGTTGAAATCTTATTTCATATGGCTTATCCAAATATTTTTCTTTAATATAAAATTTTAATGTTACATCGTCATTATTGCTGATAAATTCTACTTTCTGCGCATAATAAAACAAATCCGCGCAGGAATTGCAACACAAAAAATGATATACTTTTTTTCTTTTTTCATCTATAACACGTTTTATTCTCATGGTTGAAAGTTCTGTAATTACTAACCTTTTACATAATGGACAAGTTCTCGCATATCCGGCAAGAAATTTTTCTCCTGTATAACAAGGTTCCATCAGCAGTTTTTTTCGTTCTTCAATGCCTTTACTATTCCAGCATTCCTCTGCAAAATTATCTTCATTCCATTTTTCCTTTAACCTTTTATATTCATCCTCCTCTATCTCCTCCACATTACAAGACCATGTATCATCATAGGTTGTCATTGTATATTGACGTTCTTCCAATGTTATGTCCAAACAATCACTCAGATATTTTTTTATACATTCACGATATCTTCTGGGATCACGCATACCAAACAGATATACCTCTTTTTTATCCTTATTCATTTTCATTACTGTATATCCAATGTCACGCTCTTTTATCTCTCCAATCTTAAAATCTGTATTCTCAATGTACTTATCAAGATTACCCTTAAGTCTTAATTCTTCTTTAATATCATCCAGTACTTCTTTCAGAACATCATTTTCAGAACCATCACTTGTCCTGAGTTCATCACACAAAACAATCAATGCAGCTGCCTTTGATATCTTATTAATAATGTCCGAATACTTTTTAAGATCACCTTCTTTCAATTTCAATTCCAATGGGTCATTGACATTTTGTTCACTTCCATTTAGACGATCCAAACAATCCATAATTTTTTCTATATAAGTTTCCTTCATATCCTGATTACAGATTTCTACCATACGTTTCAAGATTTTCCAACGATTTTCATCAACTTTTTCAAATCCATAATGCAAAAGAGCAAAAGAATTTATAGCTTGTAATGAATCTTGCTGGAGAAACTCTTCAAAACTTTTTCCTCCACATAACTGCAAATAATCGCTATCGGGTATTTTATCATTTTTATCATAATACTCTTCGTCTACAAAAAATTTTTTTATCTCTTCGTCGGGAGGATTGGCATCAAATTTTTGTCTATAAAAAATCATGCCTTTTGAATATTTAAATTCCCCGCTTAGCAATTTTAATGGTATATTTTTTCCTTCGAGACTTTTATCTTTTTGTTCACTTTTCTCCTTTCTCCAAAAGCGCTCGTATGTTAAATAATCTAATGCTTTACATAACTCTTGATCTTCTTCTACCTCCTTACTAAGAAGGTCTTCCGCAACATCATTGAGTTCTGATTCATCTTTTAAATCTATAAGCTCCGTCGGTATTTTATAGCTCTGATCTCCTTGAATAAACTCTTCAAAATCCTTTCGTTCAACGTCTTTGAATTTATCAGGCTTTTCTATTTCTTTGACAATTCCTTTATTCAATAATATTTGTTTCACCTGCAAATCAAAGTCTTCTAGAAAATACATTTTCATAGCATCCAATTACTAGCCCTCTTTCTGTAAGTCATAAATCTCTCTAAGAATTCCCCAAAAATAATCTGAATATGCTTCTACACTGTCTAATTTCTTTTTCAAATGTTCAATAATTACCTTCTTACCAAATTCTTTAATTATTTCTGTCATTCCTGCTCCGTATAAATAATCTCTTACACGTTTTTTTATTTTTATTTCTTCTTCTGTTTCTGAACCTTTAAGGCAATTTTTATCAATCCATAACAAATCAATAATCCTATAATATCCCGCTGAGTTCACAACATTATTGTCTAAGTGATAATACCAGTCGACGTCCGCTATTTTCGAGAACATTCTCTTTCCTTCTTCTATTATATAAGGATAAATAGGACAATTCTTTTTTCCTTCTCCCTCCGGAAGACTCTCAAATATACTTTTCCACAAATTCTTAAAAAACTTAACAAACGAATCTGAATCATCCTCTGTTTCCGGAAGTTCGTAAGAATCTTGCAAAACATTTTCAAACCATTTTCCAATGCATGATATAGATATAGCCTCATTATCTTTTCTGTCTAGCTCTATTTCTTCAATTGTGTAGTGGTATATATTTTTTGTTTTAACTAAGATGGCGCCTGGTTTTCCTGCCATGGCAATAATCCCATCAAGTAATTTTGGTAATAACTCCTCAGACTTCACTTCAGCTTTTCTGGGTATTGAGGCTTTAAATGATTCTGACTCCAATTTTTCTATTAGATCATATATTTCGGGACATCCAATGTATAAAATATCATTTAAAGCCATCTTGTCTTTGATCCAGCGTTCATCTTGCTTTACCCAACAAGTAAACAATTTTAATTCCTGAATGGACTTACGTATTGAGGTGCCATCTGCATATGTACAATTTTTAAAATAAAATAATATTTCTCCTTCCAGATCTGAAAATTTTATTTTGTTTCCATTTTCAACCTTATAAGCGTTTCTTATTGCTTCAGCAAAATTTTCCTTAATAAACTCATCAAGATCTTTATTATAAGGAGACGGGATTCTTATGTTTCTTGCTATATCCATATCAAACGGCGCATTAATAATGATTGAATTTATATCTTTATCGTCATTAATGGGTAATGGTAATGTAGCATAATATTTAATTTTTTTAGTTTTATCTCTCCAATCTTCTTTAGATTCTTCTTTTTTAACAAAATAATACTGCACTTCTATTTTTTTTGCTATTTCATCCAATCTTTTTTCATACTCATCTTCCTTTTCTCCTTCTCTACATTTCCATTTTTTTCTCTTTTTCATCCAAACTCGTCTACTATTTTCGTTTTCAATCATCTCATAAAGAGAAACAGAATAACAGTAATGTTCTTTTCTCAACTTATCTAAATCAAACTCTGCCGGTGATTCGTTGCCATCAAATTTCAAAATAACTTTTTGGCAATTATCTAAACACATATACGAGTCTTCTTTTTTTATTTCTTCTATTATTTTATCTATTTTATTGTCACTGTTCTCTTCTTTTTTCAGATATAATTTAATTATTGTTTTATCAGAATATATTTCCGGGCTTTCATCTATCCATTCTGGTATTGTGCATGTTTTTATTATATCATTTTTATCCTTTTTATCATTTTTATTTCCTATCGAAAAATGGAATCCATTACTATGTATTTCCACGTTTTTGGCCCACTGAAATACACTTTTAAAACCTATTCCTTTTTCTCCTGTAAAAGTTACCTCTCCGTTATCGTCTTTCTCAGTATTTCCCAGATCCGTAATTCCCTTTACATCTTTATACGAAAAACCTCTCTCCTTATAGCAAAGTTCAATGAACCCTTCTTTCTTATTTATCTTAACTTCTATAGGATCGTTAGGATCATTTTTTATTTCATTTCTTGCGTCATTGATATTTTGAAGAATTTCTAACCAGGTATTACTACTGTGTACTATCTGATCCGCAATATTATCTACATCAAAACCCGACTCACACTGAAATTCTCGTAATTCCTTCAGAAATTCAATAAACTCTTTCTTTTTGTCATCTGGATTTTTGTCAATATACTCATTAAGTTTTCCTAATCTACTATAAAACGCTAATCTAGCTCCTAACTCTTCTTGATCTTTTATAGCATCCTTCACATAATCCCTAAGACTTTCATCTAAATTCTCCAGCAAGCAATAGACTTTGTCATTTATAATCGCATAAGTGAAACCATGCCTTTTGTTTTCATCTGAAAAATGTACCTTTATATAGGTCTTTTTTAAATCCTCACTTAATTTTTTCTCATCACAATATTCAACTATAACTTTAATCGAACGATTATCTGGGATATTCACATCGTCCTTGTTATATAATTTATCCCCTTCATTTTTTACATTAATTTTCAAAAAATGATTTATTTTTTGGAAACACTCGAATTTCTTCTCATTGCGCGCTTTTTCATCAAACTTTTTCAGATAATCAGCAATAGCCTGAAGGATTTCTTCTATAGAACAGGTTATTTCTAATTTATATTCTTGTTGTTCCATATTCGTATTTGATTTTAATATTGCCTGCAACGCACCATCCAGATGTTGCTGCACAAAATTGGGATCTGCCGTCGGATTTGCAATCCATTTCTTAACAATATAGTTACTTACTTCCTCTTTATCTGCCTTTTTATCTGCCTTTTTTTTTGCCTTTTTTTTGCTTTCGTTCTGAAGCATTTCCACACCTCATCATCTGGTTGATTTTCTAAAGGGAGTAAAAAAGGAGCATATTTATCTTCATCAATTTTAAACTTGTAAGCTTCAGAAAATCCAATCTTTTCAAGATCTCCAGCTCCTATCATCCACCCTCTGCATCCACTCAATACGGCTTGATAATAGTTTTTTATATCATCTTCGCTTTTTTCGGAATATTTCTTTATACTCTCATCGAGTTTCTCTGCCATTTCAGCCTTTGTTATAAATAATTTATTAGGCTTTTCAAAATCCCATTGCGGTATAAGTTCTTTTACATTATATATGCAACCTGTACTTTTCTCCCCGTCACCAACTACCAATAATTCATCCGGAGAAAACGGCAAGTCCTTTTCGCTACGTATTTCATCTTCCCACAAAAAAATCTTTTTATCCCAAAGAATACTACGACCAGTTTCCGATTTCGGTAAAGCTTTGAAAAACTTATTAGCCTTTTCTTTTAAATAGTTTACAATAGCTTCTTTATTTTCCACATTCTCTACATATTCATTCCACTTATCCCATGCATCTTTTACCTTTTGAAATTGCAATTTGTCACAATCACAATAAACCTGCGATGCCAACACCTTACCGGGAGCAATTAAATCAGCCATCTTGTCCACTTCCGGCATATCATAAAAATATGATTCCAAAAAACATGCATCTGAATAAGATGTATAGGTTTCATCATTTTGATATGTTTTAAAGATTTGTATATCCGGTTTTATCTCCCATAGCTTTTCTCGGTAATTTTCTTTGTCTATTTTCGAATTATTCCCAATCTTTGTATAACCGATAATCTGACAAATCTTTTTTTCGTTTGTTTTCAATGCTAATAAAAATTCTGCAAAACAATCTTTTACTTTATTTAAAATTTCAATATTCCAAAAAATTTTGTTTTCATTATCTGGCATATCAATCTTAGAACGTTCCTGATTGAGCCAAAATGGAGCATCAACAGAAAATGGCATCTCTATTTTTTCTTCTAATGGCAGTGTAGTATAAAAGCATCCACTTTCACAATTTTTTTCTGAATCTTCCGCCACCGTTATAAATGAAATATTTCTAGTTTGTGCCTCCTTTGCAGCCTTATATCTTTTTTTACATAACTGCGCAGAAACCTTAACTGTTTTTACATATTTTATCAATTTGATTCTTTGTTTTTCTCTTTTTATATCATTTTCTTTTTCGTATACACAAAATTCAAATTCATACGTTGCGCTGCTTAATTTTTTCCCATTGAAGAATATTCCTTCTCCGTCAAGTAAATCTTCATCTGAATAATTCCAATCCTCATCTACCGGACTGATGTTTTCATTTTCAATTGCAAATATATATTCCTTTTCTTCGTTCTTTAGTGTAATTTCTCTAATATTCCGAGTAAATAATATATTATTATTAACAAGTACATTTCCAATGCTATTGTCTTCGTTTAAACAAAAATACTCTTTTTTTAAATTTTTTTCTAACTCTTTTATATCCATTTCATCTTTTAAATATACAGTAATTGATGTTCCTTCTCGCTGATCCTCGGGTGAAACATCCAGCCATTCAGGCATCATCGGTGTATCTGCTGATAAAGCAAAATAAAATCCATTACTCTTTATTTCAACTTTCTTGGCAATCTTATAAATTGCCTTAAATCCTACTCCTTTTTCACCCGTTTTATATAGGCTATAACATCCCTTCGGTATTTCTTTCATTTTTCTTAATTCAACATTACCATTTTCATCAACTCCGTTTTTTGTACTTCCACCATAACTACATATTCCACGCACGTCCTCGTATTCAAAACCCTTTTCATTATAATGCAATTTTATACATTTCTTTTCATAATCAAATTCTATAGAAACAATCGCGTGGCCATCATTTTCTGTAAATTCACAATCATCAATATTTTGTATCAATTCACAAAAGCATCTAGTTACACTATAGTTATCTTCCAGATTATTTTTAACTTGTTTAACTACCTCATTATATCTGTCCATTCCTATAAGTGTCTGATACGCAATGATCTTTACATAGTCTTCTTTACTTGACTTTTCTTCTTCAATACGCTTACGTTTCGCTGCATAATTCTCAATCTTTCTTTCATCCAAATACTTTTTTAACTCAACTTCCATTTTATTTATCTCATTTTCATTCATCGATATGTATACAGAATCAGGCAGATACCTCTATCCCCTCTGCATTTGCCTGACTAACTCCTTCCGTTTTATTTTCTTACTTTTCTTTCACCCATCAGCATATCCCATACCCACTCAGATACTGCTTCTCTGCCAGCTTCTCCAGCCAGCACATTAACATATACACTTCATCCCCCACAATCTGATAATCTCGGGTATAGTTGGTTCCTTCATCCTGGATATATATAACCTGGATATAACTCAAAAATCGCCAGTCTTCTACTCTGTAGTTGATCATGTCTACCAGCCGTATGCCAAGCCGCTGAATCTGGCCCAGTTCCAGACTTTTGTCAGCCAGTTTTCTGGCAAATTTGCTTTCCAGTTCTGTCTCTTCTTCCAGTTCTGGAATTTCCAGATATTTATCCCGGCTTTCTGGTTCCCACTGGTACTGTGAAATCCGATCGCAGACCTCTCCGTATTTTAAAGCCCGGTACTGCTCCAATGCATCCTTTTTTTCCTGATCTTTCCGCATCGCCAGAAAATACGCTATGTCCATAATAACCTGCTCTTTCTCTGCCGGAATACGTCTAAAGTTATCTACCATCTCCATTTCATACATTTTCAGCTCTGCATACAAATCAAAAAAATCCAGCATGAACTTCTGTTTTTCTTCCGGCAGCAGGGCGAAGACGCGGACAGCCCATTTTTCTGCCTGTTCGCGGCGTTCCTTGTAAGCCTCTCTGCGTGCGCTTCCGAGTGTTACCGTTTTCAGTTCCCAGACTCTTTTGATTTCCTTTCCTTCCGCAACAAGATCTTCCGTAGAGTAACCGGCAATCTCCGAAACTGCCTGAAGCACCTGCTCCTGTATTTTTTTCTTCGGTACAACCTCGCCATTCGCATAGCGGCTCACGGTTTTCTGGGACTTGCCGATCCGGTCCGCAATTTTCTGACCGGAAATCCGGTATTTTTTCATTAATGATTTTAACACGCTTGCAAAGCTCTGCTCTTCTACAATGATTCCACTCATAAGTTCATCCTTTTCAAAAGTTTAGTTTGGTTAAGTCATTTTTCAGGTTTATTTTGACTGTTTTATGATTTTATGGTACATTTTTGTTTCGAGTTTGTCAATCGCAAAGAGCAGAATTTTCTCACGCAAAAAATCCTGCTGCCATCCCGCATCATGCAGGCAGCAGCAGGATCGTCCTGTTCCTTCTATTGTAGTCCCCGCCGTTCCATCCGGCAATAAACCAGTGGTTTCATTTCCTACAGCTCCAGCCCCTCCGGCAATCCCCTTCAGCGTCTCCGCCGACTGGATCAGCCGGGTCGTTTCGTCTTCGTTCAGGGAGATCGGCACATGGGTTTCCACGCCGTCCAGGCCCAGCACCGCGGGCATGCTCAGAGCGATGTCGCGGATGCCGTATTCGCCGTGCATCATGGAGGACACCGGCAGAATGGACCGCTCATTGCGGATGATGCAGGCACAGATGCGCCGCACAGACATAGCGATGCCGTAGTAGGTGGCCTGCTTTTTGGCGATGATATCGTAGGCGCTGTTTTTTACGGACTCCGCAATCTCGTCCAGCTTCATTTTCGGGTTGTCGTAGCCCCGCATCTCGCAGAAGGTGTCCAGCGGAATGCCGGAAATGTTGGTGCTGCTTAACACCGCGATCTCGCTGTCACCGTGCTCTCCCACAATGTAGGAATGCACGCTGCGGCTGTCCACCCGCAGATGTTCCCCCAGGGCGTATTTCATCCGGGCCGTGTCCAGAACCGTGCCGGAGCCGATGACGCGGTTTTCCGGCAGTCCGCTTAAGCGAAGCGCCACATACGTTAAAATGTCCACTGGATTGGACACGATCAGCAAAATGCCACCAAAGTTCCGGCTGGCGATCTCCGGGATGATGCTCTTGTAGATTTCCACGTTCCGGTGCACCAGATCCAGTCTGGTCTCATCCGGCTTCTGGTTGGCCCCTGCCGTCACAATGATGATGGCTGCGTCTGCCACATCGTCGTAGTCTCCCGCGTATATCTTCATGGGTGCCGCAAAGGGAACGCCGTGGGAAATGTCTTTTGCTTCCCCGTCCGCCTTGCCGGTATTGACATCCAGCAGCACCAGTTCGGAAAACAGCTTGCTCTGCATCAGGGTAAATGCTGTTGCAGAACCAACAAAGCCGCAGCCAATGACTGCGGCTTTTCTGGATTTGATCACATTGCTCATAAGACCCTCTCTTTCTGTTCTGAAACATGGTTCACGCGCCACGCATAAACCTGTCTCTGTCATTTTTCTGTGTTTTCAAACGTTCCCCTGCAACTGTCTTTGCAGGAAAGCTTTCGATAACACATCTTAGTCTTTGTGAGAAATGGACTCTGTATACCAGACTTATGAAATTATATCTGAAACTCAATGCTCCTGTACCAGCTTTTCCGCGCCCCTCATCCAGTCCACGCGGAAGAAATAGATTGTCATGCCAAAGGCGCAGAGCACCCAGGTCAGCGGCCATCCCGCGATCACCACAAGAAGATTGTGCGTCATTGGTACGGTAATGGCCAGATAAATCTGCCGGATCACAACAAAGCAGCTAAGCATAAAGAACATGGGAATGCTGGATTTTCCGGCCCCACGCAGGGCACCGCTTAAGATCTGGACCACCGGAAGACTCCAGTACGCGTAAGAAAACAGCTTCAGCATTGCAGCGCCGTTGGCAACAACTGCCGCATCGTCAGTAAACAGACTCACAAGCAGTGCACCTTCCCGATTCATCCAGACGCTTCCGGCCACAATAATGACAGAGCACATGAGCCATGCAATAAAAATTCCCCGCTTTACCCGCTCAGTCTTTCGTGCGCCGATATTCTGCCCGACAAAGGTGGTGATCGTCATGTTAAAGCTCTGCAGTACAAGCTGTAAAAAACCATCGATCCGGATCGTAGTGGAGTAGCCTGCAATGGCTGCCGTTCCAAAGCTGTTGATATATGACTGCACCACAACGTTTGAAAAAGCCGTAATGCTCTGCTGCAGTGCCGCCGGAAGTCCGACCATAAGGATCTGTCTTATCATCTCCCGGTGAAACCGTATCTTCTTCAGCTCTACGCGATAAGCCTCGCTGGTCCGGATCAGCTGACGCATGACCAGATAAGCGCTGACCGCCTGCGCGATCATGGTTCCCAATGCAACTCCAGCTACGCCAAGACGGGCCACACATACCAGAAGCACATCCAGGATCACATTTAAAACACTGGCAACTGCCAGATAGATCAACGGATCCCTGGAATTTCCGATTGCTCTGAGAATGCCGGAGCCCATGTTATAAAACAGAAGGAACGTAATGCCGGCAAAGTAAATGGTCAGATAGAGGGTAGAATGCGGCAGCACCTCCTGCGGTACACCAATGGCCCGCAGAAGCGGACGTGTCAACGCAATGCCGGCAACGGTAAACAGGACGCTCAGCAGCACGGTTAATGCCAATGCACTGTGCACAGCCTGACTCATCTTTTCTTTTTGGCCGGCGCCAAAATACTGGGCAATGACTACACCGGCACCAACCGACAGTCCCATGAAAAAGCCTACCAGCATCTGGATGACCGATGCCGATGCGCCGACGGCCGCCAGCGCATTCGTATCCACAAAGTTTCCAACCACATAAGAGTCTGCCGTATTATAAAGCTGCTGAAAAAGATTTCCGATCAGCAGCGGCACGGCGAAAACCAGAAGGGCCTTAGAGATATTGCCCTCAATCAGATCT
>PVMQ01001444.1_pt1 | contig 12672 bp, 10 predicted proteins | sample 1853411 | NCBI WGS metagenome assembly PVMQ01 (sample SAMN08533513, study PRJNA380276) | Human gut metagenome, whole genome shotgun sequencing project.
GTTTCAGGTGCGAGTGGTTTTGCGATCGTGCAGGTTCGAGTCCTGTTCTGGGCACCCTTCCTAAAATGCGCAGGTGGTGGAATTGGTAGACACGCTACTTTGAGGGGGTAGTGCCGGTTACGGCGTGTGAGTTCAAGTCTCATCCTGCGTACTTAAGTAAAAAAAGAAATAAGAGCATGATCTATTCAATTAGGTCATGCTTTTTTTGCGTGTCAAAATGACAGACGAATAAGATGGACGAACATAAAAAAAGCCGGACTCACGCCCGGCTTCTATATTCATAGACAAACTTATTCAGCATCTTTCTTTTTTATCGAAGTCGTGATTTTCTGCTCTTCCTTATCAAAGTCTACGATAATCGTATCGCCTTCACCTACTGAGGCACGGATAATCATCTCCGCCATCTTATCTTCCAGATACTTCTGGATCGCACGCTTCAACGGACGGGCACCGAATTGGATATCGTAGCCTTTTGTCGCAATGAAATCTTTTGCCTCGTCTGTGATCGACAACTCATAGCCCAGATTTGATACACGCTGATACAGACCCTGTAACTCAATATCAATAATCTTATGAATAGCGGCTTTATCAAGCTGATCGAACATAATGATATCATCCACACGGTTCAAGAACTCTGGAGCAAATGCTTTATTCAACGCTTTCTGGATCACGCTACGGGAGAAATCCTTATCCGGCTCACCAGCCATCTGGGTATTGAAACCAACGCCACGGCCGAAATCTTTCAATTGCCGGGTACCAATATTGGAAGTCATGATCAAGATCGTATTCTTGAAATCAATACGTCTACCCAGACTATCCGTCAAACGGCCTTCATCCAAGACTTGCAGCAGCAAGTTAAATACATCCGGATGCGCCTTCTCGATCTCGTCCAATAAGACCACCGAATAGGGCTTGCGACGTACTTTCTCTGTTAACTGGCCACCTTCCTCGTAACCAACGTATCCGGGAGGCGCTCCGATCAAACGGGAAACAGCGAATTTCTCCAAGTATTCACTCATATCGATACGTACCAAAGAATCCGCCGAATCAAATAGATATTCAGCAAGCTTCTTGGCCAAGTGAGTTTTACCTACACCCGTCGGTCCTAGGAACATAAAAGTTCCGATCGGCTTATTCGGATCTTTCAAGCCAACACGGTTACGTTGAATTGCCTTTACAATCTTTTGAACAGCATCATCCTGCCCGACCACCTTACTTTTCAATACGTCCGCCATTTCCAGAAGCTTGACATTCTCTGCCTTAGCGATACGTTGAACAGGCACACCAGACATCATGGCAACAACTTCAGCGACCTTCTCTTCATCAACGGTCTCCCGATGTTCTTGAAGCTCTTGTTCCCATTTAGCTTTCGCGGCCTCCAGTTGCAATAAATACTGACGCTCCTTATCGCGGAAACTTGCGGCTAACTCAAAGTTCTGAGATTTCACGGCCGCTAATTTCTCATTCTTCGTATCCTCGATCTTTGCCTCAAGCTCTTCGATACTTTTCGGAACAATGATATTAGATATATGTACACGGGAACCGGCCTCGTCTAAAGCATCGATCGCCTTATCCGGGAAATTACGGTCACTGATATATCTTTCTGTCAATTTTACACACGCTTGTAAAGCATCTTCAGTATAGATCACATTATGGTGCTCCTCATAACGAGGTTTGATATTACGCAAGATCTGCAAAGTTTCTTCCGCCGTAGTCGGATCAACGATCACTTTCTGGAAACGACGTTCCAAAGCACCGTCTTTCTCGATATTCTTACGATATTCATCCAAAGTAGTAGCGCCAATGCATTGAATCTCACCACGAGCCAACGCAGGTTTCAGCATATTCGCCGCATCCATAGATCCGGAAGCGGAACCAGCGCCAACAATCGTATGAATCTCATCGATAAAGAGGATGATATTCGGGTTCTTCGATAACTCATTCAAGATAGCCTTAATACGTTCCTCGAATTGTCCGCGGTATTTCGTACCGGCGACAATAGAAGCCATATCCAAGCTAATCACACGCTTATCGAATAACACCCGGGAAACCTTACGCTGAATAATGCGTAAAGCCAATCCCTCTACGATAGCCGACTTACCCACACCCGGCTCACCAATCAATACCGGATTATTTTTCTTCCTACGGCTTAATATCTGGGCCAAACGCTCGATCTCCTTCTCACGTCCCACAATCGGGTCTAGACGGTTTTCTGCGGCGGCACGTGTCATATCCGTTCCGAAGTTATCCAGAACAGGTGTATCATTAGGGGATTTCGGTTGAGCGGCTCCCGCTCCAGTACCGGAAGAGGGGCGAGATGCCTCACGACGAGAGGAGAAACCTTCGTCCTCGTCATCTTCGTCATCATCCGTATATCCGTCGCTGATCTCGTCGAATTCCTCCATATTATTCAAACCGGTTCCGCTTACTAATATATTATATGCGGAACGATAAGTAATACCCGCATCGTTCAACACCTTGGCAGCGACATTAAACTCCTCTTTCAATATCGCCAATAGAAGATGTTCCGTATCGGTCTCATCTTCCTTGAATAAACGAGATTCCAGCATACTCATACGCAAGACACGTTCTGTAGTCTTACTTATAGCGATCTCATGCTGGACAGAATCCTCAGAATCGAATGTATTCTTTATTTCTTGCTCAATCTTGCGTTTAATATCCATCGGATCGGTATGTAGCTCTCGCAAGACACGCATTGCCTCGCCTTCGCCTTCCCGGATGATGCCTAGCATCAAATGTTCCGGCCCGATATAGCTATTCTGGAGCCTAGCCGCTTCTTCACGGCTATACTCAATCACGTCAATCAATCTTTTCGAATAATTTTTCATACTATATTATATATGTACTGATTACGCAAAGTTACATAATCTATTCCAACTATCATCAAATTTCGTGCCATTATTCCTTAATAAGCCTTGAAAAGCCCAGAGGCGCAAAATTTCAAGACAAATTCTTTCGTAGTATACGGAAAAACCTTACCTTAGTGCAATTTTTCAGAGGTGAGATATTGAGTGTAATTAATATAAAACTAAATGGTTGATCAAGACAGAATTATTAAGATTAACATCGAAGAGGAAATGAAATCGGCATACATTGATTATTCAATGTCTGTCATTGTTTCACGTGCTCTTCCTGATGTTAGGGATGGCTTTAAGCCGGTTCACCGCCGTATTTTATTTGGAATGAATGAACTGGGTAACACATCCGACAAACCTTATAAAAAATCTGCGAGAATAGTTGGTGAAGTTTTAGGTAAATATCATCCACATGGCGACTCGTCTGTATATTTCGCCATGGTTCGTATGGCCCAGACATGGTCTATGCGTTATCCGTTAGTAGACGGACAAGGTAACTTCGGTTCAGTGGACGGTGATAGTCCTGCCGCTATGCGTTATACAGAGGCACGACTGAGTAAACTCGCCGAAGAAATGCTCCGGGATATCGATAAGGACACGGTAGATTTCCAGCTTAACTTCGATGATACGTTGAAGGAGCCGACCGTATTGCCGACTCGTGTTCCTAACTTACTTGTAAATGGTGGATCGGGTATCGCCGTTGGTATGGCTACGAATATGCCGACTCATAACTTGAGCGAGGTATTAGATGGTTGTATCGCTTATATCGATGCCAAGGGAGATATCGAGGTAGAAGGCTTAATGCAATATATCAAGGCTCCGGACTTCCCTACAGGCGCTACAATTTATGGCTACGCAGGCGTGAAAGACGCTTTCGAGACGGGTAGGGGACGTATCATCCTTCGCGGTAAAGCCGAGATTGAGGTGGAGAATAATCATGAGAAGATTATTATTACCGAGATTCCTTATTTGGTAAATAAGGCTGAGTTGATCAAGTATATCGCTGACCTAGTAAACGAGAAGCGTCTCGATGGCATTTCCAATGTCAATGACGAGTCCGACCGTAGCGGTATGCGTATCGTAGTTGACGTGAAACGTGACGCGAACTCGAGTGTCGTACTGAATAAATTGTATAAGCTTACGGCTCTGCAATCCTCATTCAGCGTTAATAATATCGCTTTGGTGAACGGCCGTCCGAGGTTGCTTAACTTAAAAGACTTAATCAAGGCGTTTGTTGAGCACCGTCATGAGGTCGTTATCCGGCGTACAAAATATGAATTGAGGAAAGCGGAAGAGAGAGCTCATATATTGGAAGGCTTGATCATCGCTTCCGATAATATAGACGAGGTAATCGCGATTATCAAGTCTTCCAAGAGCCCGCAAGAGGCTATCGAGCGTTTGATCGAACGTTTCTCTTTATCTGAGCTTCAAGCACGTGCTATTGTCGAGATGAGACTTCGTCAGTTGACAGGTCTGGAACAAGACAAATTGCGTGCGGAATATGAGGAGATCGAGAAGTTGATCGCTTATTTGAATGAGATTCTGGAGAATGAGGACCTTTGTATGAAGGTTATCAAAGATGAATTATTGGAAATCAAGGATAAATTTGGCGACGAACGTAAGACGGATATCGTTTACGCCTCTGAGGAATTAAATCCGGAGGATTTCTATGCGGATGATGAGATGATCATTACCGTATCTCATATGGGATATATCAAACGTACCCCGTTAAGTGAGTTCCGTGCGCAAGGCCGTGGTGGTGTAGGAGCGAAGGGTTCCGAGACTAGAGACGAGGATTTCGTTGAGTATATCTATCCGGCATCCATGCACGCGACCTTATTATTCTTCACGGCAAAAGGTAAATGTTATTGGTTGAAGGTATTCGAGATTCCGGAAGGAGCTAAGAACGCTAAAGGACGTGCGATCCAGAATCTTCTGAATATCGAGCCGGATGATAAGGTACAAGCCTTTATACGTGTTAAGAAATTAACCACCGATACGGAATTCATTAATTCTCATTACCTATTATTCTGTACGAAGAAAGGTGTGATCAAAAAGACCTTGTTGGAGGCCTATTCCCGTCCTCGTCAAAACGGTGTGAACGCTATTACATTGCGTGAAGACGATGGCTTGATCCAAGTATGTATGACGAATGGCAACAACGAGGTGATCATAGCGAACCGTAATGGCCGGGCGATCCGTTTCCATGAAAGCGCGGTACGTGTAATGGGCCGTACGGCTTCCGGAGTGAAAGGTATGACTTTGGACGAGGATAATACCGATGAAGTCGTTGGTATGATCTGTATCAAGGACAAGGAAAAAGAGACCGTACTCGTCGTATCAGAGCAGGGATATGGAAAACGTTCCTCTATCGAGGATTATCGTATAACGAATCGTGGCGGTAAAGGCGTAAAAACCATTAATATCACGGAGAAGACCGGTAAATTAGTTGCCATCAAGAATGTTACGGACGAGAACGATTTAATGATTATCAATAAGTCGGGTATCGCTATCCGTATGAAAGTGGCCGATTTGAACGTAATAGGACGTGCTACTCAAGGTGTTCGTTTGATTAATCTAGAAAAGCGCAACGACGAAATCGCTTCTGTATGTAAAGTATTGTCTGAGAGTGAAGAGGAGATTGCCGAGCAAAAAGCGGAACAAGAAGCCAGACAAGAGAATGAGGGAAGAGAGTTGAGTGAGAATCAAGCTAGTCTAGGTACCGATGTTGATCTACCGGAATCAGAGGAGGATAACGAACAAAATGATAACGAAGAAATAACTGAATAATTTTAAACAAATAGAAATATTAATCTCAAAATTACTATCGCAATGAAACGAGTATTATTAACAGTGGCACTATGTGTCGCAGCATCGGTCTCTTTTGCACAGAAAAAAGCTGTAAATGAGGCTCAAAGTATAGCTAAGGGGACAACTCCTGATTTCTCGGAAGCCAGAACTCTTATTAAAGGAGCTTTGGAAAACCCTGAAACAAAGGATGACGCTAAAACTTGGTATGTTGCCGGTTTTATCGAGGATCAACAGTTCAGCAACGAAAGAACTAAACAAGTCTTGGGCCAACAACCGGACGAGCCTGTTATGTACGAGGCATTGGGTAGTATTTTGCCATACTTTGAGAAAGCATATGAGTTAGATCAACTTCCTAATGAAAAAGGAAAAATTAAACCTAAGTTCACGAAAGATATCAAAGGTATCCTAGGAGCAAACCACGTATATTACATCAATGGTGGTGCTTACTATTTCGATCAGAAAGATTATAACAAAGCTTACGATTTCTTCGAGCAATACCTGAAAATATCTGATATGCCAATGTTTAAAGGTGAGGCTGTCGCTGAAAGAGATTCAAACTTCATGACAGTTCAGTTCTATGCCGCTGTAGCAGCGACCCAACTTGGCGATTCTCAAAAAGCTATCGCAGCGTTAGAGCGTGCTAAAAATACGGATTATAGAGCAAGCGAGGTATATCAATACTTATGCTATGAGTATGAGCAAGCTAAGGATACCGTGAATTTAGAGAAGACTTTGGAAGAAGGTTTGAATAAATTCCCTGAGGAACAGTATTTCTTAATGAGCCTTATAAACAATTACATCTATTCTAATAGAAATGAGAAAGCTATTGAATATTTGAACACAGCTATCGCTAAGGATTCCAACAATCCACAGCTTTACGATGTAATGGGCCGTGTTTATGAGACTGGTTTGAAAGATTACGCTAAAGCTGAAGAGTATTTCAAGAAAGCATTGGCGATCAATCCTGACTATATCGAATCTCTCTCTAACTTAGGTCGTGTATATTATAACCAAGGTGTAAACAAGCAAGGTGAGGCTAATATGATCAACGACGCAAAACAATATCAAGAGGAATTAGGCAAAGCTAAGGAATTCTTTAAGCAAGCTCTTCCTTACTTTGAGAAAGCTCACCAAATGAAACCAGAAGAAAGAGAATATATGACCGCTTTAAGAGGTATTTACTACAACTTGAATATGGGTGATAAATTCGATGCTATTGAAGCAGAGATGAATAAGTAATTTCTTCTTTCAGAATAAATGGAACCGTCTAGTAATATAAGGTTACTAGGCGGTTTTTTATTTGTGTATCATGTATCGCAGAGTAGTCATTTTTTGATCGTTCATAATATTATTAAACATAATGGGAATTATAAAATTAATAGCAAGATAAGGATAAATTAGTGCATTCAAGCAAAGCTTGTAGCTGCTTTGAGTAAAGACACAGATCTTTTCACGGCTGTGAAACGTTTGTTTCATGGATGTGAAAAGATCGTATCACAGCTATGAAAAGATCAGATCACCTATATGAAAAGATTAATTCAGCTTGACGCAACTATTTGATTCGCTATTAACTCCTTCAAATAAAGCATGACTTTCGGATGACTTAATGGCATGTCCTCTAGGATTTCTTTAAGCTCTCGCGTACTGATATCAAATGAAACCAGATCTGAATGATATGAGAAATGAATGTTTATGTCTGGATTACTGCCTATAAGCATAGCCATTGTACCCGCCAAATCTCCCCAAGGCGGACAATCAATATGAGATGAGACAAAACAAGCAACAACTACCGTACCTTTTCCCTGTATGGAAGATATTTCCACATTCCCGCCTGTTTGCTCCGCGTTTTGTATCAAGAAAGGTAAGCCTAGACCCACTTTTCGTGTCGTGCGAGTCGTATAAAACGGATTACGGATCAGAGAGACTGTTTCCGGATCCATACCACAGCCATTATCCGCGATACGAATACATATGGATGTGTCCTTTATCTGTATATCTATCTCTATGTCAGAAGCTTTTGCTCTGATACTATTAGCGGTTATATCCGTGATATGAAACGAGAGATTATCCATGAGAGGCGAAAATTAAGTGATTGTCTTTTTGATCAAAAGCCTTTCGTAAGCCATCGAAGGTTAATTCCTCCGTTTGCCAAATGGAGGGCTGAGTACCTATTTGTTCGGGGCAATGAGCATCCGAGGCTGAGTATTGAGTCTGCTCTTTCAAATACCCGTGAATAGACAATAACTTACTGTATCTTTGCTGATTATTATATTCAATAGCATCTAAAGATAAGCAGGGGTCTATAAAACCTAATTGACTGATCAAGCTGAATGACGGACGTTCTACATGGGCGGCTACAAATAGAGCATCCACCTTACGTGCTTGAGCGGCTATTTGGTTTACGCTTTGATCCAAGGCGGAGAGCAAAAGATAGGGTACTTCTCCTAGAATCTCATTCTCCGCATTCACCCAAACTTGATCGCCAAAACGTTCCGGATCATTTGGAATTGGAGGGAGATGCTCTTCTAAATATCGTTGGAATCGCTTACGGGATTCATCGGTCGGGAAATAAACCAGACAATGCGCTTCCTCACGGGTCGTAACTTCTACGCCCGCAAAGACCCTTAGTCCGAATCTCTCGCCAAGGGATTGAATCTCCGGGCATTGTAAGGTCGTATTATGATCCGTAATGGCAATAGCATCCAAACCTTTCGCTAAGGAACGACGCACGATCTCCGACGGGCTCATTTCCAGACTGCCACATGGCGACAGGCAAGTATGGATATGTAAATCAGCTAAATACTGTTTCATCCATTCTCATTCTGTAATAAGCGGTAAATCATACCGGAAGCCTCGAACGCGGAGCGTGTAGTTCCTAAAAGAGGGACAGCCTCTTCCCTACCTTTTTGTAAGGTCTCATCATCCGGAGAGGTTCCGTTCACGATCAATACCGCGGAGACGTCTTTTAAAGTAGCCACGGCCAGTATATTCTGATGCGTTTGCATGGTAATCCATAGCATACCCTCCTCGATATGTCCCATGACATCACTTAGTAAATCGCTCGTATAGCCTCCGGTTATCTCTGTATCAAGGCCCTCTTCTCCACAAAATACAGTAAGATTCAACATCTTCACTAAATCACAAACCTTCATATTTAGCTCCTTTCTTATAACAATCCTTATTTAAACGATCTTTCCCCCATGTCTTCTCAACGATACGGAAGGCATGCTCTTGGTCTAGTTTACCGTGCTTCTCCATATTACGTTGCATAAATACGCAATCACTGAATTGAGCCTCGTGGCGTACGATATCCTCGGCCAAGCTTTGACAGTTCGGGCTGCCGCAAGCGCCACAATCGATTCCCGGTAGGTAGCACATCAATTTCCGCACTTGCTCCATTTTCTTCAGCATCTCATCGATCGTTCCATCGTACAACCGTTTGGGATTCGGTTGCACCGGACGGATCGTAATATGCTGCCTCAAATAGGATAAAGCCTCGAAATTATCGGCGGCGTATATCATCGGTACTTTATCCCGGTTCATGGATCGCTTCATGATACGCTCGGCCGTGAGGAAACGGTTCGCTACGGCTAATACACCTCCGGCACAGCTACGGTCGCAAGCCCTCAGTTCCAGAAAGTCTACGTTACGTACCTCGCTGGTCGTTTCCATTCGTTCCAAGAAATCGATCACATTATGGATCTCATCGATCGCGAGGCAACGACCGGAGAAATGTTTGGCCTCCCCTCCTGTCTGGCTCCATCGCATCTCTTTTTTCGTTAATGGCGGAGGAAGCTCACATTCCGGCTCATATCCTCTCGGGCGATTCTTAAGAATATGGTATACCTTATTATATAGGGTATCCATATTTATCACGCCTTTGATCGTAGATGAATAACCTTCCGCTCCCTTCAACGCCGCGATTTTCGCCGCGCAAGGCGTAACATAAAAGATACCGATCTCTTCCGAGGGAATACCTTGCCCTTCCAATATCTTATGATAGTAAGTGGCCGAGGCGTTTACCGGCGCTTTCACCAATAAAATATTCTCCACCAGCGCAGGGAAACGGACTTGTATCAACCGGACAATGGCGGGGCAAAAAGAACTGATCACCGGTTTTTCCTCGGCGTTTTCCATCTGCCGTACCATTTCCTTATGGATCATATCGGCGGTAAACTCTACTTGGAAAACATGGGTAAAGCCCAGTTCCATAACGGCGCTGATAATTTCCTTCTCGGTCGTATACTTTGAGAACTGCCCGATAAATACCGTGGGCATCAACGCTACCCTGCATTTATAATCAAATATACGCTGGAAGTCATCCTGCTCCACATAGATAGCCTCTGTCGGGCACGATTTCAAGCACTCGCCGCAATCCACGCACCAATCCTTATGGATCAAAGCCTTACCATCCCGGATACGGATCGCTCCCGTAGGGCACTCTTTCATGCAATGCGTACAGCCTATACAGCGGTCATTGTCAATCTTCAAGGCATGATAAAAATTAGCTTCCTCCATGGTCTACGCTCCTTCTTTATTAAACCATGTGACCATACGTACCGTGGTACCTACGTCTACTTGGCTCTCGATCGTTAATTCATCTACGTTCTTCTTCATATTTGGAAGTCCCATTCCGGCACCAAATCCCATTTCACGCACGGCCTCGGATGCCGTCGAATACCCTTCACGCATAGCTAGCGATATATCCGGGATTCCGGGCCCTTCATCCTTCAGTTCCAAAGATATTTTATCAGCGTCCAATTCAGCGACAACCGTTCCTCTCCAAGCGTGAGCCACGATATTCACCTCCGCCTCATAAAGCGCCACGACCACCCGCTTAATGATCCGGGGATCGATAGCCAATTGCTTCAAGACCTTCTTTATCTGGCTAGACGCATAACCCGCCTTCGAGAAATTACCGCCCTCCAACTCAAACTTAAATAGCATATCTCACGACCTCCTTTCTTAATATATAGGAAGGAGCCCCGCGCTATAAAGCTCTCCGACCGTATGATACATAGAATGATCTGTCTCCAGAAGAACCATATTGTTCTCACGAGCCAGCTCCAGCATATCCGGGGTTACTTTCTTCCCCCGCACGAAAAGTATATAAGAAACTTCCGCCATCTCCGCGGTACGGATCGTTTGCAAATTACAAAGTCCTGTCACCAACAGCACATCGCCACAATCCAGCGTAAGCACGTCACTCATCAGATCGCTGGCAAAAGCGCACTGCACATCGTTCTCCCGTTTCTCTGAGCCACAGACGATGGAGGCATCGGTAAGCTCTTGAATTCTTTGAATCTTCATAAGGTACCAGAGGTTACATTTTACATGGGCTAATGTAAGAAATAATTTCGAATTTCGGCCTAGTATATTACATTAATTACTATCTTTGGTACACTAACAAAAAATAATCCTTATGTTCAGTAAAGAAACTTATATGGCCCGCCGGGCTAAGCTGAAACAAACCATAGGTTCCGGTTTGTTGCTATTCCTTGGAAACGACGAGAGTGGGATGAACTACGCCGATAATACGTATCACTTCCGTCAAGACTCTACCTTCTTGTATTTCTTCGGATTGCCATACGCCGGGTTATCCGCTATCATCGATATCGATAACGATAAGGAGATCATCTTTGGCGATGAGTTGACTATAGACGCGATTGTATGGATGGGTACGCAGCCCACCCTAAAAGAGAAGAGCGAGGCCGCAGGTATCAAGGAGGTCCGTCCTTTCAAGGAGATCGAGACATACTTGAAGAATGCCCAGCAAAAAGGCCAGCCAATCCATTATCTGCCGACGTATCGTGCGGAACACCAGATCAAGTTATTCCAATGGTTGGGTATCGTACCCGGTGCGGAGAAACCTTCCGTACCTTTCATCATGGGTGTCGTAAACCAACGGAATTATAAGAGCGAGGAAGAAATCGCCGAGATCGAGAAAGCCTGTATCGTAACCGCCGATATGCACCTGACTGCCATGCGTACCGTACGTCCGGGAATCCGGGAGTCGGATGTAGCGGCTGCCGTTGCGGAAGTAGCTTTCGCCAACAATTACCAGCTCTCCTTCCCTATCATCGCCACGATCAATGGGCAGACTTTGCACAACCATGATCATAGTCATATGATTAAGAGCGGTGATATGCTGTTATTGGACGCCGGTGCCGAGACTGAGATGGGATATGCCGGAGATATGTCGTCCACCATCCCGGCCGACTCAAAATTCACGACCCGTCAAAAAGACATCTATGATATTCAAGTAGCCGCCCATGAGGCTGCCGTAGCGGCTTTGCGCCCGGGTATTCCTTTCGTGGATGTATATGAGTTGTCTTGTAAAGTGATCATGGAGGGTTTAAAGGACCTTGGTTTCGTGAAAGGAGATCCGATGGAGGCCGTAAAAGCCGGTGCTCACGCCATGTTTATGCCTTGTGGCTTAGGCCATATGATGGGATTGGATGTACATGATATGGAGAATCTGGGAGAGGTATACGTTGGTTATGACGGACAGCCGAAGAGTACGGAATTCGGACGTAAGTCGTTGCGCTTGGGACGTAAGCTGGAACCGGGTTTTGTCTTGACCATCGAGCCGGGTGTATACTTCATCCCTGAATTAATGGATTTATGGAGAGGCCAGAACAAGTTCACCGAATTCATCAATTACGAGAAGTTGTTTACATATAAGGATTTCAGTGGCATACGTAACGAGGAAGACTATCTGATTACCGAGAACGGCGCTCGTCTATTAGGAAAGAAGATCCCTTTGCGTACGGAAGAAGTGGAAGCCATTCGATAAATCCTATACATTATTATATATAAGCTTATGCAAAAGGGAGAGCTGTTTTAAGGCTCTCCCTTTTTGGGCTAAACGAGAAAGACAATGTATGAAACGATTTAAAAGCGATATCCAATACTTAGAAAGAACGAATGCATAAAACGAATCCGGGGCATACTAAGCCTTTTTCCCTCTACAACGAAGTTTCGC
>PVMQ01001449.1_pt1 | contig 12627 bp, 9 predicted proteins | sample 1853411 | NCBI WGS metagenome assembly PVMQ01 (sample SAMN08533513, study PRJNA380276) | Human gut metagenome, whole genome shotgun sequencing project.
GTCTTCATCTCTACGGCACTGCTGACAGGAACAGTCACCGCCTTTTGCGGCCCCGTAGGATTCATCGGACTGGCAGTGCCGCACATCACCCGGCTGCTGTTTGATAACGCCGACCACCGGATACTGATGCCGGGCACCATGCTGACAGGACTTATCGCCATGCTGATATGCGACATCATCGCCAAGAAATTCCTGCTGCCGGTGAATTGTATCACCGCACTGCTGGGAGTTCCGGTTATTTTATGGGTAATAGGTAAAAACTTGCGTATATTCAAATGATTCAACTCAAAGACCTGACACTGGGATACGAACAGCGTACGCTGCTGGAAAAAGTCTCCGCCCACATCACGGGAGGACAACTCGTCGCACTGCTCGGCAGAAACGGCACAGGAAAAAGTACACTGCTGCGTGCCGTCATGGGACTGGAAAAGCCCCAAAACGGAGAAATTATCCTACACGGGAACAACATCGCTTCACTGAAACCGGAAGAACTGGCACGGAACATCAGCTTCGTCACCACCGACAAAGTGCGCATCGCCAACCTGCGATGCAGAGACGTCGTCGCACTGGGACGTGCTCCCTATACCAACTGGCTCGGTCAGCTGCAAGGAGAAGACAAGGAGAAGGTGGACAACGCCATGCACCTGGTAGGCATGGACAGTTATGCGGAAAAGACGATGGACAAAATGTCCGACGGAGAATGCCAACGCATCATGATAGCCCGTGCCCTTGCACAGGGCACTCCTGTCATCCTGCTCGACGAACCTACCGCCTTCCTTGACTTGCCCAACCGCTACGAACTCTGTCTGCTTCTCCGGAAGCTGACGCAAAAGGAAGGAAAGTGAATCCTGTTTTCCACACACGACCTGGACATCGCTCTCTCACTTTGCGACACAATCATGCTGATTGATAATCCTCAACTCTACAGCCTGCCTACCAATGAGATGATAACAAGCGGACATATAGAAAGACTGTTCCATAATGAGTCGGTAACATTCGACGCACAAGCCATGAAAATAAGAATCAGATAAATATCCCATATCCTGATTAAACAAAAACAAGCATGACAGGCGGAAATTATCAAATGATAATTTTAATCTCCTTCCATCCATCTACCTTTGCAGATGTTTTCAACAAACTAAAAATAAAAAGTTATGAAAGATAGTATTGATTTCGGTAGTATGGACATCTCCATGTTGTTTCGTAAGTTATTAGTTCCTACGGTACTGGGAATGGTATTCTCAGCTATATTCGTTATTACAGACGGCATATTCGTAGGTAAGGGAATAGGCAGTGACGCCCTAGCTGCCGTCAATATAACAGCTCCACTTTTTATGATCGCAACAGGCATCGGACTGATGTTCGGAGTCGGAGGCTCAGTAGTCGCTTCCATCTATCTGTCTCAAGGTAAACGCAAGGCGGCAAATATCAACATTACTCAGGCTCTTGTATTCTCTACGTTCATCGTATTAGTGATGTCTGCTTTATGTTTTTGCTTCGTAGGGCCATTGGGATGCTTACTCGGAAGTTCAGACAGATTATTGCCTCTTGTCATAGAATATATGATCTGGTATCTACCCTTCCTCGTATTCTATGAGTTATTGAGCACAGGCATGTTTTTCATCCGTCTGGACGGATCTCCCAATTATGCCATGATGTGCAATGCCATCGCAGCTATATTCAATATTATATTCGACTATATTTTCATCTTTGAATTTGGCTGGGGAATGATGGGTGCTGCCTTTGCCACCAGCCTGGGAACAGTAGTAGGTGGATTGATGACTGTAATCTATCTTACGCGGTTCTCCCGCAACATTCATTTGCATCGCATCAAGCTAAGTTTGAAAAGCCTGATGCTAACGCTCCGTAACGGTGGCTATATGATAAAACTGGGAACTTCCGCTTTCATCAGTGAGGCTTCCATCGCCTGTATGATGTTTTTAGGGAATTATGTCTTTATCCATCATCTCGGAGAAGACGGAGTAGCTGCGTTCAGCATTGCCTGCTACTTCTTCCCCATCATCTTTATGGTATACAATGCCATCGCACAATCCGCACAGCCGATTATCAGCTATAATTTCGGTGCCGAGCAACTGGATCGGGTTCGAAAAGCCCTGCATCTTGCCATCCGTACAGCTTTAATTTGCGGAATCAGCTTTTTCATCATCACGTTTCTATGCCGTCAGAATATTGTTTCGTTGTTCATTGACCGAAGCTGTCCGGCCTTTGATATTGCGGTCAATGGCATTCCTTATTTTGGGGTTGGATTCATATTTTTTGCCGCCAATATGATAGGCATCGGCTATTACCAGAGCATCGGACGAGGTCAACGAGCCACCATCATCACTCTTCTGCGGGGAGTGGTATTCATGCTGATCGGATTCTTTGTACTTCCACTTGTTTTAGGAGTACCGGGAATATGGCTGGCGGTTCCGTTGGCAGAATTGTTAACGACTCTCTATATTATCGGAATTTATTTCAAAGACCGCTTCATGGTCCACCGACTATGAGTATATTTGCAACATGGATGCATTCATTAAAAAACTCTGCGACAAATATAAAGTATTGGAAAGTGACGTACAGACCTTACTAGGCTGTATGGAGGAAGTACATTTCAAAAAGAGAGACCTCATTGTACGCGAAGGGACAAAGAACAGCAACCTTTATTTTATAAAAACGGGAATATGGCGGGCATATTACCACAAAGATGGAGCAGATGCCACCATCTGGTTCGCTTCAGACGGAGAAGCAGCTTTCTCCGTCTGGGGATATGCAGACAATGCTTATTCACTGATTAATATTGAAGCAATGTGCGACAGTGTAGCCTACAGTATATCCCGCGCAACCTTGAATCAATTATATCATTCTTCCATCGGACTAGCCAATCTGGGACTGCGGCTGATGGATCACCAGCTTCTTCTGCAAGAAAACTGGCTCATCAACTCCGGCAGTCCACGAGCGAAGGAACGTTACCTGACTCTTATCAAGGAGACTCCGGAGCTGTTGCAATATGTGCCTTTAAAGTACATTGCATCTTATCTGTGGATAACACCACAGTCGCTGAGCAGGATTCGGGCATCCTTATAATCTTCACTTTTTTATGAGTATAAGATCAAATATTTCTCTCAAACTCAAGTGAATAAATAAAACTGTCCGCACGATATTCCATTCCAACGGACACCCTTCGGGATCATAAACAAACCTTTTACGCACCAAAATTGGATCTCCGACCTTTATCTCAAGCTTACCAGCAATGTACTTGTCAGCCAGCCTGGCACTAATATCTTCTTTAGAAACTTTTGCAATAGCATGATAATCTCTTTCCAATATCTCATAAAGAGGTCTGGAGAAATCCTCACTTCCTGTTAAACCTATTTTAGGATTAAAATAGGATATAAAGTACACGAAAGGGTATTCTTGATTTCCACGTAAACGCTCTAACTTCAGTATTCTTTTTACATCAGGAGCATTAAAAAAAAGGGCTATATCATCTGTAGGCTTTGTCCAGCTAACATGAAGTTCATAATTCATTGGTACAATTCCCAAAGTTTTCATTTCCTGTGTGAAACTCATCCAATTCTGAGCTTTGGAACATACAGCTGAATTTACAACAACTGTACCTACTCCCTTTTTCCTCATCAGCAATCCTTCGTTCACAAGGTTATTAATCGCCTGTCTCAAGGTATTACGAGATATGCCCAATTGTTTAGACAAATCAATTTCATTTGGAAGCATTTTACCTTGTTTATATTCCTCCCCCTTGATAATAGTCCTCAACTGTTCTTCTATCTGAAGATAAAGGGGGATTGCGCTGTTATGGTTAACTAATATCTTCATGATTAACTTTTTTACAAAGATAAAAATAAAAATAAAAACAGGCAATACTTTTTGTTCTTTTCAAGAAAAAGAATACATTTGCAAATGTTTATATGTTCAGACATACTAATTGATTAAATCATAATAACTATGAAGTATTATTTGGGAATAGACATAGGTGGTACACATATAAAAGGTGGAATCGTCAACCCTCTAACGAATGACATTCATCAAAACATACTATCTCACGAAGAACTGAATGCCACAGATTCAACATCAAGCATCATTACGAAAGTCAGAAAAGTTATTACTGACATTCAAACCTGTATGCCCCTATCTAAATTAGGCGGAATCGGTATAGCCATGCCCGGTCCTTGCGACTATGCCAAAGGTATAGTTGCCATTTATGGTGTGCCAAAGTTTCAGTCACTTTTCAGCCTTAACCTTAAAGAAGAAATTAAAAAAGTATCTGACCTGAATACTGTTTTCATAAATGACGCATCCGCTTATGCCCTTGGAGAGTATTATGCAGGAGCAGCAAAAGACACAAGTAGAAGCATTATAGTCACAATCGGCACCGGACTTGGAAGTACATTTCTTGAAAATGATACTGTTTTGAACGAACTGACAGAAGGAATACCTGAACATGGATATCTCTACAACATACCTTACCGAGACGGAATGGCAGATGACTATTTTTCGACAAGATGGTTTGTAAATACATGGAATATGCTATTTCCAGATAAAAAGGTAACTGGCGTAAAAGAAATCGCACTACGCGCTTCAAACGGAGACAATAATGCACAGTCATTATTTGAAAACTTCGCTTCAAATTTCGTAGAATTCATAACTCCATTCCTTCTAAATTTTAAACCGGAGAAGCTGATTATAGGAGGAAATATAGCGAAAGCTTCTAACTTCTTTTTAGATAATATTCAATCTCAATTAGAGAAACTCAATTTAATCACTAAAATAGATATCTGTAAATTATGGGATATGTCGCCATTAATCGGATCTGCTATTTACACAAGCAACATACTTGAAAATATGGAAAATACAAAAGAGAAAAGACACACACAGCAATTTATTGCACCTACTAACTCTACTGCCACCCCATCAGGAGAATATGATATATACCCGGCATTTCCATTGGGAAAAGGCAAAATTGGGAAAGGTATAAACCAACTGGCTGACTGGATAGAAAAGCATTCCCAAATAAAAATAGATGGTTATATTGGAGTCTTTTGGGATGAATTAATCATTAAGTTAGGAGAAGAACTCAGAAAAAGAGGAAAGAATGTGCGATTCTTTCATACCAGTGTAGCAATGAAAGATCCACAGACTATTGAAAAAATGATTGCTCCTTATCTTGGAGGAGATAATCCGTTATTCGGCACCATTACTGATAAGCATTTGGTTAATTGGTTTGATGAAAATAAGCTTAATTCCATACAACCTGACCCGGAAGCAGATTTAAATATATTTATAGGTACAGGAGCAGCCCTATCTCAATGGAAAGCTCCCCTGATTTATATTGATGTTCCTAAAAATGAGATTCAGTTTAGAATGCGCGCCGGAGCCATCAATAATTTAGGATTAGATTATCGAAAAGACAATCAACAGGCTTACAAACAACTATATTTTGTAGACTGGATTGTTCTTAATAAGCACAAAAAGCAATGCCTGCCTCTGATTGACCTACTTATTGACGGACAAAGAGAATGGGATGAACTATTAATGATTTCAGGAAATGACCTACGAGAAGGATTGCACAAAATGAGCCGCAATTTCTTCAGAGTTCGTCCATGGTTCGAGCCTGGCGCCTGGGGAGGACAATGGATGAAAAATCATATTCAAGGATTAAATAAAGAAGTAAATAATCTGGCATGGTCTTTTGAACTGATGGTACTTGAAAACGGACTAATGCTGGAGAGTGACGGATATCGGCTTGAAGTATCTTTCGATTTTCTTATGTATAGTGATTATCAGAATATATTAGGAGAATGTTCGGAAACATTTAAGTACGATTTCCCGATACGTTTCGACTTTCTAGATACCTTTGACGGAGATAATCTTTCTATCCAATGCCATCCACGTCCCCGATATATACAAGAGCATTTTAACATGCCATTCACCCAAGATGAGACATATTACATATTGGATTGTAAAAACTCGCCATGTGTATATTTAGGCTTTCAAGACAACATCCCTGAGGAATTCCAATATACCTTGGAACGAAGTCAACAAAAAGCAATGAAGGTAGAGATAGAAAGGTTTGTTCAAAAACACCAAGCTAAAAAGCACGATTTCTTTCTTATTCCCAATGGTACCATACATGCTTCAGGAAAAGATTGCGTGGTATTGGAAATAAGTAGCGCACCCTATATTTTCACATTTAAAATGTACGACTGGATACGCATGGGATTAGACGGGAAACCACGACCTCTAAACATTCAACACGGAATGAATAATCTATATTTTGAAAGAAAAGGGGAAAAAGTAATCCAGGAATTGATATGCCATCCCTATATCATGAAAGAAAATCAGGAGTGTACCATAGAGCATCTACCTACCCATAAAGAGCATTTTTATGATGTATATCGTTACACCTTCAAAGACCGTATTCAAATGAATACAGAAAATAAATGCCATGTATGTATGATAGTAGAAGGAGACTCCGTTAGCATTGAAACAGAGGACGGCATGAAACAACGCTTTAATTATGCAGAGACTTTTGTCATCCCTGCTGCTGCCCGATCATATACAATCATAAATGAAAACCCCGACAAAAGAATAATGTTGGTAAAAGCCTTTGTAAAAGAAGAAATTACTTTGAAATAATGTCTTAATAAAAAATATCTTATCAAGCTACTATGAAACGAACTATTTTACAAATTATCTTTTTCATATATTGTATTGCGAATGTATATCCACAACACAACACAATCTGGCAACTTGGCAAAACAGATAATTCATCCAAGGAGTTTGCCTTAGCACCGGATGGAAAAGATCGATTTATTATCTCCGGATTTGGGGATAATAAAAAATATTTTTATGCAGGCGAACACACACCGGCCGATTTTCCATACATTATACCGGGGCCTACTGCTGAATGGGCTGGCTCATCTTACTGGGCAGGACAATGCAGGATACAACTTCCTATTTTAATAAAACTATCCGATGTCAATCCGCTAAAGAAATATCAATGGAATATTTTTATAGAGAATGTAGAATAGGAAGACTGTATGTTCTTAAGACAACGGAAAGAATTACGATTCTCCTATAAAGCCTGACACCAAACAGCTAACATATTCAATACAGCCCGGAATTCTAAAGGAAGGGTACAACAAAATTGTAATGCAGTTATTCAACGGTAAATCCCTAACTTTTGACGCCATTTGCCTAAACGGACCTCAAGAGACACAAATCAATAAGATAGGTGATACTCCTATTATTTCAATGAAAATGGCTGATTATGAATTAGAACAAGGGAAAACAAGAACACAGCCTCTTCTACTGAAAACTATAACTAAAAAATCCGGAACACTTAAAATACAAATCAACCAAAAGAAGATATTCAAACAAGTAGAAGAAGGAGAGAATATCTACGAGATTCCAACCGGAAAACTTAAAGACCAGTCTAAAATCAAAGTTAAAATATCAACAGAAGGACAAACAGTAGCAACTCAAGAGTTTATCCGTAGTAACCAGCAACTACGCAGATCAATTGATTATGTTGATCAGTTTGCTGGTTCCAGTGGCTCACGATGGATGATAGGCCCCGGACCATGGATGCCATTTGGAATGGTAAAACTTATGCCCGATAACGAAGATGCCCATTGGAAAGCAGGATATGAATATAACGTTGAAAACATAATGGGATTCAGCCACATCCACGAGTGGACAATGACAGGACTCTTAATGATACCAACTACGGGAGATTTAAAAATACAACCCGGAACAGAGAAACAGCCGGACTATGGGTATCGCTCCCGAATTAATAAGAAAACCGAAACAGCTCGAATCGGTTATTATTCTGTCGATCTTACAGATTATAATATCCAAGCAGAATTAACAGCAACTACCCGCAGTTCCCTTCAGCGATACACATTCAACAAAGCAGAGCAGCCACGAAGACTAGGTGACTTTTTCTTTCCAGCAGAATACGACTGGAATTTAGATGATGTATACGTAAAAAAAGTATCTGACACAGAAATAGAGGGATGGACCTTGAACGATTGCCGGTCAACAGGATACCATGGAGTACAAAGATATAAATTACATTTTGTCATGCAGTTTGATAAGCCATTCAAAACAATGAATGGCTGGATACGAAACAAAGTATATAGCCAAATTGAACAGCTACATAAATCAAACATGAAGTCCCGACAGGTATTTACAGTCGAAAATAACAGTCAAGACAAACTGGACGCAGGAATCTTCCTCGACTTTAACCTTAACACTGGTGATGATGTTATGGTAAGGACAGGTATTTCATTAGTAAGCATTGATAACGCACGGCTAAATCTGGAAGAAGAAATAGCGAGACCATTCGGATGGAATTTTGATAAAGTTGTCACCAATCAACAAGATACCTGGGAAACACTTTTCCAAAGAGTCAGTATCACAACAGACAATTACCTCTTAAAGCAAAAATTCTACACCAATCTTTACCGTTCTATCAGTCCACGGACCATCTGGAATGATGTAAATGGGGAATGGATAGATATGAACGGTAACAAAGCTCTTATAGACAAGCCAGGTAAAAGCGTATATGGAGGTGATTCTGCTTGGGGAATGCATTGGACATTAGGTCCATTTTATAATCTTCTCTATCCGGAGTACATGTCCAATTGGATTTACACTTACGAGCAGTTCTATCGTCGTGGCGGCTGGCTTCCCAATGGTAATCCCGGTATGAAATATTTCAGAGTCATGATAGGCAATCCTGCTTTGCCATTGATAGTCTCCGGCTATCAACATGGAATTCGTGACTTCGACAGTCAACTCATGTATCAGGCATTAATTCACCAACAAACAGCCACTATGATAAACTATCCCGGAGGAGGACAAGTCGGTAACGAAAGTTATCCCGATTATATAACCAAAGGTTATGTACCTCTATACGATGACGCATGGGATTGGAATTCTCCGCATTATCAATCATACGTTTCCAATACAATGGAATACTCATATCAAGACTATTGCGCTGCTCAATATTTTGACGCTCTTAATAAAAAAGATGACTTCAATACATTTATGAAACGTTCTGATAACTGGAAAAACATATTCGACCCATCAACCGGATATGTACGCCCCCGACGTCCCAACGGAGAGTGGATCGAAAACACCAACCCATATCATGCTCCCGGATTTTGCGAAGGCAGCGCTTGGCAATTCACCTGGTACGTTCCTCATGATGTAAAAAGCCTCATCAATTTAATAGGAGAGCGTCAATTCATCGACCGGCTGAATGCCGGATTTGCAACATCCGAAAAAGTAAGCTTCAATGCTTTAGGAGATAATATGGGAGCTTATCCTATTAATCATGGGAATGAAACAAATATGCAGGCAGCTTACCTCTTCTCTTATACCAGTGAGCCGTGGCACACCCAGAAATGGGCACGTGCTATACAAGAAAAATATTATGGAATGGGTCCCCGAGACGCCTATCCGGGAGACGAAGATCAAGGCCAAATGAGTTCTTGGTACATCTTAAGCAGCATAGGACTTTTCCAAATGGATGGCGGTTGCAGCAAAGATCCTGTATGGTTACTGGGGAGTCCGCGATTCGACCGGGTAGAAATTCAGTTAGACAACACCTATTACTCTGGAAAAAAACTTATCATAAAAGCAGAAAATGTATCCAAAGACAATTGTTACATTCAATCTGTAAGATTCAATAACAAGCGCCTTAGTAATAACTATATAGAATGGAGTAAACTCAAAAAAGGAGGAACACTTCATTTCATTATGGGTGACCGACCAAATCCAAATGCATTTAAATAAATAAACACATATGAAAAATAAAAGTAAGATACTACCAGTTCTTTTTGGTTTCTTTATTATGGGGTTCTGTGACTTAGTAGGAGTATCAGTCACCTATGCGAAAGATTATTTCAGTTGGAGCGAAACCCAAGCCGGTTTCCTGCCATCAATGGTATTTATATGGTTTTTACTCATCTCTATTCCGATTTCTATCTGGATGGACAAGAAAGGTAGAAAAACAATATCACTGGTAGGACTTTTATCTACTTTTATTGGAATGTTACTTCCATTACTTACATTCACACAGACAGCCTGTTATATCGCCTTTGCACTTTTAGGCATAGGAAATACCATCCTTCAAGTGTCACTTAATCCTTTATTAACCAATGTTATCGCTGAAGGAAAATTATCAAGCATTATGACAGCCGGACAATTCATCAAAGCACTATCTTCTTTTGTAGGACCTATAGTGGCCGGATTCTGCTCTGTTTATTTCAACAACTGGATATTAATGTTTCCCATATTCGCCGCCATTACTCTAATTTCCGGAATCTGGTTATTTTTCACTCCAATAAATGAGAAAGACGACAAAAGATTAACATCCAGTTTCTATCAAGTTATTTCTCTCCTGAAAAATAAAACCATCTGCCTTTTATTCGGAGGCATCATTTGTATTGTTGGCTTAGATGTAGGAATGAATGTATTTACCCCAAAACTTTTAATTGAAAATGCAGAGTTGACTAAAGAAATCGCAAGTTATGGTACAAGCTGGTATTTTGCCGCTCGCACTTTGGGGACCTTATGTGGTGTAATTCTATTAGCAAAGTTTTCCGAAATTTATTATTATCGGATCAATATGTTCATTGTATTAATAGCTTTGTCCTGCATTTATTGGATACATTCTCAATATATTATTTTGTTATTAGTATGCATTATAGCCTTTGCAATGTCTAGCATATTTGCCGTCATCTACTCGCTAGCCTTGCATACATTACCCTATAAAACCAACGAAATATCAGGACTCATGATAACTGGGATATCCGGTGGCTCCATCATTCCTCCTCTCATGGGAGTTTGCGCAGATTATACCGAAAGCCAATCAGGCTCCATCCTTGTCATGCTAATTTGTGTAATCTATCTAATTTTATGTTCGTTTCATAAATTTAAAACCATACACACAAAGCCGCATTAACATTTATTCTCAAAACAACCATTCATATATAAATTTATATTAAATAAATAAATCTTTCTAGTTTTCCTGCTTTAAATATATATATTTGCAATATGTATATACATATAGACATTATATAATACATATATCATAAGCAATTAATACTATGTAGATTAAAATATACAGCCTTTATATACAAGAAATCACATTAAATCTAATATAAAACCCTTATGACTTACTTTTTAAAATCACAGAGTATGAAGAAGCTTTTATGCAACTTACCACGCTTCGTATTATGGATAGCTTTCCTTCTAATCATTGAAAGCTATGTAACCTTGCAAGCTCAAACCAGTAGTAGTAACAACTCATCCAAAGCAATATCAGGGAAAATTGTGGATGAAACAGATTTGCCTATTGCAGGAGCTACTGTACAGGTGAAAGGATCAACAAAAGGAGCCATTTCGGATATAGATGGCTTATTTACTATTTCATCCGAACCAGGCTCTATTTTGATTTTCTCATTTTTAGGATACCAATCTATTGAATACAAGATAGATAAAGTACCTCAAACCATTAAACTTTTGCCAAAGGTAGATGAATTGGATGAAGTTACTGTGGTTGGTTTTGCTAAACAGAAAAAAGAAAGTGTGATTGGAGCAATATCAACCTTAAAACCTGAAAGATTAAAAATTCCAACCAGTAATCTGACTCAAGCCTTAGGTGGTAATGTTGCCGGAGTTATATCTTACCAGTTGTCCGGTGAACCTGGAAATGACAATGTGGAATTCTTTATTCGCGGTGTGACAACTTTTGGTTACTCTAAAAGTCCACTGATATTAATCGATAATATCGAATCATCTACTACTGATCTTTCCAGACTGTCCGCAGATGACATTGCTGCTTTCTCTATAATGAAAGATGCAACAGCAACTGCCATTTATGGTGCACGCGGAGCTAATGGAGTCATTTTGATTACTACCAAGCAAGGCAAACCCGGTAAGGTAAAAATTAGTGCCAGAGTGGAAGGTTCATTGTCAGCACCTACAAAAAGAATAGACATGGTAGATCCTATCAGCTATATGAAATACCACAATGAAGCTGTACTCACACGTAATCCGTTAGCTGTCCGGCCTCATACCGATGAGAAAATAGCATCAACAATAGCCGGCAAAAATCCCTATGTATATCCGGCGGTAGACTGGTACAATGAATTATTTAATGATAATGTATTTAATTCACGTGCCAACATCAATATGAGCGGAGGTAGTGAAACTGCCAGATATTATGTTTCTTTAGGCATATCGGATGACAATGGTATCATGAAGGTAGATAAACGAAACAATTATAACAGTAACATTGATTTAAAAAAAATCTATGTACGTTCTAACATTGATATTGATGTGACCAAGACGACTACATTTTCTGTAAAATTCAGTGGCAATTTTGATGATTATACCGGTCCTATTGTAAGCGGCAATGATCTATACCGAAGAGCAATGGCAACAAGTCCTGTTTTATTCCCCAAATATTATATGCCTGATGAAAATCATACATCTACTTCACATATTTTATTTGGTAACGCAGGTGATGGTAATTACATCAATCCCTATGCGGAAATGATACGTGGTTACAAACAATACACCAATTCGGTT
>PVMQ01001464.1_pt1 | contig 12480 bp, 14 predicted proteins | sample 1853411 | NCBI WGS metagenome assembly PVMQ01 (sample SAMN08533513, study PRJNA380276) | Human gut metagenome, whole genome shotgun sequencing project.
CAGAAGAATCTGATCCGTGAGCTGGAAAAAGAACAGGCAGAGCAGCCGCAAGAACAGGCAGAACAGCCGCAAGAACAGGCAGAGCAGCCGCAAGAACAGGCAGGACAGCCGCAAGAACAGGCAGAGCAGCCGCAAGAACAGGCAGAACAGCCACAGGAGCAGGCAGAGCAGCCGCAAGCAAACGCAGGGGTTGCTGTACAGGAAAAACAGGAAGAACCAGAACAAAAGAATCAGCAAAAGCGCCTAAGTTACCGGGTCGTAAATGTCATGGAGGAGATCCTTACTCCGGAACTGATCCTTGACGCACTGAAAAGTAATGATACCTGTACCTGCAGCCGCTGTCAGGCAGATGTGAAGGCGCTGATGCTTACCAGGCTGCCGCCCAAATATATTGTAGCAGATAATACGACAGTCCCGATGCTGTTAACCTTTTACCGCAATAAATTCCGTGTGGCTGTTTTAAGTCAGTCCATGAGAGCCTGTATGGAAGTAAAAGAACATCCACGCCATATCTTATAAATTTTCATGCTGCGCCGAAATATGTATATAGAATCTATAGGATCACAGGGATAAAGTATACAGAAGCGGCGCATTTTATGTACACCGCAACATCACATGACTGAAAGGAGCAGCAGATATGTCAAGTGTATCAAGTACAAGCAGCAGTCTTGGAAATACAGCTTTAAGAGGATTTGGTGGTTTAGCTTCCGGTATTGACAGGGATGCACTGATCGAAAAGATGACAGCAGGAACAACATCCAAGATCACAGCCAAGAAACAGGCTATGACCAAACTGGAATGGAAGCGGGATGCATATCGTTCTATCAGCAATAAGATCATAGATCTTCAGGACAATTACCTTAGCTATTCAGCAACAAAGAGCTTAAAAAACAGTGATTTCTTTGCAAAAAACCAGGTCAGTGTACAGGGAGATTCTGACTATACAAAATATATATCAGCGACAGGAAATGCAGACACTGCATCCAGAGTATCAGTTCTGGGAGTAAACAGATTAGCAACATCTGCCACATTGATCTCCGGCGAAAAGAAAACAGATTCAGCTATTACCTTAGGCGGCATCAGCGAGTCTAATTTTGAAAATAAAAAAGTAAAGACCTCCAATCTTTCCGGAACGAAGCTGACATTTGGAACCTACAGTATTACAGATAAGAAATTCACAACGGAAGCAACCTTTACGTTCCCCACCAGTTATGAAAAAAAGATGGACGGTGGAAAAACAGAGACGGTTACCATTGATTATACGGCTAGTTCTGACAAGATAGTAGAACAGCTGAATGAAGCCCTTGATTCCCAGGGATTTCTCGGAAAAGATGGAAAGAGCGGTATTAAATTTACACTGAATGGTGATAAGATCCAGATCAGTCAGACAGACAGTATTACCGATAAAGGAAAAAGCTGTGTGATCAGGGAAACATCATCTGCTTTAAAGAGTCTTGGCTTTAATTCCGGCGACATGAATCAGGATGAAATAGATAACGGCATTTCACTTAAGGAATTTAACGACCATACATCTTCATTCGAGGCTGCAGCTATAACAAAGCAGCCCCTTTCCGCCTATCTTAAGGGAAAATCAATTTCTGTTTCTTATGGCGGACAGACAAAGAATATTGAACTGATCGGCGATAAGGAAGAGATAAAGGATTTTGAAGCTTTTAAGGATAGCTTACAGAAAAAGCTGGATAAAGCCTTCGGTTCAGGAAAGGTTACTGTAGGAAAGGGTAAGGATTCAAAGGGCAGCCTGACGTTTACTGTAACAGACAACAAACAGACATTACAGATATCCGCAGGCTCAAAGGAACTCCAGAATGCCCTGGGTATCACATCTACCCAGTCAAACAAGATCAGTACAGGAAGCAGCCTGTGGGAGAACAGGGGCAAGCTGGGACTGGGAAAATACAATACAAAAGAGGAATTAAACGACGCATTAAAAAACTTTACAGTCAATGGTGCAAAAATAGATAATATTACTGCAGATACCACAGTAGACGGACTGCTTACTGCGATCAATAATAATAAAGATGCGGGAGTAACTGCTACCTATCTGGGCAGTGCAAACAAATTTGTTCTTTCTTCCAATGAAAAAGGTGAAGGCCGTACCATCAGCCTTGGTGCAGATCCAAAAGATACTACTGATGCAGCAAATATCATTTTCGGCGGTGATGGGAAGGAAAGCCATGATGGTACAGATGGTGAGATGAGTATTCTCTATAATGGTGTAAAGACCACCATTACCAGCAGCAGCAATACCTTCTCCATTGACGGTCTGGATATTAGAGCCACGAATACATTTAATACAGGCTCGGCAACTGCTGAAGGAGGCGTCAGCTTTACTGCATCAGCAGATACAGAAAAGGTGACAGAGACTGTAAAGAAATTCATTGAAGCTTATAATGCCATGATCGATGAGGTCCGCACCCAGGCAACAACCAAGCCGGACAGTAATTATAAGCCTCTGACAGATGACCAGAAAAATGAAATGAATGAAACCTCCATTAAAAACTGGGAGGATAAGGCAAAAGAGGGTATTCTGTACAACAGCAGCGCTTTAAAAGATCTGGACAATGCTACCCAGGGCATTTTCTCTTCAATGATGATAAACGGTGTTTCTTATGACGATCTTGAAAAGATCGGAATTTCCTTCTCAGATGATTACACAGCAGGTGGAAAGATCGTATTTGATGAAGAAAAGTTTAAAACTGCCATGGACAGTGATCCGGAAAAGGTATCAGACCTGTTCACAGGCACGCATGGTATTGTAAACACCATAGACAGTACTCTTTCTACTTATGCCACCAGATATGCAAGCAAGAATGGAAATTCCTATGGTGTGCTTATTGAAGAGGCAGGATCTGAAAAACTAAGCCTGACCCTGACTAACAACAGTATTTATAAAGAATTAAAGGATATGCAGGAAACCATCACAAACCTGCAGTCCCAGCTGTCAACTGAGCAGGACCGTTATATCAGCCAGTTTACGCAGATGGAAACGCTGATCAATCAGATGAATTCACAGTCCAGCTACCTGTCACAGTTAGGTGGCTGATGGGGGTAAGAAAGCATGTATGAAAAGTTTAAGCAGTACAAGGAAAGTACGATCTATTCTATGAGCAATCTGGAGTTGTTGCTTTTATTGTATGATGAAGCAGTGAAGCGTCTGAAAATGGCACAGATCGCACTTGAGGATAAAAAATATGAGACTTTTGAAGAATGTCTCGAAAGAACAGGACGGATCGTCCGGTATTTAATACAGATACTGGATATGCAGTATCCCATCAGCAAGGATCTGAAACGTATCTATGAGTACCTGATCTATGATATCAGCCGTGTTAAAGCAGGAAGGGAACGCAGGGCAGAAGAGATTCCAAGGATCAGCCACATACTTTCTGAATTAAGAGATGCATTTAACCAGGCAGGAAAGATTTCCGGCGATCAGCATATTGTGAGAGAACGAAGTGTTTTCGGTTAAAGGAGAATATATGAGCGCAGACTTGGAAACAATTTTGATATATCTTCAAAGGAGATATAATATATTAAGAGAAGTTTGTAGTCTGACGGAAGAACTGGCGGAGGCAGTGGAGCGCGGCGACACAGTCTCCGCTTCTCTTCTTTTAGATATGAGGGGAGAACAGCTGCAGCGCCATGCAGACTGTGAAGAACAGATCATCCTGCAGACTGCGGGAAACAGCCTTCGGGACCGGTATCTACGAGATCTGGCTAAAGGTCCATTAATGAATGTAAAAAGCTGTTTTAAAGGAAAGACAGAGCGGGAAAAAATGCTGGAGAAGCGTATTGAGGATCTGCGTTGCCGCACAGAAAAGCTTTTAGATAAGATACTCAGGATCGATGGGGGACTTAACAGAAGAATATCAAAAAACAGGTGAAGTTAAATGGAAAATCAAAACTTTTATGAAGGCCGCATACTGGTAAATATGGCTGCATTTGTTATGCGCCAGGATGATTTAAAGCCGCTTCATGGAAATCTGGACTGGGAAAAGCTGTTCCGGGTTGCAGATTATAACAAAATTTCGAACCTGATCTATCTTGCTTTAAAGCCGCTTCATGGAAATCTGGACTGGGAAAGGCTGTTCCGGGTTGCAGATTATAACAAAATTTCAAACCTGATCTATCTTGCAATCCTTGGAAATAATGAAAAAATGCCGGAACGGTGGAAAACACGCTTTTATGAGCGCTACAGCGATATTCTGAAATTCAACGAAAGCTGCACAGAAGGAGAACGGGAGATACTGGTCCTTCTGGAATTAAAAAAAATCCCGGTACTCGTCCTTTCCTCCAGCAGCCGCAGACAGCTGTATCCAAGGGAGGAAATGGCAGGGGAAAGCTCTCTGAAGCTTTTTTTTCTTGACCCGGAAGATTATCTTTTTGCAAAAGGCTATCTGGTCAATATAGGCTACGAAACGGATACTCTCTATCCGGGAGTGGGTGAAAAGATGCGTATACCAGGTCGCTTTTCTGTGGAGATCTATCATACCTTTCCTTTTAAAACCCAGGTATACCAGAGGGGGATGGAAAAGCTGCTCCAGCGTGCTTTCCTGAAAGAAAATGGTAACTACATTTATGAATGGAATGCCATAGACCAGCTAGTCTATCTGATGCTCCAGTCTGCTTACCTATATGTAACAGGACATCTGCAGATACGCCATCTGACAGACTTATATGTATTTTACAAAAAAGCAGCAGAAGAAGACCAGCTTCAGGAGCAGTCTGCTTACCTATATGTAACAGGACATCTGCAGATACGCCATCTGGCAGACTTATATGTATTTTACAAAAAAGCAGCAGAAGAAGACCAGCTTCAGGAGCTTGAGAACCGGCTAAAGGAATTTAAAGTAAATATACTGGCGCAGAAGCTTCTGCATTTAAGCTATATGTGGTTTGGAACACGGGAAGAATGTGCCAGCATGGAGACAGAGGAAGAAGAACTCCAGGTATTTGATATACTGGAGAAAAATGTATTCTACGGCATGACAGGGAAATTTGGGCCGGAAACAGATGAACAGGCGCTGGATCTTAGATCAGACATATTAAAAGAAGAAGAGCGGGAAAACCGCATGGAAAAAAGAGCATTATTTTACCGGCGTCTGAGAGAGTTTTTTTCTCTCGTACGCCGGCAGTTGAAAGAGCTATATGATATTTGGTTTAGCAGATAAGAGTCATTTTATCAGTATTCACCCGTTTGCGGGTCATTAAGCTTATGGTCTATTTCTTCATATAAGAATTCAGTCCTTTTTCAATAGAGCGCAGTGAATCTGTATCAGATAATAAGGCATCCAGGTTGCTGCGTTCTGCTTCTGTCAATTCTTCCCGCAAAATAGAAATATGCTTCGGGGCATTTATAGCCAGGCTGACAGATCCATTGTCGCAGTCAAGTACAGTGATGCGTATGTCATTCCCGATCAGGATACTGTCATTTTTTTTACGTTTCAGTATCAGCATGGCTATTTATCTCCTTTTTTAGTGTCCTGTTCCTTTATCTCTTTACCAAGAAGAGAACGTAAGGTATGGCGGTAATCATAGTCAGCGTTGGATAAGATCACCTGATAGTCAGCGTTGGATAAGATCACCTGGATCCCTTTGCGGGTATCCGGATTAATGGCAAGAGGACATTTCAAGTTGACGGTTCCATCCAGATAATCCTTCTTTACAGCACATATGACATAATAGGATAATTCATCACTGGAATTTACTTCCAGAAAGGATAATTCTTCCGGTAGAAGAACCGGTGAATAAGAAGGAAAGAGTGCTGCTGCATCGATGAGAAAAAAGGCTACATAAGGTTCGTCTACAGACTGCAATATCAGCAGGGAGCTGTCATCTTCCTCCATAGAGAGGGGAAGATAGTCATGGTACTGGGAAAAACCAAATAAACCATCTGGAAATACAACCAGTTCATCTTTTGTATAATCAATTTCGCCGTAATATTTTGTATCAATCTTCATGATTGCATAAGCCTCCGGGGGTCAGTTTTTATATGGTAACATTAAGAGCAGGGGAGATCGCCAGATGCCACACGAAATTCAAATTCACCTCTCTGAAGGGTATACAACCCATTATTGTCAGGGCTGCCAGAAAATGGATCACCAAAGCTGTTTCCTGATCCAGAGACGTTTGCTGTGCCATGTACTCTTTGGGCAGTATCCTGGATATCAAAAGCTTGTCTGATATCCTGGATACAGGTCATGCTTTCCGGAAAACTGATCCCGCAATTTTGAGCCTGGCGTGCTTTCAGGCGGTATTGGGAAATAGCCTGATGCTGTCTTGCTGCCAGCTGGTCCTTTGAAACCAGCCTGGCATTTTGACGGAAACGGACAGATTCAAAAGGTTTAAAATTTGCTTCAATCACAGGTTTCATACATTTTCACCTTCTTCTGACCTGAAAATAGAAAATTATTTTTTGCTTGTTTTTTGTAAACAATGTACCGGTATCATTTTATAAAATCAAAAAGAGATGACTGCATCAGGTTTGACCCCATTTTTAAAGCAGCAGAATAGGAGTACTGGTAAGAGAACATTTCTGTAATGGCCTCATAAGGATCAGCTCCGAGAATGTCTTTGTATTCCTCTGTCAGGTTGTCGCTTAAAGTATCAAGACGGGTTTTTGTAGTTTCTACCAGGGAATATTTATTGCCAAGGTCGCTGTAAATGGTGCTGATGGTATGCTCTGTATTAGCTGCATCTTTAAGTACACTGCCCATAGTATCTGTAAATTGATCAACGGTCGTAGTATCATTGATATAATTATCACAGGCCATAACCGAACGGCTCAGAAGTGCCACAGGAGTTGTTTCCAGGGCAGCTTTGACCGCATCCTTTGCATCCGCATCAGACATGGCATTTAAGGAATCTGAAGTAAGCCCCGTAAGCATATTCAGTCCTCCGGTATAGGTGTCTAAAAGAGACTGGCGGTTGGAAATATCGCCATAACCGATATCTACCCGGCCTTGTTCTCTCATAGCTGTCACAAGGTTGTTCAGGTCATCATCGCTTAAATGATAACTGTAAGTATTGTTATTTTTATCATAAGCCATGGTCATATTGACCGTCTTTGTGGTACCGTCTGAATACTTATGGGTATAAGTAAGGGTTTTTCCATCTCCGCTTAAAGAAAACGGAGCTGTTGTAATATCATTTCCGCCGTAAATATAGAAATCCTGATACTGGCTGTTCAGATTGCTGACCATGCTCTGCACATCCTGAAGAAGAGCATCTCTTTTTGTCTGGACAGAAGTTTTTGAGCTGTTATGGGAGGAATCCAGCACATACTGCATGGAAGTCTTACTGTTGCTTAAAGTTTTCTGGATATCCCTTGCGCCCTGCTCCTGTTGGTACAGACGGTTTTTAATATCACCTAAAATAGAACTTTTACTCTTTGCATCCTGATATAAATGATCCATTTTCTTTCCCTGATAATAAGCAAGAGGATTATCAGCAGCTGTTTCATAAGCAGCGCCGGTAGAAACCTTGTTCATGCTTTTGTTCAGATTGCTTTGAAGATCATTTAAAGAAGAAGTATACCTGCGGTAAACAGATGAACGTACAACTCTCATAATTTATTAATCCTCCTTATATTTATGCACCAGTATTACTGATCAGGGTATTCAACACTTCATCAAGGGCAGTCATCAGACGGGAAGCAGCATTATAGGCTGAAACGTAGGCCATCATATTGGTTGCTTCTTCATCCAGGCTGACACCGGAAAGAGAGTCTCTGGAGTCCTGGATACTGTTTAAAACAGTTGTGCCCGTCTTTAATGCAGTCTGGTTGGAGCTGGAATCAGATGCCAGCTGGGTGGAAAGGTTATTCATATAATCAGCAAATGTTTTCCCGTTCAATTTCTTGGTATCCTTCATAGCTGCGATCATATCAAGGATTGTATCTGTGCGGTTAGTGCCGTTTGTAGAAATATGGACCGTTCCACTGGTCCAGCCTTTGCTGATACCGATATTTCCGGCTGTTATACCAGTTGTGGAGTCATCGGTGGAATTAGATAAAAGATTCTGATCCTTGGGGTTTTTGCCATTATTGTTGATGTCATTCATGGATTCTGCGAAAGTGGAAGCTAACTGATCCAGTTTTCCTGAATAATACTGGTATCCACGGACATCATCCACAGCAGTAGATCCCTTTATCACATTGCCGGTGCCTGTTTTCTGGAGCATATCCAGGCTTGCCTGAAGAGAGCCGCCTTCAAAACGGATCCCTTTTAACTCTGCGTATACATCTGCAGCTGCCTGTCCATTCCCTTTATAGCTGGGGGCTTTTTCAAACTTGATGGAGATGTCTGCAGGATCAGAAACAGAAGCAGCTGTCTGACGATCGCCTTTTAACACACTTAACTGACCGTAGTTTTTTGTGAGACCGTTAGCACCAAGGTCAGATCCGTTTACCAGGATCAGCTTCTGGCTCTTTCCCTGGGCATCAATATAATTCATGCTCACTTCCAGGTCATCAGGCCAATCCTTCTTGCCGATCACAGCACCATTTGCATCATAGTCATAGGCGTTATTCCCGGAATGGGCATCATCCTTGTAATATCTGGTTTCAATAGGAATATAACCGGAAAGCTCATCCAGAAGAAGATTTCGTTCATCCTGCAGTTCCAGGGAAGGATGACCGGCAACCTGGTTACGTTTGATCTGTACGTTCAGGTCACCGATCTGGCGGAGAATGTCATTGATCTTCTGCACATCGCCCTGTTCACTGCTGCCTTCCCCTGTGAGCCTTTGAAATTCATTCTGTTCAGCCTGTGTGATCTGTCTGGATGCCTGGTTAAAAAGATTACATACAGACTGCATTTTAGTTCGCAGCTCACTTTCATAGATGGGATCGGATACCTTTGCAGGATCCTGCATGCTTGTAAGGGTAGACTGGACATCATCAAATGCCTGACGGATGCCGGAAATGGTTGTTTCGTCCAGTACCTTTGACAGGGAATTAAGGGCAGTCTGTAAACGATTGGTATAGCTGCAGTCAGCAGACTGGCTGCGGTATTGGATATCCAGATAAGGATCTCTGATCTGTGAGACCCGATCCATGCTTACTCCAAAGCCTACTGCAATTTCATTCCCATTAGAATAATGGGAAACAGGATTCGTATAATTAAGGCTGGATGCCTCTAACTGCTGCCTGGTATATCCGGCAGTATTCATATTTGACAAATTCTGTCCTGTAATATCCAGACGTTTCTGGTTGGCCTGGAGAGCGGACAGAGCGGTATTAAAACCGGAAAAAGTTGCTCTTACCATAAAGTATTATTACCTCCAAAATATAAATATCCTGCAGTCCCCACAGTTTTATCAGACATATTTGTCATAAACATGAGGATCGCTCTGCTTCGCACCGGCAAGGCGCTGTTCTAACTGCTTCATGCGGATCCGGATCAGACGGTCTGTGCCACCTTTTATCTTTTTCAGCTTTTCAGCCTGGCTGGATAACCGTTCCAAGATCGGAGAGAGAAGTGCCACAGCCTCCTCGCTGTCCTCCTGCATCAAAATCTGGCGGAAAGTAAGCCCCTCAAGACCCGACCTGCGAAGAAGATCACTTCGTTTTTTATCTAGTCCGCGCAGCTGCAGTAAAAGCATGTTTTCATCATTTAAAAGAGATTCCAGCTGATCGGGATGATCAGCTGAAATAACAGTTAGTTTATCAGCCTCAACCTGGCATAACTGTTCTAATACAGTACACAGCTGTTCTAATACCGGGATTGATCAGCTGAAACAACGGTTAGTTTATCAGCCTCAACCCGGCATAGCTGTTCTAATACAGTACACAGCTGTTCTAATACCGGGATCAGGCTTTCAGGCGCCCTCATAGATTATACATGGCCCTTGCAATGGCCATGGGATCCGGTTCGTAGGTTCCTTCCTCAACCTGTTTTTTCAGTTGGGCAACCTTTTCAACGGAAACGCCTTTCTCGCGGCAGACATCTTCTGTAATGCTGTGAGCCAGAGATCGTGCAAAAAGTGTTTCATCAGCCGAAATACCTTCGGTGTATTCAAAACTGGCTCGGTCAAGAACAGCCGGTTTTGCAGAAATATTACTAGACAAAGCAACATTACGCTCTGCCATTGATACATGTTTCATGTGTATTTGCTCCTGGATAGAATCTTGAATTTTCATACAATTACTCCTCCCCTTAAAATGAAACGGCAGGACCACAAAGGGATCCGGTGATTTTTCCCCTGCTTACTGAATCTATGTAAATTATCGTCTTTTTTCTATAAAATATAAGAAAAATAATAATTATAAAAAAAAGAAAATCGCCGATAAAGTATATATATAAGGATGTACGATGTAAATTTTGCCACAGAAATGTAATAAATTTTACTACAAATAGAAACAGAATTGTAACAAAGCTTATTATAAATAAAAATTAAAAGAAAAGGAATACAATATGTATAATATATTACAGGTAACAGATCCTTCTACATATATAGATAATAGAAATATCCATACAGGTCAGGAGCAGCAAAGTGCCCTGAGCAGTTCCCAGATCCAGAATCCTTCTGACCCATCTCGTGTAGTGCGGGCAGATGGACAGAAAAGCGGTACCGCTGGTGACCAGGAAAATGAAAGTGGCTTCAGCGTCCGCAATTATAATGGAAATTATACTGACTTTCTTCAGAAGCTGGGGCAGGAAAATGAAATAAAGGATTCCCTGGGCCGGATCCTGTTCCGGGATGGAGCCTTTATCGCTAAAGGTGATGAAGACCTGGGAAAAATGGTGCAGCAGCTGCTGGATTCTGCCAGGTTTGAAGAGCCTGGCCAGCTGTTGGATTTTTTAAAAATGCAGGGACAGACTAAATTTTCCGGTACTTTCTTTGAAAACCTGAGAAATCTTTTGCAGCAGGAAGGAAACAGAGGCCTGCAGGAAACAGCCCTCAAATTCCTTCAGGTATTCAATAATTATTCTAGTGGTGAGCATCTTTTAGGGCAGATGCAGGAACTGACCGATGAAATAAAAGGAATGCTTTACACCTCTGCAAGACAGGAATACGCATCGATTCTGGATCAGCTGGACTGGAATGCAGAAAATGGGGAAACGAAAGAAAATGCCCAGGTTTTGTTTCAGAAGCTGGTCCCCTTTTGTTTCAGAAGCTGATCCCCTTTCTTTCAAAATATATTTCCCGTACCCATGATTATGGCAGTGTAAGAAGCAGCGTGATCCAGCTGATCCTTTATGGGGCACGTTATGAAAACGGAAGCAGTGTCCTTCTCAGGAGCCTTTTTGAACAAATTGCAGCTAATAGGGATTTTAAACGTTTTTTTGAAACAGAGCCTGAAGAACTGTATGCTGTACTTACCGGTTCAGAAGGAAAAAAAGGAAATATTTATGGAGATATCTTTGGTGCACTTGTGGAAAGAGGAGCAAAAGGAGAAGCCGGGCTGGAACAGGTACAGGATTTTTACCAGCTGATGCGTGGGATGCTGGTAAACGAAAGCGTATATATGCCTGTCAATCATTTTATCCTTCCTTTTCAATATCAGGGAAAAGAGGCGGTATCTGAATTTTGGATCGATCCGGATGCAGAGAAAAAAGAAGAAGAGAAAGATGGAGGCAGGAAAATACGCCTTCTGGTGGACTTTGAGATCAGGGGATTGGGAGATTTCCAGCTTCTGGCAGATCTCCAGGATCATAAAATATCCATGGAATTGGGAGTTCCTAAAAATCTTTCTGCCGGTGCCGGAGAGATACAGGCAAAGCTTCAGGAAATATGTACCAGAAACGGGATGCGCGTGAAAATGATGCAGGTACAGGAAAGAAAAGCTCATTACCGTCTTCTGGATGTTTTCCCGAAGATTAGAAAAAAGGAGAATGGAATCAATGTCAGCGTTTGAGCGGTTATTAGAACAAAAAGCAGTTGCGCTTCAATATTCACCGGAAAAGGACAGCGCCCCGGTGATCGTTGCTTCCGGAATGGGATATATGGCAGAAAAGATTACAGAAGCAGCCAGAAAGTCAGGAGTTCCTGTTTATGAGGATGATTCCCTTGCAACTCTTTTAAGCAGATTACAGTTGGGGGCGGCTGTGCCGGAAGAATTATATCAGGCGATCATAGAAATCTACATTTATTTTTTAGGATATGTGCCGTCATTGGAGGAAAAAGAGAATGAAACAAAATCCGAAAATACCTGACAGAAAGTTCAGACACAGACATAAAATGCTTCTGCTCCTCCTTTCAGGAGCTCTGCTGTTTCAGTGGGGAAAGATAGATGCTTTTGCAGCAGCAAAAGAGATAAAAACAGTAAATATCCGTGTTATATCCAAGCTGGAAGCAGGCAGCAAGCTTCCGGATATAAAACTGGAAACGACCACGGTTTCAGATGGGGAAGTAGCAGTAGATGCAGGCGGAAGTAAATACAGCGTTTCCGAGGCAGAATGGACGGATAAAAGCTCCAATGAACTGAAGGCTTCTGAAGAACCTCAGATGAAAGTTACC
>PVMQ01001489.1_pt1 | contig 12180 bp, 6 predicted proteins | sample 1853411 | NCBI WGS metagenome assembly PVMQ01 (sample SAMN08533513, study PRJNA380276) | Human gut metagenome, whole genome shotgun sequencing project.
AAAGTATCTGCTGTAGAGAACTGGGATTTTGGAAGAAAGATTGTATTCTGCAAGGAAAATGTGATGAAGAATGAAGGAATCGAGTATTATCCTTGGTATCTGAGCATGTTTTATCAGCCGGAGAAAGAACCGGAGAGATTTATCTATGAGGTGGATCTGGCAGGATTGTGAGAAGTTATCCACACTTTATAAACAATAAAATTGAGTTATGAACAGCAAGCCAAACAGGGACGGAGTTTTCCGGCTTTTTTTGTAGAAAAAAGCCGGAAAACTCCGTCCCTGTTTGGCTTATTTTTTCCACATGAGGGGTTGTGAAAAAACTTATTTATAAGGTATTGACAAAAAATACGGGGGGGGTATGATGTTGTTAGAAAAATTGAAAAAAAATTACAACATGGGAAAACAAATTAATAAATTAATATAAGTAGGATTGTTACTTTCAGTAGGCAAAACCGGATTTTATGAACATCATTGAAGAGACAGTTGTTTGTGAAATTTGGTTTTTTTTATTTGAATTCAGAATATTAAAGAAACATGAGAAAAAGTGAGGGGCAGAGCTTATGAAGAAAGGACAGAAGAAAAGAAGGAGTGTTATCTTACGAAGGGTTTTAGCATTATTGTTAGCAATTGTGCTCATTCATTCCCAAATCATGCCGGCTGTATTCGCCGCAGATACGAATTACAGTCAGGAAAGTAATACAGAAGAGAAAACTGTGGTGGATGGAGCAGAGACAGTACTGCCAATGTCGGAAGATGCAATCTCCGAACCGTCGGAACCGATACAATCGGAAGAACAACAGACAGAAGATAAGGTATCGGAAGATACAACCGTCGAATCATCGGAACCGATACAGTCGGGAGAACAACAGACAGAAGATGCAGCCGACGCAGAACAGTCACCAGAAGTAGAGACAACAGACGAGGCTGCGGAAGAGACGGTAAATATCGCAGATGCTGTTGTACCTGTAACAGTTAACTATTATCTTCCGAAATCACAGAATTTACAGGTAGATGCACCGGAAAGCTATACCGAAGGAGAAGCACAGGAAGAAGCAAAAAGTGCAGTAATTGAACAGGCACTTGGAGATGAGACAACACAAAAGCTGATTGAACAACAGAAAGAGAAAGGGATAGAAAGCAATACGCAGGAGCTGACAGCATCTGCCGTATCGGAAGAAGAATATGACAGCTACACACAGATGGCTGTGACAGGAGAAGGGCTTCAGGCACCGGAGGTTTCACTTTCAGATGATGTACAGTTGGAAGAGGATGCAGATGCGGAGAACACAAATCCGCTGATTGGCTGGCAAGTAGCAAAGACGGCAGGTATTATGTTGTCCTATCCAGATGGGACTGAAATTAAGATGGGAGATGTCATTCCAGCCGATAAGATTAGCGAAGTACAGATGACAGCAGCCGATGATGGAATTTCATTGTTGAGTACACAGGCGAATATGTCGATAGCAAGCTTGATTGCCCTGACACAGGATATGACAGTAGTACAGCGTGTGGGTGCTGCAGGAACGAATGGAAAGTGGTCAGTTCTGGTGCAGGGAGGAACCAACCAGACGCCTTCAGCAGGTACTGTAAGACATGCGTATGGAACCTTGAAAGATGCGCTGACTGCAATCAATGCAGATACAACATCCAACAGCTTTAAAATTACATTTCTAGATAATTACACGGCAAGCTCAGATGATTTAGGTACGATGAATGGAGAGGATAGAACAACGAATAAACCAACAATTGTATTCACAGGAGCAACCAATTATAGCACAGGGACTTCTTATAGCAGTTGGACAACATTTACTTCCCAAAATCAAAGAATGTATTTTAATGGATTCAATGCTTATTTTACACACGTTAATCTGAACTGGAGCGAATCAACAGTTTATGGAAACCAGAATGACACCACTTTTGATGATGTAAAATTTGTAGGCGGAGCAGTAACTGCAATTTATGGTGGAAGATGGACTTCTAATAGTACCAGTGTATCCTATAACTTGAAATTTAAAGATGTAGAGATGACAAAGGATGCTCCTGTAAAGCAGATCTTTGGAGGCGGACAGGATGCATCAACAGGAACTATTAATCTAACAATGACAAATTGTACAATCTATGGAAATGTATATGCATCAAGTGGGCCATATGGGAATACCACCTATACACATACAGGAGATGTCCATGCAACACTGCAAGATACAGCCATTCGTAAATTCGATACAACTGTAGTAGATCCAATGTTGAAACCGAAAGAAGTCCATACCGTAGGTGGATCTTTCTGGGGATTGTATGGGAAAGTAACAGGAGCTCTTAGATTAGATGCATCAGGAAGTTACGTAGCAGAATGTGGAACCTGGTTTACAGCGGAGGAGAACTGCAAAGCAGGATCTATATCGTATATATTCAATGATATTAAGGAAAGTCTGAGATTTGTAGGAGCATATGAACATGCTGGATATGATCAAGCAATCACATCGAAAGGTTATATTGAAGTCAATAACACGCAGGTTGCTAACGTATTTGGCTGGGGATATCTGAGGTTGAATAATTCTGTTACATGTGATGGGGGTGTGAGCAATTTCGGACATATGCAGTATGATTCTAGTTTCTATCATTATTGGACAGAACAGAAAAAGCAGGATGCCAAAGGTGGAGATCGCTATGTTCCAAAGGACTATAAACCGGACTTGCCGACTTGTATTGGATATGTAGCAACAAAAAGTTCAACCATTTGTTCTGGTGGAGATTGCTATGAAGCATGGAATCGCCAGCGTTTTGGAAGAATTGTATTAGAAGATAATTATAACACATTTCAGATATACAATGCCATGGGGGGAAATAGTACAAATGTTGTAGATGTGGAGTCTCTGGAGAGAATTTCAGATTCTTATAAAGCTACTATTGAATTGATGGGAAGACAAGCGAATACAAGCGCAAGTAGTGCGTTTTCCATGATTCATATAAGGGGAAATTATTTTTTGATATCAGTAAATGCAATAGGGACATTAAAAACACATACGAATGTTACTTGCACAATGGCACAAGATAGAACGAATAGATTGATTAAGCTGTATGCTACAACAAAAGCACAAAATATAATCTATCTATACAGTGGAAGTTCCATTACAGGAAATGCATTATATTCGGCAGATTCATTTGCAGACGTATTAGATAGACTGCGGAAACAGTCTGGAGGCACTTATACGCTATGGTTTACAAGGGGATATAATCTGATTAATAAGGATGTTACTGCATTTAATAATGCAACAGGGTTTGCAAATAAAAATGTGACAATCATATGTGAGGGTGCAATAGCAGGGTCAAATGAGCGGAATTCTCCGAGTACAGGATTAAGGCTTTGGGATCAAGTCTTTCCAAACTTTAATTCACTGACATGGAAAAATGTGGAATTCCGATCAGATTTCTACGAATTTAATAAGTATTCATTTGTGATGCATGGAAATGGACACAATCTGACATTTGAAAACTGTAGATTCGCAGGTGATGTAACAATAAACGCAGGAGGAAACAGTACGCAGGGAACATCAGGCTCTACGCTTACATTAAAAAATTGTGTGAATGTAAATAAAATCTATGCTTCAAAGCAACAAGATGGATTAGGAAATACAACGATTAATGTGGAGTCCTGTACAGGCCACACTGGTACTATAATAATTGATCCGGCATACTTTAATGTTAAAGATTTGAACATTAATTTGAAGGATTGTGTTGCAAAGGTTGATCCGTTTTATAAATCTTTCGTAGAAGTCCTAGGAAATTATAAACTGACAGCAGAGAATACACAGCTGATGTTCACTAACCCACCTGTTACAAACGGACATACTGCAAAGGTTTACCTTAACAAGGATTCTTCAAATCATGAAGTTGTTTTATTAGGAAATTGCAAAGGAGCAGAGAATGCACCAGATGGATCGTCTAGTCTGTATGTGACTGCAAAAGTAAGACCGAAAGATTCTACAAGTGTTAATCTGGACTACTTTGACCAGATAGAGATTAATGGAGGAGAGCTTCATCTTGGAGATGCGTCCAATTCAGTTACAGGTGGATTTGGAGACAGTACAAGAAAGGCAAATATCTCACTCAAGAATTCAGGAAAACTGATGTTAGACTATTTGTCTTCTACATCAATGAACCGGACAATCAACAGCCTTACAACAGATGGTACAAATACAGAAGTATCGGTTACATATGACTATAAAGGTGAGACTTCTCCAAGTGGAAGACCATTGATTATTAAAAATGCGCTGACTATACCAAGCTATAGTAAGCTTCGCATATCAACAACGCTTCCACCAAGACATAAGGGGACTGTGGAATATCCATTGATTCAGTTTAATTCTTCGAATAATGCGAAGCTGGAGCAGTATAACTGGATTGCAGACAAACAATATTATTTGACAATAGGTTCTCAAAACAGTAACCAAATCGTACTTCATGCAGATACATATGCGCCGTTGGTATATCAGGCGAAGACAACGAGAATGGCTCTCAATTCGAATGGAAGTCAGAGTGGAGAATTGGAGATTTATCTGAAGGATTTATATCGTGACGGAATTGACAAGAATGGCAATAGCATTCATGATGCATCGGATGGTGCATATCCAACTGGTGTTCAAGTGTATTTAAGTAGGCAGGATGTTCAGTTAAAGGATGGAGTTTATGGATATACATATAATTCCAGTACAGATATTCAGTTGAAGTCAGCAAATGCATCTTTTTATGGTTGGATGAACAGTGGGTCGTTTACAGATATCAATGGAACGTCAGTGACAGCTACAACAGAATCACCGGTATTGCATTTGAAATTGAATAGTACTTATCAGGCAAACACGAATTATTTTATTTACGCAAGAGATAATGCCGGAAACTGGAGTAAATTCCTTCTGGATACGAAAGGCCCGACAAGTACTTACACAAATATTACATCAAAGAAAGTATCAGATGGAACTTACAGTTATACATTTAAGGAGCTAAAATTTGCAGATCCAATACAAACTGCAACATATGGAACATCAGATATTGCAGATGAAAGTTACAATGCGAATGCAACGCAGTATATTCAGAGTAGTAAGAAGATAGCAGAGGTACGATATAACAAAACAGGTTTAGACCCATGGTCAGGGAACACTTATACCAGTGCAACCGTTAACAGCAGTACAGGGGCGTGTACACTCAGTAATGTATCTGTTTCAGTAACGGAAAAATTATATGTCTTTGTAAAGGATGGCTATGGAAATATCTCGAAATTTACTTATGTACCAATTGTTTTTGATGCACAGAGCGGCGGGGCTACATCAACTGGAAAGTTCAGCGATGGGTCTACCACTTCATCTACACTGGGACTGGTGGGAAGTACTTTGAATATTGCACAGGAGCCATCAAGTCCGCTACTTGGAAATCAGAGGTTCCGCTACTGGTATAACTCTAAGGACAGTGGAAAATATCAAGTTTCATTAACAAGGGAGACTGTAAGTGATGAAACTACTTATTATTATCCACAGTGGACATATCCGACCTTAACGATTAGTAACCAGGTTACAGGAAGCACGGCAGATAAGAGCAAGATATTTACTTATACGATTGCCGTAAACGACGAATCGGGAACCGCTTATAGTGGAAAGTCCTTCTCCTACACAGGAGGAACAGTCGATGGAGAGACAGGGGTTACCGCTCCGGCGAATGGAATTGCAAGCAGCAATTCAAGTGGAGAGATTAAGATCTCACTTTCTCATGGACAGAGTGTTACGATTCAGCTACCAGATTATTATGATTACGTATCTGTAAGTCAGGGCAAGGAATCCCCTTACTGGACAGTGTATACAACAGAGGAAAATAAACAATATAACCAAAATTACAGAGAGAAATTCAGTGTGAATGCAACGAATCGCTCACTTGCATTTGTTAATAGCAATGATTCCAGTCAGCCGGTAATCTATCAGCAAAAGATGGAAGGTGAATGGACAAAAGACCAAGGAGATAACTATGGAAGAAGACTGACAGTTTATATCAGAGATCTTTATGGAAATGGAATTGATACAAAAGGAAGTTCATTCTCAACATCGGAGAAAGCAGAATTCCCAGGATGTACATATGCACAGGTATATCTCAGCACCTATGATGCACCAAAGGCAGACAGAGGATTCAAATTCCGTTATAAGGACGCAGAATCTGAGATCTTGGAAAGTTTGTGCAGTTGTTATCTGCTTAACAGTGGAAGTTTTACAGATATTGAAGGTAAAACAGTGAAGGCAACTTTTGAAAAACCGGTATGGAAATTTGAGATGACTGGTAATTATCAGTTCGATCAGAATAAGAATTATTTCATTTATGTGCGCGATCTTACAGGAAAGTGGACAAAATATCTGCTAGATACTAAGGGACCTAGAATAGAGAATACAGGAATTATCACGAAATCAAAAGAGAATGATAATGACACGGAGTTTAAAATTTCAAAGCTTCAAGTCAAGGATGAAATGATTGATGCAGCAAATGGTACGTCCGATTTGACAAACGAGTCGCAGGAGAACTTTACATATGTTGCAAATGCAACAAAATATAAGGGAACGGAGGTTTCACTTGTACGTAACAACAAAACTGGAAAATTTTCAGATACTTACAAAACTCCTACAAAAGCAGATGATGGAACTTATACGGCTGTGGAGTCAATGAATAATGGAGAGATGCTCTATGTATATGCTCAGGACTATTATGGTAATACGACAGCACAGCAGTATGTACTGGTTGGATTTGATGCATCAGGAAATGCACAGTACAGGAAAGCAATTTTTAAAGATAAAACGAAACTAAAGAGAGAATTGGTTGCAAAGGGACAGAAACTTTCGCCAAGTCAGATTCCATCTGATCCAGGCTTCTATAATGATACTACAAGCCAGAAATTTACGCAGTGGTCAGATAGCACAGATCCGAACAAGAAAAAAGTAAATCTGAAAACAGCACAGATGACAAAATCGGTAATCTTAAATGCAGATTACGACAAACCAGGTGTAATAATTAAACAGATGATAAAGGGAGATGGTATCTGGAATAATCAAGAATTTACTTATACGGTTAAGACAAGTTATCCAAAAGGAAAGGTGATTCCGTGTAAAGGAAGTTATGTATCACCAGCAGTAAGTGCACCAAATATTACATCGCTGACTGTAGATGCGAATCAGGAGATTACATTTAAGCTGAAAGCAGGACAGACCTTAGAACTGATACCTGGGGATAACCAATATACGATTAAGAGCATCATTCAAGACAGCAACGGAACAAATTGCGAGATTCAAAAAGATGCAAAAGTCATTTCAAGTGTAGAGAATGTAGCTGTAGATGAGATCAGTACCAATTTTGTTTTTACCAATACGAAGAATATCGTAGTTACAGGTGTTGATGGAGGAAATACAGATAACAGTCTGTTACTTGTAGGTCTGATGGGAGTCCTGCTGATTGCAGGAACCTCCGTCTTACGATTAAGAGGGAGGAGGAGATCCTAGATGGACACTGCAGAGGAAAAAGTAATTTCTGAGGAATCAGTGGCAGGAGGGATTTTCCGTGAGATTTTGTACCTTCTGTTGAAGATTGTAGCAATTGCAACTGCCATTGTGGTTATCTTCACATTTATCTTCGGTGTGTTCCGTTATGCAGACAATGCCATGCTTCCGGCAGTGAAAGATGGTGATTTGGTCTTTTATTATCGGTTAAGGAAGAGTTATGTAGCTTCGGACCTGGTTGTTTTGAACTATCAAGGAAAAGAACAGGTCCGGAGAGTGATTGCTACTGCAGGAGATGTGGTGGATATTACAGAGGATGGTCTTACAATTAACGGAGCACCGCAACAAGAACATCAGATTTATGAAAAGACACAGCGGTATGATACGGGAGTGGACTTCCCAATCAAACTACAGGAAGGGCAGATTTTCGTCCTGGGAGACAGCCGTGAGAATGCGTCAGACAGTCGAGTGTACGGAGCAGTAGATGTGAAAGACACGAAGGGAAAAGTTATGACGATAGTCCGAAGAAGAGGCTTTTGATAAGCCGCAAGAACTTGTTAATATTTCTCCGCATAATGGCGGAGGGTGTTAAATAAAAAAATATACTAAGGAAAAGGAGAAAGAAAGATGAAGAAAAAATCCTTACAAAAAATGAGCAGACTCTTTGCAGCCGCATTATTAGTCGGAACAATGTGTCTCGGAAATGTAGCAAATGTAAACGCAGCAGATGTTCCTGCTGAATGGGGACCAACAGAGACTCCAAGCGCAGCAATTACTGTAGAGTACAAGATGGGAAATGATGTAGTGACCCCAGCGAATGATGTCAGCTTTACCTTTACTAAAACTAGTGCACCTACAGGAATGAATCTGAACGATATGCCGGCTATTTCAGTTGGAAATGTTAAATTCAATGCAGGAGAAGACAAGATTAAAGATACTTCTGTTACAGACATTAAAGTGTTAAGAAAACAGAGCGATAACTTTCTTGCAAGTTTCAAAACAGCAATGGATACTAGTACAAAAATGACAACTGGTGAATATGTGTATACAGTAAAGTCAACTAGTAGTGTAACAAAGGCAAAAACAAATGATGTATTTACAGCATCAAACGCTGAATACAAACTTGATATTTTCGTAGCACAGAATACAGATGGTAAATTATACATCAAAGGTCTTTCAATTATTAATACAAAGGATAATACAGGAGCAAATACTGGCAATACTACAAAAGTAGATGGTACGCCAGGAACAACAACAGGTGGTATAGCAAGTAACTTTAGTGGTCTTAAATTCGTGAATGAATATGTTGCAAAAGCTGGTAGTGTAGATCCAACAGATCCGGATGTACCAGATCCGAATAAGCCAGCCTCTTACGCATTCAAAGTAACGAATACTACTGAAAGCAAAGGAACTCAAACAGGAAACTTCGAGTATACTATGACAGTAACAAAGCCATCAGGAATTACTACAACTGATAATACATATGTTTATTATGTAAATGGAACAAAACAAACTGGAACTTATGGAACAGCGGTGAAATTTACACTGCCAGATACTAAGAGTATGATGATTCAGAGCTGCTATGCTGGATCTAAAGTAACAGTTGATCAGAAAGGTGTAGCAAACTGGACAGCAACAGCAGAAACGACATTCAATGGAGTAAAAGATTCTCAGAAATTATCAGCAGCAGTAGGTAAGAATCTTACGGTTGCAAACAAAACTCTTGGACAGAAAGAAAACAAGGTTGAGTACAAAAACATTTACAAAGATATCGCAGTAACAGGTATCATCGTAAATAACTTCCCATTCATTATCATGATTGCTATCGCAGTTGTTGCATTTGCAGGTATCGTAGCAATGAATAGCAAGAAGAGAATGAACAGAAGATAAGGGTAACGAATATAGACAGAGGAATGATTTAGCATGTGCAGACACAGAGGTATTTGCAGAGTAATAAGAGGAATGAATGGAATACTGGATTATGGTTTACTTCTGCTTTTGCTTCTGGGTCTGGTATATGGATGCTATGCATTATGGGATTCGCAGAATCTGGCAGAGGAAGCAACGTCAGAACAATATGCGATTTATAAACCTCAAGAAGATACGCTGGGATTCCAGGAATTACAGTCGATGAACTCGGATGTGATTGCCTGGATCACAGTGTATGATACCCCGATTGATTATCCGGTTGTACAGGGAAAAGATAATTGGGAATATGTTAATAAGAATGCAGAAGGTGAATATTCCCTGACCGGTGCAATTTTTATGGATTCCGAAAGTAATCCGGATTTTCAGGATTTTAATACAATTCTCTATGGACATAACATGGTTCCAAATGTCATGTTTGGAAGTATCAAGGAATTTAAAGAACAAGCCTTTTACGAAGCACACCCATATGGTAATCTATTTGTTCAGAATCGTAATTTTGGATTGGAAATCATTGCATTAATTGAAGCGGATGCTTATGATAGCTCTGTTTTCAATATAAATATAACAAGAAATGACAGTATCCCCTATTTGGAAGTGATTCGAAATCATGCGGTCTATATGAATGACATTACGTTAGAAGCAGATGATAGAATTCTTCTATTATCTACCTGTTCATCAGAGTCAACTAATGGAAGGGATATTCTTGTAGCAAGAATTACAGACCAGACATACAAAGACACATACAGTGCCAAAGATCAAGATCATGCCGGGCATGAATCAGTAGACCGACGAGGCGGATGGAGAGATTTTATACCTGGATGGAAGACTGCCTTATTCTTAGTACTGCTCCTATTGATATTAATCTGTTTCGCAGATCAGTGGATTTGCAGACGAAGAAGGAAAGGACGGAAATAATATCAAAATGAAGAGACAGAACGCAGAAACTGACAGAGCGTTTCGTATACTGGATATTTGTAACGAGCTATTGAATTGGATTTTGATGATTATTTTAGTTATTCTTTTTTGTTATGGAACCTATGGCATTGGAGACAGCTACATGTTGGAAGAAAATGCCATGCCGGAACAATATGAAATCTATCGTCCAACGGAAGAAGACTATGGGGATTTTGATGAATTGAAGGCGCAGAACAGTGATGTATGTGGCTGGATTACGATTTATGGAACACATGTGGATTATCCGGTAGTACAGTCGGAGGATAACAGCACATATTTAATGAGAAATCCGCGTGGAGAATATAGCTTGTCTGGCTCAATCTTCATGGATTATATGAATCAGAAGGATTTTTCAGATTTTAATACCATTATTTATGGTCACCATATGGATGGCGGAGCGATGTTCGGGGATTTTGACCGGTATCTGGATCCGTCTTTTGCGGACAGTCATTTGTATGGAAATGTTTTTGCCAATGGAAAAGATTATGGACTGGAGTTATTTGCATTCTTGGAGTTGGATGCTTATAATACAGGTCTTTATGTAACACCGGTGCAGGAAGTTTCCCGGAAAGAACAGTATTTGCAAGAGATAGAAGATACTGCTTTGTGGTATCGTCAAATCAGTCTTTCCACAGAGGACCGGCTGGTAGTGATGTCTACGTGTACGGAAAATATCACGAACGGAAGGCATATTCTGATAGGAAAGCTTTCAAAACAAACGTATAAAGATACGTATAAGAAAACTTTGAAAAGGAACAGTCAGATTGACCGAATCGACTGGGGGATTTTCTGGAAAATCAGTATGAAGCGATTAGGTGTTCTGATTCTGCTGTTGTTCAGTATTTTGTTACTGATGGCAGTGGAGAGGAGCGGAAAGAGAAAGAAAACGAAAAATAACAGTAGAAAACTGGAAAACTGACAGAGGTATGTATGTGAAAAGTGAAAGATATAAACAGAGAATAAAGCTGGTATGCCTTGCTTTTTTGATGATGGTATGTGTGGTCATTCCAAATCAGGTATATGCAGCGGGGAAAAATAAAGAAGCTGCTCTGACGGTGGAACAGACTGTAAAAGGGAAAACAAACGGGACTACAGATGAGTTTCAATATGAGTTGACAAGTTTAGATTCTGGCAATCCAATGCCGGAAGGAAGCAATGGAGACAGGTTGAAATTTAGCCTTAAAGGTAATGAAAGTAAGGAATTGGTTTTTTCTTATGAGGAGGCAGCTACTTATCGATATCAGCTGAAACAGGTTGTTGAGAAAGATGATAAGGATTATGATGGGCAGGTTTATACCATAGAGAATTATGTAATGCAGAATGGCTCAGAAGATTTTTTAGTTAAGACTGCAATTAAAAGAAAAGATGGGAATAAATCGCCGACATTAAGTTTTACAATCCAACATAAGGCGAAAGATGAGACACCAGTGAAAAATACAGCAAGTGTCCCAAAATCAGGAGACGATCAGTCATTTATATCGTTGATTGTATTGATTTTGAGTGCACTTCTTATAATAGTAGTATATAAGTGGAAGAAGAATCGGCGTGTTTAAGACCAGTGTAAAATAATGAAAAGGGAGGCCATTTGGGGACAGATATCAGAAACCGCTCTTCATTGTAGAAAATGGACTCGGTGCGGCAGATCAGCCGGATGAGAACGGCTATGTGGAAGATGATTACCGCATAGAGTATTTGAAAGCGCACATTTTGGCTATGATGGATGCCGTAGAGATTGACGGTGTGGAAATTATGGGTTATACTTCATGGGGATGCATTGATT
>PVMQ01001494.1_pt1 | contig 12135 bp, 10 predicted proteins | sample 1853411 | NCBI WGS metagenome assembly PVMQ01 (sample SAMN08533513, study PRJNA380276) | Human gut metagenome, whole genome shotgun sequencing project.
AACACGAAGCTGCCGCACCTTAGTGCGACAGCCCCATTAGCATACATCGTCTTATATATTGCATCTGTTTTTCCATCTTCGTTTTTGCTGCTTTCCCTACTTTCTAGCACACTCCCCATCAAGCCCCAAAAGAATTTTTAATCCATGATCCAGCTGCGGCAGAATGTATTCCAGACACTCCCGCACCGCCTTCGGACTGCCCGGCAGGTTGACGATCAGCGTGCGTTTGCGGATCCCGCTTGCCGCTCGGCTTAACATCGTCCGCTTTGTAAATTGTAAGCTGTATGCCCGCATCGCCTCCGGGATACCCGGAACCATCCGTTCCGCGACCGCCAGCGTCGCCTCCGGCATCACGTCACGCGGAGAAAATCCCGTTCCGCCCGTTGTTAAGAGCAGATCAGCCTTTCCCTCATCGCAGATCTCCTTCATCGCCTCTTCCAACATCGCCTGTTCGTCCGGCAGCACCTTCTGCCAGACCACCTCATAACCAGCCTCTCTCACCATTTCTGCGATTACCGGACCACTCACATCCTCCCGTTTTCCCGCGTACCCAGAGTCACTGGATGTAATAATTGCTGCTCTCATTGGTTTCCCACCTCTCTTTGATCTCTTTCCTACGCTTCTTCCAGAATCTCCAGATTATCTCCCTCTTTGATCACGCCGCCGTGCAGCACCTTTGTAAATACGCCCTCGCGCGGCATGATACAATCGCCCATCGCCTGGAAGATCGCGCATCCATGGTGGCATTCTTTTCCGATCTGTGTCAATTCCAGCACGACATCGTTGCATTTAAATTTTGTCCCGATCGGGAGCGTCTTGAAATCGATTCCTTCCACGACCAGATTTTCACCGAACGCGCCGTCCTCGACCTTCGCGCCGCGCGCGCGGAATTCCTGAATCCGGTCATATGAAAGAAGGCTGACCTGACGGTGCCATTTGCCCGCATGGGCGTCACCCTCGATTCCATAGTCCTCGATAAGACAGACCTGATGGACATTTTTCTTCTGAACACCTTTGATTTCACTGGTACACGTTGCGATTACTTTTCCCATGATTGTTTCTCCTTTTCTTTATCCATAAATTTTCCGATTTCATATTTCATATACGATATTTCACTTGTAACATTCCGCCGGCTCACACTTTCACCGCAGAAACCATAATCATAATCCTCACAAACACCCTGCTTATCCGCCTATCTGGGACATTCCCCGGTGTTCCCGATCCGTAAATTCCGTCTTTTTCTCAAAACTATGTCCCTTCGGCTTTTCCGCAAGCGCCTGTCCGATCGCCCGGCGCAGGTCTTCATCGGTACCGCCGCCGCGCAGAATGGTCTTTAATTCCACCCCATTGTCATACTGGAGACAGGTCTTTAAGAATCCTTCTGATGTCAGCCGGATCCGGTTGCATTCGGAACAGAATTTATGGCTGACCGCGCTGATAAAACCGATCCGCCAGGGACTGCGAAATAATGGCACGGGCCATTTCCTGCCACGTCCCCGCACGGGGTAAAGGTTCCAAATGCCTCTTCCAGCGCATGCTTCAATGCATCTTCTTTCACAAAGGCAAACTGCGTTCCCATGCCGATCGGCATCATTTCGATGAAACGCACGTGCACGTTATGGTTTTTCGCCAGTTCCGCCACCTCTAAAAGCTTTTGCTCCTCGATCCCAAGCACCGGCACACAATTTATCTTGATCTGCATCCTGCCTTTCTGGATCGCCGTCCGAAGGCCGCGTCTGACCGCTTCGATCTCATCCCGGCGTGTGAGCTGCCGGTACACCGACGCATCCAGCGTATCCAGGCTGATCGTGACTGAATCAACCCCCGCGTCCGCCAGCGCATCGTACATTTCTTCTAATAAAACACCGTTCGTCGTGATCGTCAGGCTCTTGATTCCCGGAATCCCTTTTAACGCTGCTGCTAACTCCGGCAGTCTCCGGCGCACCAGCGGTTCGCCTCCGGTCAGCTTGATTTTCTGAATGCCGTTCTCTGCCAGAATCTGACAGACCCTCTCGATCTCACCAAACCGCAGGATCTCTTCATGGGAAATGCTGCCGACGCCTTCCTCCGGCATACAGTACACACAGCGCAGGTTGCATCGATCGGTCACGGAGATCCGGACGTAGTCGATCGTTCTGCCGTATCCGTCTATCATCGCACAAATTCCCCGCTCTTTCCTCCCGATTTTGCATCGAGATGTATCTCTCCGATCTCCATCCGCTTGTCGATCGCCTTGCACATATCATAAATGGTCAGAAGCGCCACGCTGACGCCGGTCAGCGCCTCCATCTCGACGCCGGTCTTTCCTTCCAGCTTAGCAGTACAAAGTGCCTTGATCGTCAGCTCTTTTTCATCCACCTCAAAATCCACGCTGCATTTCGTGATGAGAAGTGTGTGGCACATCGGGATCAGGTGTGCGGTCTGCTTCACCGCCATGATTCCCGCCACGCGCGCCACCCCCAACACATCGCCCTTGGCAACCGTTCCCTCCAGAACCGCCTTCATGACAGCTTCATTGACGTGAATCTTGCCGGATGCCGTCGCCGTCCGGCTGGTAATCTTCTTTTCCGTTACATCTACCATGATCGCATTTCCCTTTTCATCAAAATGCGTTAATTTCTCTTCCATCTGTATCCTCCTTTTCCTCTTCTTCCGGCTCCAGAAAGATTTTCTCAAACGCTGCTTCTGCTGCCGCCTGCACTGCTGCTTCCATCCGGCGGAATTTTTCTAAAAACGCCTTTCCCTCCGGCGTCAGCACAGAAAATCCGCCCTTGCTTCCGCCCGTCTGGCGCTCTAAAAACTGGATTCCCAGCTGCGCCTCCGCGATCTTGAGCATTTTCCAGCCCTTGCTGTAGGAAATATCCCGGATCTGACAGGCACCGAGCATTGAACCGCTCTCAGCAACTGCCTCCAGAAAATCCGCCGTCAGCGCGCTGAAGCATTCTTCCTCGCGGCTCAGCGAAATCGACGCCTGAAATGCCAGCTCCCCGCGCCTCTGCCTGTCTTTTTCGTAGGCAATCAGCGATTCGTAATCCATTTTCGTGTTGGTGTCCAGTAAAACACCCGGATCTTCAACCTCGATCTCCCGGACACCTTCGCCCCACGCATCCATTGCGCCGCGGAGTCCTTTTCCGCCCCGATACGTTAAGATATGTCCAAACACTTCCTTCGACAGCATGACCGGGTGTCCTTTTTTCCCCTGACAGACCGGTACTGCCATGCTTCCGGGCGCCTGCGCCATCTTCTCGATTGTGTCCGCCGTGATCATCGGCACGTCGGCAGGGAACAACAGCACCCGATCGGCTTTTTTCTGGATATGGCGCAGTCCCATGCAGATTGAGCCGTACATCTGCGATGTCTCATACCGCTTGTTTCGGATACAGACCGCACCACGGTGTGAAATATGACGTTCCAGCACATCTGCCTGATACCCTGTCACGACAACGATCGGCGAGATCCCCGCCTGCCGGATCGTGTCGATCTCCCTCTGTATCATCGTGGTCTGCCCCATCCGGAGCATCGGCTTTAATTCTTCCATGTGCGCCGACCGCCCTGCCGCCAGGATGATCGCGCCTGTTTTCCCATCTGCCATACATATCCCCTTTTCTATCATTCTAACCTTCTTTTAAAAGCATGATATCTCCCGGTGCAATTCCCAGCCGGACGCGGTCTCCGCGCTGATACTGGTTTAGTGAATCACTCTGCTTATAGTCTACCTTCCACCAGATCACCTCGCGTTCCAGTGCATTTTCTTTGTCACCCGCTGCCCCTGCATTTTCCACCGGACGCAGCAAAACATCCCACTCAAATGGCTGGCAGAGTGTGTCCCCCCACTCGCACGTAAATTCATTCGCACTGCCGCGCGCCGGGTAAAACTGGTGCGCCCGGATGCCGATATAGGCATGCTCCGCGGCAACCGCTTCTTCGGTCTGAAACGTGAGTCCCCAGTCGAGCGCCTCCACCTCATATTCGCCGATCCGCCGGATCCGGCTGAAGTTTTTACAGCCTGTCAGGCGTGCCGCAGTGACATTTTCCGGTTTCTGGAAAATCGCCCGCGTCTCTCCCTTCATCGCCACCTGTCCGCGGTTTAAGATGATGCTCTTCTCGCAGAACCGATAGACCTCGTCCCGGCTGTGGCTGACCATCAGCACATCACCCGTGTACCCGCGGAGTACCTCGCGCACCTGGAACTGCAGTTGTTCCTTCAGATAATAATCAAGCGCCGAAAATGGTTCATCCAGCATGATCACATCCGGCTCATAGACGAGAATGCGTGCCAGCGCCACACGCTGCTGCTGTCCGCCGGAAAGCTGGGACGGATACCTTTTTTCAAGCCCTTCTAATTTAAAGAGACGGATCATGCGGGCAACTGCCTCCTGTTTTTCCTCCTTGCTGCCCGAAAGCCCCGCTGCAATATTGGTTTCTACGGTCATATTCGGAAACAATGCATAATTTTGGAATAAATAACCGACTTTCCGCTTCTGCGGCGGCAGGTTGATATGCTTTTCCGAATCAAAGAGCACCCTGCCGTTTAACACGATCCGCCCTTCGTCCGGCGTCTCAATTCCGGCGATACACTTGAGCGTCATGCTCTTGCCGCTTCCGGAGGCGCCGAGAATGCCCATGACGCCGCCATCGGTGTTAAGCGATACGTCCAGCGAAAAGCCGGAAAATCTCTTTTTGATTATCGCCTGCAGGCTCATCGCGCGCCTCCCTTCTGTGCATCCGCTTCCCTGTCCGCAAACAGTTCCACCGAAACCTTTGCATCCTGACCGCCCGCTTCCACACTGTTATCTTTCTTTTTATGATTGCTGCGTCCGCGCATATCCCGCCGCGACAGCACATTCATCAGCACGACGACCAGGAAGGAAATCACCACGATGATCCACACATACTGGTATGCCATCGACATTTTTCCAGCCGCCACCTGTGAATAGATGGCAAGCGGCAGTGTCTGCGTCTTTCCGGCGATATTGCCCGCCAGCATCGCGGTCGCACCGAACTCGCCCAGTCCTCTCGCAAAGGCAAGGATCGCGCCGCTGAGGACGCCCGGCATCGCCGACGGCAGAATCACCTTCCAGAAAATGCGGCTTTCGGAAAATCCCAGCGTCCGAGCCGCATAGATAAGCGTCACATCGACCTGTTCAAACGCGCCGCGCGCTGCCCGGTACATAAGCGGAAATGAGATCGCCACCGCCGCGATCACCGTTGCCGCCCATGAAAATACAATCTTGACGCCAAACAATTCCAGAAACAGCTGTCCGAGCGGTCGTTTTACACCGAAAATCATCAGCAGGAAGAATCCTGCTACCGTTGGCGGCAGGACCATCGGAAGCGTCAGGATGCCGTCCAGCACCATTTTCACTTTCTCAGAGCGTGCCGATACCACCAGCCGCGCCATCCAGACTCCCAGAAAAAACGTAATAAGGATCGACAGCGTTGCTGTTTTCATCGATATCCATATCGGAGACCAGTCCATCTTTCTTCTCCCTTTCCTATGAATCAAGTCGAACGTCCGTGAGACCCAACTCCCACTGAGACAAATTTGCTATTACTCGCCACCTAAAGAGGTGGGAGTCTTCTCGACTGAGATAAAAACTGCCGCAGAACACCTGGTTTTCAACGGACCCTGCATTCTGCGGCGGATTTTATTCCATACATGGTTCACTGTCTGTCCTTCGCTGTCCTGCTTTCTGTTCACACAGTCAGCTGCATATCCCAGACAGTCATCGCTCCCGGCTTATTTATTTGCTGTGAAGCCATACTCCGCAAAGAAGGAGAGCGCATCATCGGTTCCCAGATAATCTACAAACTTCTGTGCTGCATCTTTCTTTGTGCTTGCGCTTACAACACCAACCGGATAGATAACCTTCGATACGCTTCCTTCCGGTGCATATCCGATAACCTTTACCTGTTCAAACTGATCGCTGGTGGTTGCATCGGTCAGGTATACGATACCTGCATCTGCGCTTCCGGCTGCTACCCAGCTTAAAACCTCGGTTACGTTGGTACCAAAGCTTGTCTTAGCCTCTACATCATCCCACATACCCAGGTTCTCAAAGGCTTCCTTGGAGTACTGTCCAACCGGAACACTCTCCGGATCGCCGAGTGCAATCTTCTCTGCCTTTGTGATATCCTCAAAACCGGTAATTCCCAGTGTAGAATCCTTCGGAACGATCAGGGCGATCTTATTTTCCAGAAGCTCTACGACAGAATCTGCATCGACCAGTCCCTCGTCCTCCAGCGCGTTCATCTGCTTCATCGCTGCGGAGAAGAATACGTCTGCATCCGCGCCCTCTTCGATCTGGGTCTGCAGCTTTCCTGAACTGTCAAAGGTAAAGCTCAGCTTGATGTCCGGATTCTCTTTCTCAAATGCCGGCTGAATCTTGTCTTCCATAACGTACTGAAGGCTGGCTGCTGCCGCTACCAGAATCTCCTGCTGGTCGCCGGCTGCCTCTGCTTCTGCTTCGGTCTCTTCTGTCTCAGCTGCCTCTGCCTCCGTTTTCGGTGCTGCTGTCTCAGCCGGTTTGCTGGATGAACATGCGGTCAGGGATGCTGCCGCCATCGCTGCTGCCATTACAAGTGCCCACGTTTTTCTCATATCTTGGTTCCTCCCTCATTTCACGCACATGTTTCCGGCATCCTCCTCGTTTCGATTCTTCACGCCATAGCAATGTGGTTTTTACCCTTCCGTTATTTTTGGAAAATTATAATGATATTTGCTAATCAAATAGTAGCACGTGGCACTTTTTTTGTCAATCTTTACAATGATTCTTATTGAATGCACACGTCGTTATGTGCATTTAAAAATAACGCGTCTTTTTTCTGCATTTTCCCTTTATTCTTATGAATTTTCCAGTTTTTCTTTCCAAACCTTTTCGTCTATTTTCGTGAAATTGTTATGCTGATTTTTTCATGTATTTTATTTTTATCTTTTTATTTTTCATTTATTTGAAATTTTTTTATCCAAATACGCCGGTGCTTTGGTTTCCTTACCGGTCACACGGTTCCCGATCCGTGGCAAAGTCTTCCACCAGCACATCCATAATGCCGCCGCAGACCATTCCTTCATCCTCCGCCGCCTCGCCGGTCAGATCTACATGAACTACTTTGTACCTGCCGCTTCCGATCAGAGAACGTGCCTCGCCCAGCACGGCCGCCTCGCTGCAGCCGCCGCCGATGCTGCCGAGAATCCGTCCGTCCCGGTAGACAATCATCTTCGCGCCTGCCCCGCGCGGGGAGGAACCCTTTGATTCAATCACCGTGACCACTGCTTTCGGCTCATCCGGCTCCTCCGCCAGGCGTTTCAGCACATCAAAATCCAGATCGGAACGGTTTTTCACACGTTTGTCTTCCCGATCCATGCGCTTTACCTGTATGATCTCCGCCAGAATCGAAATCGCGATCTCCTCCGGTGTCACACCGCCGATCTTTAACCCGATCGGGCTCTTTAAACGGCTCATCCGCTCTGGATCGTAACCTTCTTCCAGAAGCTCCTGTTTCACGATACCGACGCGGCGTCTCGAACCAATCATGCCGAGATACGCCGGTTCTTTTCCTTTTCCAATCATCCGCAGGCAGTCCGCATCGTGGCGGTGTCCGCGCGTAACGATACAGATATAGTCGCTCTCCTGAATCTTGAGTTCTTTGATCGCATGCCCAAAGTCATCACAGATCACCTTCTCTGCCATCGGGAAACGTCCCGGATTCGCGAAGGAAAGGCGGTCGTCCACCACAGTTACCAGGAATCCGACGCGCGCGCCAAATTCTGCCACCGGAAGAGCCACATGGCCGCCTCCGAGAATAATCAGGCGCTCTTTCGGGAAAAATGGTTCCGCCACATTCCAACTGCTTCCGGCGCGCCCACAGACCGGCTGCCCCTGTGTCAGGGCTTCTTTTCCAATCTCCGACGCCTCTGCGCCTTCTCTCAGTTCACAGCGCATATCTGCTAGATTTCCCTCTTCTCCCACAAAGCTTCTCTCGAACGCCAGACACGGCGTCCCTTCCAGTTTTTTCAGAATCTCCCCATACAGATTCATATCACGCACTTCCTCTCTTTTATACTGCATGAGCCATCCATTTCTCATTTCGCAGTTGTGCCATCGCGGTTGCTCCCTCATCGCCGCTCTCTGGCTCGATTATTTACCAAAACCGCAATTCGGGAAAATACAGGTTGGACAATTTAAGCACAGACCACCTGCGCCCATCTTCGCCAGATCCGCTTTTGTCACTGGCACATCTGCCATCACACGCGGCAGCACCAGATCAAAGATGGTCCTCTTCGCATACATCACGCAGCCCGGAAGTCCCATGATCGGCTTTCCGTCCTTCGTATATGCCAGCAAGAACATCGCTCCCGGAAGTACCGGCGCGCCGTAGGAGACAACCTCCGCCCCGGTCTGCTTGATCGCGCTCGGTGTCGTATCATCCGGATCGACGCTCATGCCGCCGGTACAGACAACAAAATCGGCGCCCTGATCCAGCCATTCCTGGATTGCCTCCGTGATTTTATCCGGATTGTCCCCTATAATCTTCTGTCCCAGAACTTCCACACCAAATTCCTGAAGCTTTTCCCGGATGACCGGGCCAAATTTATCCTCAATCCGTCCATAGAACACTTCATTTCCGGTCGTCACAATGCCCGCTTTCTTATTTTTATACGGAAGCAGCTTTAACAGCGGCTCTGAACCCGCTGCCTTCTTCGCCTCTTCCATTTTTTCTTTTTCAATTACCAGCGGGATCACACGGGTTCCGGCTAACTTATCACCTTTTTTTACCGGGAAATTCGTCCGGCGGGTCGCGATCATCATCTCCGGCAGGCTGTTGACCTTTAAGAGGCGTTCTTCATCGACCTGAAACAGACCGTCCGACTCCGCAATCAGCTCAATCTTGCCTTCCTTCGGATCGGTTGCACGCATATACTCATTCTGGCAGATGCCGCGCAGAATGTCCGCCGCCTCGTCCTCATGATATTTTGTATCGTCCTTTTCCCAGACATAAATATGATCTTTTCCAATCGAAAGCAGTACCGGGATGTCCTCCTCACGCACGATATGTCCCTTGCGGAATACGGCGTCCTTCGTCACGTCCGGAATAATCTGCGTCATGTCATGGCAGAGTACCTGTCCGACTGCCTCGGTTGTTTTCATTAATTTCATATGATTTTCCTCTTTTCCTTTTTACAGTAATGCCTCCGCACGCTTTGCCAGCTGATACCGCCGTTCCACGCCCGCCAGCGCCTCCGGGTTATCCTTAAATTTCTCCCGTTTTGCCGCAAACCGTTCTTCGATCGTAACACGCCGTTCTCCCTGTACCTGCTTGTCCGCCAGGTACACGATCAGGCTTTCGTTCAGATATCCCAGCTTTTCTTCCGGCAGATCCATATGATCCGCAACAATATCCGCGATCCCGGTATGTCCCAGAAGCCGCAGCCATCCCGCCCCTGTCTCTGGATGTTCGGGGTATGCTTTGGCGATGTCATGAAGAAGCGCCGCCGCGTAGATTTTGTGTTTATCGATTGGAGGGCTTTTGTATGTCATCTCCACACACGTTTCCGCCCTATACTTTAGAACTCTATCTGCCAATTCCACGGCCAGCTCCGCAACCGCCCGGCTATGGCGCACCGTCGCCTCCGGCGTGTGGAACCATGCAAGCAGACGTTCACACTCCTCTTTGTCCGGGACAGGACGTTTTCTCTCCCAATCACGCAATTTCTGAAACTCTTCCTGTGTATCCGCATCAAACGCACAGCCCGGATCCGGCACATCCAGGGGAATCCGGCGGATTTCCGGCTGTTCACAGGCGCCTTTAAGCCCCATCGTTCCGTCATGCTGCAGCAGTTTTTCGATCACATCTGCACGGATCAGAAGCGGATGCCCCGGTGTTTTCTCATACTCCGGGAGATAGACATCCCCATCGCCTTCCGCAAACCGATATTTTTCATATTCCAGCGTAAATGGCGTAAACAGCGGCACATCCACCGGGAAAAAGAAAATGCCATCCAGCGTCTCTTTTCCTGCCGTTTTCCGCTTTTCCTTATAATAGGAAAGCCCCAGGCAGACGGAATCAAACATTTTCGTTTCCGCATACGCCGGATTGTGGATGAAATAGATTCCCGGTCCCGCAGCCGCCGCGCGTATATCTTCCGCCCGGCGTCCGGTAATGATCGTGATTTCATGTACGCCACACGCCCGCAGCGTCTGTATCTCACGTTCCAGGACCGTCTGGGCGCCGAGCTTCATGAGCGGTTTGAAATCCCCCATCCGCGAGGATCGCCCCGCCGCCGAGATCAAGGCGTCAAATACATAATCCTTTCTTTCATACACTTGTCCGTAGCCAAAGGGAATCTGCAGAAGTTCTGCCTTTTTCCGCTTCTCCCAGCCGCTGATCAGTGTCCGGAACCAACCCGCGTGCCCGATTACCAGAATATCGCCCCGGCTCTTCATCCGGAGTTCATTCCAGGTTGTCCTGGCGCGCCCTGCACAATCTGCAAAACTCTCTCCCTGCGGCGGTCGGAAATCGTACATATCTGCCCCTCGTGCCACATACTCCGCTGGAAACTGTTCCCGGATTTCGTCGAAGGAATGACCATCCCATTCCCCCATGTCAATCTCCGCCAGACCATCTACGACCTCAATCGGAATACTTCTGTCAATCACTTCCTGCAGGATCGCGGCTGACTCCCGGCAGCGCTTTAACGGGCTGGTATAAATCTTTTCAATTCTGCGTCCCGCAAATGTCTCCCCCAGCGCCCGAATCTGTGTCCGTCCTTCCTCTGAAAGCGGCAGATCCGTCCGCCCGATGCAATATTTCCGTTCATCTGGAAATTCCGGCTTCCCATGCCGGATCAAATAAATCGTCCGCATTCTGTCCTTTCCTAGTGCTCGTGTTCCTCTTCTTCCCCACACTCGCAGCTGAAATCATGGCTGTGTCCAAATGGTCCCGGTCCGCCGATGTAGTCGCGGATCAGCTCCAGTTTATAACGGTTCATATAGCTATATGCTTTCTGAACCGTATGCCCGCTTCCCAGATAACGAGTCACGCCCGCCTTTACCAGTATCTCAAACGGTTCTTTCTCGATCGGTCCGCAGATGACTGCCTCACAGTCATGTTCTACCACCTTCTTCGCAAATACCAGATTGTCCGGATCCTGTTTTCCATAGACATGGAAAATCTGGTTCTTGTCCGCGTCAATAATCATCAAAAACGGACTCTCCTTAAAAGTCGCCGGTACCAGTCCGTCGATCTCCTCTGTCTCTGATGCAATCGCTATGTTCATTTTTTCTCCTTGTTCTTGTCAAATTTTACTGATTTTTTTCAAAATTTATCGATTGTTTTTAATTTTATGATACTGCAATTAAAACTTATCGTCAAGTTTTTCATGATATTGAATTTTACCACTCATTTTTCATTTTTCCTCGATGATCAGCCGCCTTTTTCCCGAACCGATATAGGGGGAAATTTCTTTTTCTATCACTGCGACGGTCAGGCAGTTCCCAAAGTATTCCGTTAATGCTGCTTTGACATTTTTCACTCTGCTTCCTACCGCATCTGCATAACCCGCTTTCTTCATAACAGCCACCGTCAGATGCTTCTGCGCCGCATTGTAAGATGCCTGAAAATCTTCCACCTCATCCAGGGCAAATAAAAGCTCATCTAATATGTGCATGGAAAGTACTTTTCCGCCGGACAGCCGGACGCTGTCATCCAGCCGTCCCTCAACCTTATCAAGTCTGGGCTTTAAACATCCGCAGGCACACGGTTCTGCAATCATCCGCCCCAGATCGCCGGTCCGATAGCGCACAAGCGGCATTCCCCGCCGCCGAAGCGTTGTCAGAACCAGCTCGCCGTATTGCCCTTCCGGAACCGGCTGTCCCGTCTCCGGATCCAGAATCTCAATCAAAAGGTCCCGATCCCGCAGATGGTAACCCGCACGCGCCCCACACTGTACGCCGCCGCCGTAACCAGTTTCCGTCATTCCCCAGTGTGTAAAAACCCGGCAGTTCCATGTTTTTTCCAAAAAACGCTGCACGCTGACCAGCACATAATCAGCACTTAAAAGCACTGTTTTCGGGCGGAGTCCCGGCGCATGGGCCGCCAGCGCATACATCTGGCTTGGGACACCGATCAGGCAGT
>PVMQ01001500.1_pt1 | contig 12110 bp, 9 predicted proteins | sample 1853411 | NCBI WGS metagenome assembly PVMQ01 (sample SAMN08533513, study PRJNA380276) | Human gut metagenome, whole genome shotgun sequencing project.
TACAAGCTGGATTACAATAAAGTCCTGGAGTATCATATTGCAAAGCGGGCAGATGTTACCGTTGTATGTACTACATGCAAGGATCAGAGCCAGGTTGAGAGATTTGGTGTTCTTCGCATGAATGAGGACTGTCGGATCGAGGAATTTGAAGAGAAACCGATCGTTTCCTCCTATAATACGGTATCTACTGGTATCTATGTCATCCGAAGAAGGCAGCTGATCGAACTGATCGAGCGTGCTGCCCGGGAAGGAAGGCATGATTTTGTAAATGATATTCTTATCCGTTACAAAAATCTGAAGAGGATTTACGGATATAAGATCGATAACTACTGGAATAATATCTCTACTGCAGAGGCTTATTATCAGACAAATATGGATTTCCTGAAACCGGAGATCCGGAACTATTTCTTCAAACAGGAGCCGGCGATCAAAACCAAGATCGCAGATGTACCTCCTGCTAAGTACAATCCGGGTGCAACTGTGAAGAACAGTCTGGTGTCCAGCGGATGTATCATCAATGGAACTGTGGAGAATTCTGTTCTGTTCCGTGATGTATTTGTAGGAAATAACTGTGTGATCAAAAACTCTGTGATCCTTAATGACGTATATCTTGGAGATAATACGCATATTGAGAATTGCATTGTTGAGAGCCGGGATACCATCCGGGCAAATTCATATTACTGCGGCGAAGAAGGAGAAGTGAAGATCGTCGTAGAGAAAAATGAACGCTACGTATTATAAATGCGGAAGATCAGTTTTCCGCAGATACGGTTAGCGAAATGAAAGGGGCAAGTAGCAATGAATATTACAGATGTACGTGTGAGGAAGGTAGCAAAAGAAGGGAAAATGAAGGCCGTTGTGTCTGTCACAATAGATGATGAGTTTGTGGTACATGACATCAAGGTGATCGAAGGCGAGAAGGGGCTGTTCATCGCAATGCCAAGCCGTAAGGCAAGCGACGGTGAATATCGTGACATCGCACATCCGATCAATTCAGCAACAAGAGAGCAGATCCAGACGATCATCCTGGACAAGTATCAGGAAGTAATGGCTGAGGAAGCTGAGAATGAGGTTCTTATGGAGGCTGCGGAGTAAGAGAAGCAGCTTCAGGGGGGATTACATCAGAGAAGTATTCTCGTAGCTGATGATCTTTGGATTGAAACAGCATAGAATAAAAACTGCCGTTTTACAGATAAATCTGTGAGAGGGCAGTTTTTTTGTGCTCCGGAAAACAAAAAAAACGCTTTTCAGTTCATAAAAATTTAAATTATTACGTATTTGTTACAGAAATAAAATAAAATTATTGCTTTTTATGAAAAATGTGTTATACTAGAATCCATGAAAGGACGAAAGGTGTTTATATGAAGAATAGAAAAGTTTTCACATTACTGCTTACAGGTATGCTGACCCTTTCCATGGGAAGCACCGTATATGCATCAGGTACAGACGCTGCGATCGCAGAGGCACAGGCGGAGAAACAGGCCGCTGAGGAGGGTCTTGCGCAGGTACAGAGCAGCATCGGCACACTGGAGAGCAAGAAGCAGGAGCTGGAGAGCTATCTGGCTGATTTAAACGCACAGTATGAGGATCTTACCAACAGCATTTCTGAGCTTAGTATCCAGGCTGCTGAGAAGGAAGATGAATTAAATAAAGTAAAAAAAGAACTGAAAAAAGCAAAGAAAGCTTCTGCAGATCAGTATGAATCCATGAAGCTTCGAATCGCATATATGTATGAAAATGCCGGAACTTCCGCACTGGAGACACTGCTTTCTTCCGAAAGCCTTGCAGAATTCCTCAATCGCGCGGAGAATGCGATCCAGATTTCTACATACGACAGAGACATGCTGGATAAATATGTGAGTCTTCAGAAGAATATCCAGGAGAATGAGAAAAAGGTTGAGACGGAGTCCACAGAGATCGATGATCTGATGACGGAGCGTGCAGCCAAACAGCAGGAAGTGCAGTCCATGGCTTCTAGCACAAGCGATGATATTAACTCTTATGTAAACCAAATCAGCGCCAGCCAGGAAGAGGCTCAGCAGCTGATGGCAGATATCAGTAATGCAGACAGCAGTATTACCGCTTTGGTACAGCAGGCAGAGGCGGAGAAGGCTGCAGAAGAGAAAGCTAAGGCTGAAGCGGCAGCAGAGGCTGAGAGACAGGCAGCAGAAGCGGCAGCCCAGGAAGAAGCCGATCAGGATAACGAGGACAGTGAAGAGGCTGATTCTGACGATGATTACGGCTATGATCCGGAGGAGGATACAACCGAGTCTTCCAGCAGCTCTACAAGTACAGACATTGTTGTAGAGGAGGAAGAGGAAGCGGATGATGTACAGTCCGGAAGTTCCGAAGATGTTTCCGAGGACAGCTCCCAGGAGGAGGTTTCTGAGGAGGTTTCCAATGATGAGACAGCTTCCGAGGAGACGGAAGATGCCTCTGCGGATACGTCCGATTCCGGTTCTTCCAGTCAGGGAACATATCTTGGAAACTTTACACTGACCGCATACTGCAACTGTGCACAGTGCTGCGGTACAGCCGGCAATCTTACCGCCAGCGGAACAGTTCCGACAGCAGGACGTACCGTTGCTATGGCGGGTGTTCCGTTTGGGACCAAGCTTCTGATCAACGGCACTGTTTATACGGTAGAGGATCTGGGAACTCCTTACGGACATGTGGATATCTATTGTGGAAGCCATTCTGAGGCATTAAGCTTCGGACTTCAGTCTGCAGATGTATATCAGGTGGGCTGATCCGGAAAAATCCAGAGGAGAATATTTAAGAGAAATACAGCGCTGCAGGATCGTATGCTGATCCTTGCAGCGCTGCTTTTGTATGCATGACGCAGATATGTGTTTCGTGAAGTGTAGTGTGTGGAAATTCACAAATTTCCTGCAATCCGGAGATTTTACAGATAAGGCGTACCCGGGATCTCCGGATAGGTTCCCATACCGATGAGAAGCTCAAGGCCTGTCTGACGGCCTTCCAGTACAGCAGCTTTTACAGCACTGGCATCACCGGAGATGGCGATGATCACTTCATTGGAATGACTGGTACCGATATTCGGAGTCATATATTGTGTAATGGATACTGCTGCGGATTTCACGGCATTATCTGCCATTACAAGACCGATAGCAGCCGGAGAACCTGCCATGAAACCAAATGCTTCACCCAGAGGTGTGCCGAAGGCTTTATGGATAGCAGGACCTGCACTTGCGGAAAAAGCAAACTCCAGGTGGCCGGATTCGCTGATGTAGACCTCACCTGCATATTTGTTAGTCAGTTCCAGAGCCAGAGAAATGGCGTGACGCACGTCGGATACATCATTTCCGCCAAGGACGATATAGTTTCCATGACCGCCCCAGCCCTTGGTGTCTCTTGGAAGTTCAATGGAAAGGACTTCTGTATTTGTGGCTTTTACTGCATCGTCAATAGCTGTGATCTGGCCGGCAGCGCCTGTTCGGGAACTGAAAAGCCCCAGACAGTGGTATTGGGTACCTACGTTCATCTTTTTAAGCAGAGAATCATCAACTCCGGAGATCACGAGTCCGATTGTGTCAAGGACTGCGGTCCCTACAAATTCAGTCCGTGTGCAGTTGGTGCTGATGTTATGAATATCGTGTATATCCATGTGGAAAAATCCCCCTTTTTGCTGAAAACTCATTGGTTTCAGTATAGCATCAGAGAGGGAAATTTGAAAGTGAAAATTGACAATATCATTTGTAAATGGCAGGTTTACATAGTAGTAAACGGCATTGTAAAATGTAAACTAAAAAATAAAATTAAGTTGACATCCAAATTCTGCTGTGTTAAATTGTTAACAGCGAAAGAGCGGATATCATTTATAAAGGACAGGAATGATCTTCCGACAGGAAAAGCAGAAAAGGAAAGAAAGGATACAGATTATTATGACAACAGTGGCAGCAGGCAGAAGCAAGACGTATGATCTTGTTTACAGTGCAGTTTTTGCAGTAGTGATGGCAGTTTGCTCATGGATTTCCATTCCGGCACAGGTACCGTTTACTCTGCAGACATTCGGAGTATTTATGGCAGTTGGTGTGCTTGGAGGAAAAAGAGGAACTCTGGCAGTTCTGGTTTACGTTCTTCTTGGAGCAGTAGGAGTTCCGGTTTTTGCAGGATTTTCCGGAGGCATTGGAGCTCTTCTCGGAAATGCAGGTGGATATATCATTGGATTTATCTTTTCCGCACTTGTTATGTGGGCAATTGAGCACGTTTTTGGCAGAAAGCCGGTTGTTCAGATCATTTCCATGATCGTTGGACTGATCGTATGCTATGCCTTTGGAACCGCATGGTTTATGTTTGCCTACACAAGAAGCACAGGTCCGGTAGGTCTTATGGCAGTTCTTGGCTGGTGTGTGTTCCCGTTTATCATTCCGGATCTTATCAAGATCGCACTGGCTTATGTTTTATCAGGAAAGGTACGTAAATATGCAAGATAAAAGCAGTGCTGCGGCATATGCTTCTGATGAGGGCACAGAGGAAATAGTCATTCCTCTGCGCCCTCATCATGGTATGTGCCTGGCGTATTTTAAGGGGGAAGGCTACAGTAACGGTTTTACTGCACATATGGCCGAGATGCTGAAGATTTTTCTGGAGGGAAAGAAAATAAGGCTTCATGTGGATACGGATGAGATCTGCTCTGCCTGTCCGAATAATCTGGGCGGACATTGTGAAGCCGGAGATAAAGTGGCAGAGTATGACAATGCCGTGCTGGAAAAATGTGGACTGAAGGCCGGACAGACATTGCACTTCAGCGAATTTACAAAAAAAGTCCAGGAAAAAATCCTTGCGATGGATAAACGTAAGGAAATCTGTGGAAACTGCCAGTGGAACAGTATCTGCGAAGAACAGAAGAGCCGCTGGGCATAAAAGAAAGCAAAAATATAGAAATATAAAAAAGTATATGATCTGAGAATGCCGGAGGAAATGGCAATGGCTGTTGCATTTCCTGAAATGATGTCTTGGAATATATACTTTTTTTGTTTGAAATATTAGATAATAATATAAATATTTTGAAAACAATTTTTAGTTGAGAAAAAAACAACAATAACCGCGAGGCTTTTTTGCCAGATATGTATAGACAAATAATTTAAGCATTGATAAAATGACGATATGTTAGTTTAGACAAACTAAAGTGTGCTTGACAGAGCACTTCTGCAGAAACTGACATATGTTGAATATTCTGCAGAAGAAATTTCAATTAACCAGAGCAGCTGTAAGGTCATGATCTGGTATAAAGTCGTGTAATATAAAAGACAAAGAGGAGGACAGGTATGCATAAGTGGAAGCTTTTTAAGAAGTCAGCTGCACTCGTTCTGAGTTCAGCGGTGATCGCGTCAGGAGTGCCGGTAACGGCAATGGCGTCTGAGGCGGAAGTTTTTAGTGACGTGTCAGAAGAAACACAAGGAGAGACAGCACAGGAAGAAGGAGAGAACGAGGATCAGGAGTCGGTTTCCCAGGAGCAGCCGGAAGTTGGTGAAGCTGATATCCAGTCGGAAGAAAGTGATGCAGAAGCTATTCAGGAAGAAGTAGCAGAAATTTCAGCAGAAGAGATTCAACAGGAAGAGGAACCGCAGATCCAGGAGGATACAGAAGAGTCATTCGGTGATGGAGAAGCATTTATGGCAGAAGCAGGCGAGGTTCTTCAGGATGCTTCTGAGATCACTGTTGCAGGAGTGAAATATCTCTGGTCCATGCAGCCGGCAGAGGGATATACACAGATAGGAACAACAGGCGTTTATGTAAAAGTGGCAGATGGACAGACCGCTCTGAACGGAAAACTGTACGGAACGACAACTTTAAGTTATTCGGAATTTTATGCCGGGGATACCACTCAGGAGAGCTATGACGCTATCACTTCGGCAACAACGAGTAAAAATCAGATTTTTGCTAATGAGGACAGCACAGAGGTGACTTCTTCCGGATATCAGATCCAAGGTGTGAAGAATGTAAGTGTTGCAGTGGATGCGGAAACCTATGTAGATGCACAGGCGCTGAAAGCTGCTTCCAAGCTTCCGAGAGAGGGTGTCTATACAGAGGCAGCAGATATTACACTGAATGAAGCACCGTCACAGGAAACAGGACAGTATAAAACTCTGAATACAGACGGAACATATAGTGCAACAAAATTCGATGTAAAAGCAACGGTCACAGATGCATCCGCCCAGATTCAGGCACCATCGATCTGGGGTGATTACATGCTGGTGGTAAAAGAAGCCGGCACAAAATATCTCCGCAATTCCAGACAGGGTGATTTTGCTGTAGGCGGAAATACACTGGGAGTGATCCTTGAAACTGCCAGTGGCAAGAAGGTAGGACTTCGTCATACCTATGAAATCTGGGTACAGCCCTACGAACTTGCGTTTTCAGCAGGATCCGGGCTTATCGGGGAAAAAATTTCAAAGGTGACTTATATTACTCCGGACGGCTCCTATGTATATGAGTTCGGAGACAAAGCTCCTCTTGTGAAAAAACAGCCTGAAGCAGGAATGAAGGTACAGGCGGCTTTTGTAAAAGAAAATACAACTCAGGTTAAAGTAGATGGCCTTGACAAATATGAAAATCCTAAGGTTTCCGTATACTACACAACAGGAAGTGGTCATGGTAAAAAGACAACATATGTTGTAGATCATGCAGTGGCAGAGAACGGGGTGGTAACCTTTGACAGCAGTGTATCCAGGGCCGGGGATGAGATCTACACGGTTATGATCTCTAGCGATAATTATGTGGATATGAAAAAAAATATCACACTGACAGGTCAGCCGATCACGGTTTCCAATGTTTCCTATTACTGGGTAAAGGGAGCGGTGGATGGATATACACAGATTCCGGGAACAGATATTTATTATAAGGTGGCAAATGGACATCAGGCACTGACAGGAACACTTTACGGTACGGCATCTCTGTCATACGAGGAATTTTATGCAGGAGATGCAACGAGCCGCAAATATGATTCCGTTACATCTGCCACAACCAGAAAAAGCACTGCTTTCGGAAATGCAGATGTTCAGAATCTGACAGAAAATGGCTATGAGATCGCAGGAGTAAAAAAGGTTAATGTAGCTACAGATGCAAAAACGTATGTAGAGGCGCAGATCCTTTCAGAAGCGGGAGAGCTTCCGGAAAGCGGAGTATATACAGAAGCAGCAGGGATCACCCTGGGACGTACTCCGACGGTAGAGCCTGGGCAGTATAAAACACTGAATACAGATGGAACATACAGTGCTACAAAATTTAATGTAAAAGCAACTGTGACAGATGCGGAGGCAACACTCAAAACATCTTCTCGCTGGGGAGATTATGAGATTGATGTAAAAGAAACCAGCACAAAATATCTCCGCAATACAAAGAGTGATTCCGATTTTGCAGTTAACTCCGGGATTCAGGGAATGATCCTGGAAACAACAGACGGCGGAAAATATGGCATGCGTCATATGAACGAGATGTGGCTGAAGGTGTATAAGGTTGCCTTTGCAAAAGATACAGGTCTTGAGGGAAAAACCGTAAACAAGATCACGTACATTATGGCAGACGGCGCGTATGTATATGAATTTGCAGATGGTATTTATGTTAAACCGCAGGCAACAGAAGAGATGGCTGTTTCTCCGGAATTTACGGACAGCACCCATGTTAAGCTTGCAAATCTTGATAAATACAAAAATCCGAAGGTATCTGTTTTCTATACAACAGGTGTCGGACATGCTTCAGAGACAACATATCTTGTACAGGATGCAGTAACTACAGATGGAGTGGTTGCTCTGGATTCCACTGTAGCGAGACCGGAAAATGAAACCTATACAGTAAGAGTTTCCAGTGATGGTCATGCAGATGTTTCTGTTCAGCTGGTGTATGGAACGATTGCTTTTAAAGAAAATTCAGGAGTTCTTTATATCGGAAGCTCCAGACAGCTTGAAGCAACAGGCGAGAATTGCAAGGATGTAACATACGCTTCCGATAATGAAACGGTTGCATCTGTGGACGAGAACGGAAAAGTAACTGCGAAAGCAGCAGGAACAGCCGTGATCACAGCAACATCTGCAGCAGGAAAAACTGCACAGTACAAGCTTACTGTAAAAACGCCATCTGTAAAAATGAATGCATCAGCGAAAACACTTTATGTAAAAGGATCTCCAGCTACGGTGACGCTGAAAGCAACGACCGCAGGTGTTACCGGAAAAGTAACCTATACAAGCAGTAAACCATCTGTTGCAGCTGTAGCCGCAAATGGAAAGGTAACTGCAAAGGCGGCAGGTACAGCTGTGATCACAGCGAAATGTGGAAATTATAAAGCAACCTGCAAGATCACAGTCAAGAAGCCGGCTGTAAAAGCTTCGGCATCAGCGAAAACTGTATTTGTGGGTGGAACAAGCCAGATCAAAGTGAAAAAAACAGGCGTTAGCGGAAAAGTTACTTATACAAGCAGTAATAAATCCGTTGCAGTGGTAAGCGCAGGCGGAAAAGTAACAGCAAAAAAAGCAGGAACAGCTACAATTGCAGTAAAATGCGGAAGCTACAAAGCAACCTGCAGGATCACAGTAAAAAAAGGCAGCCTGAAGATCACATCCAAAACAGCTGTAAGTGTAAAAGCAAAGAAAACAACAGCCATCAAGGCAGCTGCTACTTCAAAGGCAAAGATCACTTACAGAAGCAGCAATACAAAAGTTGCTACTGTAAGCAGCAAAGGTGTTGTTAAAGGTGTGAAAAAAGGAAAAGCTGTTATCTATGTAAGCAGCAACGGAATCACAAAAAAGGTAACAGTTACAGTGAAATAAGCATATATTTCACTTGAATATACTTGATATGTTATAAAGAACCTTTCCCAAAACTGCTTCGGGTCTGCGAAAATGCATGCCCGAAGCAGGAAAAAAGAAAAAATTCGATTTTTTTGAAAAATTTTAATTTTTTCTATTGACAAAGTACAGAAACTCTAATATAATAGCTCTTGCAGTTGAGCAACACACAAACAACTGAAACAGAATAACGAAGCGTGGCTCAGTTTGGTAGAGCGCTGCGTTCGGGACGCAGAGGTCGCAGGTTCAAATCCTGTCGCTTCGACTAACAGCTTGAGAATCCCTTGGTTGAGGGGTTCTTTTTTTTGTGTGGAAAATGAAGGAATGTAAGTTTGTGTTACCTCAATGAGAAAAGAAAGGAGAAAGCATTTGGTGAATGTCCCGAGCATGGACCGCCAGGGGCTTTTTTATATTTACAGATGAAAATATTCTTGAATGCTTTAGCAGTGCTATAATACAGATATAAAGAACAACCGCCCACAAGGGGTTGACCTTATAAGAGAAGATTAGAAAATCCCACCCTGTACTCGGCCAAAGTTTTGGGGTGGTTTTTCTATGTAAAGAATTACTTACAAAACGTTAATACGAACGTAAGCAATGCTAGAATGAACATGCCAAAAGCCATAAGATCTTTGAAGTCAAAATAATTGTTGTTCATCAGCACCACCTCCATCCTTTTGGGACTAGAGGTCAGCCACCCTGTAACACGATTGTTCCCGTACAGTGTAGCATATACGGAAAACCCTGACAAGCGCAAAATGTTCTAAGATAGTAATGCTTTTTTGACAAATGCGCTGTTAATATTCTGTTTCGGTGTACTGATTCGGGTATAGCCGTATTCTTTTGACTAACAGCTTGAGAATCCCTTGGTTGAGGGGTTCTTTTTTGTGTTTGTACATCCGGGAGCTTTTTTCAGTTGATGGAATGATTTCTCTCGATCTTCATATATATTAACGAAACCGAAATACCGGAGGGACGTGCGTTGGCTGGATATCAGCGTTTTGTTGCGTATGTGTACGAGTATCGGAAAGGAAAAAAAGATGGCAGCAGTGGTTATGTGAGGGTGGAGGCCAGAGATAGGAAATGCCGTGTGGAGGTTCATCTGCGCTGCGTTGGACTGGAGCCTGGAAGTCGGTGCAGAGTGTATGGGTTTGTGCGGCAGGAAGGGCTGATGGATGGTATTTTGATCGGAAGCTGTGTTACCGGGCGGGAACGGATCGAGTGCGCACTGGAGACGGATACAGGGGATATTGGAGGCATGGGAAAAAGTCTTCAGGAGCTTGGAGGACTGCTTCTGATCTCCGATGCCGGCGGATTCTGGGGAACGGAATGGGATGATCAGCCGATCCGGCCGGAGAATTTCCGCGAGTGGAAGAAAAAAGAAACGGAATCTCGGAAGGAAACGGAGAAAATAGGAACGGAATATCAGAAGGCGGCGGAGAAAAAAGGCAGAGAGCGGGAAGAAAAGGAAGAAGAAAATCAAAAAGATGGAACCTTGCCAGAAGTGCAGGAAAATCAGAAGGAGTCAGACAGGATCATGACGGTGGAGGAGATTCAGGAGGATGTATTAAAGACATCGGAAACCGGAAATTCATATCAGGCTCCCGGTCCGCATCCGCCGGAGCCACCGCGACCAGGCCAGCCATCACCGCATCCGCCGGAGCCACCGCGACCAGGCCAGCCATCACCGCATCCGCCGGAACCACCACGACCAGGCCAGCCGTCACCGCATCCGCCGGAACTACCACGGCCAGGCCAGCCGTCACCGCATCCGCCGAAACCATCGCGACCGGAGCCATCTCGTCCACTTCCGGGAATACCCTGTGATGATCCCTTTAACGACGGCTATTTCACAGACTGCCGCAAGATCAGACCATCGGACTGCAGTGCCTTATGCAGAAAAAACGGCTGCTTCTGCAGCAACCGTTTTGTCATGTACGGATATCAGAATTTCGGCCATCTTCTGCTGTGCAGAAATCACCGGGGACAGTACATACTGGGAGTGCCCGGCGGATACAGCCAGCAGGAACGGTTTATGGCCAATATGTTTGGCTTTCCCTACTTTAAGGAATGTCCGGATATTCATATCCCAGGCGGAAAGGGAGGATACTGGTACTGTTTTATCAACATCTGATCAGAAAAATTTCGGCATCCATATAAGCAAACAGTTTTGCAAATCTGCAGATCACAGCTCCATACCACGAATTTCTACTACCGGGATCGTCTGAGACAGGATATCCCGGTAGTTTTTCATTTCTTCCTCGGAGCAGGCAGAGAATCCCGGTATCAGAACTCCGTCGGAATCCCGGTAAGCCTGGAGATAATAAGCTTTTGCACCGCTTAACCACCGGCTGATCTCCTGAAAATCTTTTTCGGAATGAAGTTCCCTCACAACTGTTGTACGAAATTCATAATCAAGGTGTCCGTCCAGCAGCCATCCGGCAGTTTCCCGGATCCCATCCAGATCAGCATGTACACCAGTAAGCACATGATAGTTGGAAGGACAGGCCTTGATATCCATGGCAACCTTGTTGATCAGGTCAGCTGCTGCGAGATTTTTTACCACGGAGGGGCGGGAACCGTTGGTATCGAGCTTCACATCATAGCCCAGCTCCCTGATCCTGCTGAGAAATTCCGGCAGCTCCGGTGCAAGTGTGGGTTCACCGCCGGAAATACAGACGCCATCGAGAATCCCCTTTCTTTTTTTTAGAAAAGCCAGGATTTCCTCCTGGGAATATTCAGGCTGGGTGTCAGGCTCCACGACAAGAGCTCCATTCTGGCAGAATGGGCAGCGGAAGTTGCAGCCGCCTAAGAATATGGTACAGGCTACCCTTCCCGGATAATCCAGCAGGGTTGTTTTGTTAAATCCACATATTTTCATAGGAAAATCCCCTTGTTTCTCTTATTTATGATACTACAAGCATACTCTCCCCCGAAAAAAGCTGCAAGCCTTTTTAACCGAATCAAGTAAGTTTCCTGCGGAGCTGCGAAAAGCAGTAAGCAGAGATGGGGACTTGCTCATGGAAGAAAAAAACATATAATTTATGGGCTACACCTCCTGGGGCTGCATTGACCTTGTCAGTGCATCTACAGCAGAGCTGAAAAAACGCTACGGCTACATCTACGTGGACCGCAACGACGATGGAACAGGTACACTGAACCGTTATAAGAAAAATCCTTCTATTGGTATAAAGATGTGATCGCTACCAATGGTGAGTCACTTCACAAATAATCTGGCTGCTTGACTTTCCGGAAAAAAGCAGATATAATGCATTCATTGACGCAGACAATGGAGTTCGCGAG
>PVMQ01001510.1_pt1 | contig 12003 bp, 10 predicted proteins | sample 1853411 | NCBI WGS metagenome assembly PVMQ01 (sample SAMN08533513, study PRJNA380276) | Human gut metagenome, whole genome shotgun sequencing project.
CAAACTCACATATACAGACTGTCGCAGTACTGACCCAGTACAATGCACGCTCACTGAATGAGCATTTAAGCTCATCAAAATGGTGGAATTTTGGCAGAAAGCAGGGGGGCTTATTCCTCTTTACACCTACAGTCACAGCGGACAACAGTGACTGGTACAGGGGCACGGCAGATGCGATGTATCAGAATATTGATTTTTTAAAGAGACGCCATGAGCCATATGTCATCATCAGCAGCGGTGACTGTGTATACAAGCTGGATTTCAACAGAGTGCTTGATTTTCACATCGAGAAAAAATCAGACATTACAGTGGTATGCAAGGACATGATGTACAACGACGATGTCAGCCGTTTTGGTGTGGTACGCATGGATGATGAGTCAAGAATCACAGAGTTTGATGAAAAGCCAATCGAGGCCTCATCCAACACCATTTCCACAGGTATCTATGTCATCAGGAGACGACAGCTCATAGAGCTTTTGGAGGCGGCAGCTGAGGAAAACAGATTCGATTTCGTAAATGATATCCTCGTGCGCTACAAAAATGTAAAGAAAATATATGGCTACAAGATAAATTCATACTGGAACAATATCGCCGATATTGATGCATACTTCAAGACCAATATGGATTTCTTAAGACCTGACGTCAGAAGCTATTTCTTCAGGGAGGAGCCGACCATCTGCTCAAAGGTGGACGACCTGCCACCGGCCAAGTTTAATCCGGGCTCAGACATTTCAAACAGCCTCGTATCAAGTGGCTGTATCATAAACGGCAGTGTGGAGGATTCGGTGCTTTTCAAGCAGGTATTTGTGGGCAAAAACACCACAGTGAAGAACTGCGTGATACTCAATGACGTCTACATAGGCGACAATGTGCACCTCGAAAATTGCATCGTAGAGAGCCGCGGAACCATCAATCCAAACACCTGCTATTGTGGTGAGGATGGAGTCATGATAGTAAAAGAAAAAAATGTAAGATATGTAATTTAAAAACAGACCAGGGGGACAAAAATATGCAGATTACAGACATCAGAATTCGTAAGGTAGAAAAAGAGGGCAAGATGAAGGCGGTTGTGTCAATCACAATCGATGATGAATTCGTGGTACATGACATCAAGGTAATCGAAGGAGAAAAGGGACTTTTCATCGCCATGCCAAGCCGCAAGGCAAACGATGGCGAGTACAGGGATATAGCCCATCCGATTAACTCTGCCACACGCGAGAATATCCAGAATATGATTCTTAAAAAGTATAAGACAGAGATTGAGAATGCATAAAATCAAACAATAACTTTGAAAAAGCGATGAGCAAAGCAGGATATAAAATTCCTGAGCTGGTATAATAATCCAAATATATTTCACACAAACCGGTCTATCCGTGGTACAATAAGCCACAGAAAGACCGGCTTTTTAGAGTATAGCTACAATAAAAGAGGATAGACAAACAGATATGTACAAGACGAGAATAGATAATCTGGATTTAAAACAGATTGCTGACAGTGGTCAGTGCTTTAGATGGAAGAATACAGGAGAAAATGAATACACAGTAGTGGCATTTGACAGGGCGCTTCGGATTAAGCAGGATGGGAATGAGTTTGAGCTGGACTGTGATGAGGCAGACTGGAACAATATATGGAAAAGCTATCTGGATATGGATACGGATTATGCGGGGATTGCAAAGCTTATAGCAGACGGAGATGACGCGCATCTGAAGGAGGCATATGCATATGGCAGTGGTGTGCGCATTTTAAGGCAGGATTTGTGGGAGATGATTGTTACTTTTATGATTTCCCAGAATAATAACATAAAGCGAATCACAAACAGCGTGGATTTACTTTGCAGGCGGTGCGGACATAAAATAGACGGCAGTGCAGAGGGGGAAGAGCTGTATACATTTCCCAAGCCTCTTGAGGTACCGGATGAGGTATTTGATGATAGGAGCATGGGCTTTGGCTATAGGGCACCGTATCTGAAGGAAATATATGAGTATGGCGCTAATAATCCTGACTGGCTTGATAATCTGCGCAAAATGAGCTATGATGAGGCGATGGGAAGCCTGCTTACTCGCAAAGGAATTGGCAAAAAGGTGGCGAACTGCATATGCCTTTTCGGTTTACATCATGTGGATGCGTTTCCGATAGATACGCATGTAAAGCAGCTTTTGGACAAATATTATAGTGACGGCTTTGATTTTGAGCGCTACAAGGGTGTGGCGGGAATTATCCAGCAGTATTTGTTTTATTTTGAATTGTAAATGATATGAGAGAGAGAAAGGATAAACGATGTACGTTATAGTAGGACTTGGAAATCCTGATAAAAAATATGAGCACACAAGACACAATATCGGATTTGATGTGATAGATGCGCTTGCGGATAAATATAATATAAGTGTGACAGACAAAAAGCACAAGGCGCTCTGTGGAAGCGGAGTGATTGAGGGCATGAAGGTGCTGCTTGTGAAGCCGCAGACATACATGAACTTAAGCGGCGAGTCTGTTGCTGAGGTGATGAATTTTTATAAGCTTGATCCGGATGAGGAAATGATTGTTATTTTTGATGATATTTCGCTTGAGCCGGGGCGTATCCGTATCCGCAAAAAGGGCAGCGCCGGCGGTCACAACGGGATTAAGAGCATCATTGCAATGACCGGCACACAGGGCTTCAGCCGTATCAAGGTCGGTGTTGGAGAGAAGCCGCAGGGCTGGGATCTTGCTGACCATGTGCTCGGGCGTTTCAGTTCTGAGGACAGGGCAAAGGTGGAGGAAGCTATCGGTCATGCGATGGATGCAGCAGTTCTTATGATGCAGGGCGAGACGGATAAGGCTATGAACATATATAACTAGCTGGAAATCGACAAGGTGATTTTGAACAGACAGAAATGGAGAATTGAAAGTGAAAGCATTTACAGAGCCACTCCTTTCCCTTGCGGGCTTTGAGGAGATGACAAAAACGGCAGAAAAATCGTCCGGACTTATATCTGTCACGGGATGTATAGATGCGCAAAAATCACAGATGATATATGCCTTTGGAGGCCACAGGAAAAACAAGCTTATTGTGACCTTTGGAGAGCAGAAGGCGAAGGAACTGTACGATGAGTACAGTTTTTTTGACAAAGAGGTGGTGTATTATCCATCAAAGGATGTGCTTTTTTACCAGTCGGATATCAGGGGCAATCTCCTGACAGCAGAGCGTATCAGGGCTTTGAAGGCTATCCGTGAGCAGGAGAGAGTGACGCTTGTGACCACCTTTGATGCGCTGATGAATACGATGGCGCCGATAGAAAGATGTGGGAAAACGTGCTTACACTTGAGCTGGGACAGCTTTTGGATTTGAAGGAAATTCAGGCTGCTCTTATCAGAATGGGCTATGAAAAAGAGTATCAGGTCCAGACGATGGGACAGTTTTCTGTCAGGGGCGGTATTCTTGATGTTTTTCCACTGACGGAGGAGAATCCTATCCGAATTGAGCTGTGGGGAGACGAGATAGACACCATCAGATATTTTGACTGCGAGAGCCAGAAATCCATTGAAAATATTGATCGGGTGAGCATATATCCGGCGGCAGAGCTTGTACTTAGCGATGAGGAAAAGGCCGGGGGAATTGACAAGCTTAAGGCAGAGGCAAAGCGTGTGTCTGACAAGCTTAGAAAGCAGATGAAGACAGAGGAAGCACACAGAGTGACTGTGATGGCAGACGAGCTTACCGAGGAGTGGGGAGAGCTGTCCATGTATGCGGGCATGGATGCTTTTTTGTCGTACTTTTTTGACGAGAGAGTCGGGCTTTTGGATTATTTTAAGCCATCGGACAGCCTTATATTTTTCGATGAGCTGACCAGGTGCGTAGAGCAGGGAAAGCTTACCGAGACTGAGTTTTCAGAGAGCATGAAGCAGAGACTTGCGATGGGATATATACTTCCGGGGCAGATGAACGGTCTTTTTACAGAGAAGGAGATTGTGGCAAAGCTCGAGAAGTATTCGTGTATCGCACTCGGTGCGCTCGATAATAAAGCAAACGGACTGCACCAGCTGGGAAGCTATGGTATTCACTGTCAGAGTGTCAGCCCATACAATAACAGCTTTGAGCTTTTGATAAAGGACTTAAAGCGCTATAAGAAAAACGGCTACAGAGTCATTCTTTTATCCGGTTCAAGGACAAGGGCAAAGCGGCTTTCAGAGGATATCACAGATCAGGGAATCACATGCTTTTATACTGAAAACTACGACCATGAGCTTTTTGAGGGGCAGATTATGGTCTGCTACGGCAAGGTGAGAAGAGGCTTTGAGTATCCTATCCTAAAGTTTGCCGTGATTACGGAGTCAGATATTTTTGGGGCGCAGCAGAAGAAAAAGAAGCGTCACCGCACCTATGAGGGTGAAAAAATACAGAGCTTTACCGATTTGTCGGTTGGGGACTATGTAGTGCATGAAAACAACGGACTAGGTATTTACCGCGGCATTGAAAAGCTTGAGGTGGACAAAAAGGTAAAGGACTACATCAAGATAGAGTATCAGGGTGGCTCCAATCTCTATATTCTTGCCACCCAGCTTGACATGATACAAAAATATGCCGGAAAGGATGCCAGAAAACCAAGGCTCAACAAGCTTGGAGGTCAGGAATGGACCAGAACAAAGAATAGAGTCAGAGGTGCGGTAAAGCAGATTGCGGGAGACCTGGTGAAGCTGTACGCACAGCGTGAGCAGCAAAACGGATATGCCTTCGGCGAGGATACGGTATGGCAGAGAGAGTTTGAGGAGCTTTTCCCTTTTGATGAGACTGAGGATCAGATTCTTGCAATTGAAGCCACAAAGACTGATATGCAGAGCCATAAAATAATGGACAGACTGATTTGCGGTGACGTGGGCTACGGCAAGACGGAGGTTGCAATCCGTGCGGCCTTCAAGGCGGTGCAGGACAGCAAGCAGGTGGCATATCTTGCCCCGACAACCATTCTGGCACAGCAGATTTACGATACGTTTTCGCAGAGGATGAAGGATTTTCCGGTGAATGTGGATTTGATGTGTCGTTTCAGAAGTCCGGCGGAGCAGAAAAAGACGATAGAGAAGCTTAAAAAGGGTGAGGTCGATATCATTATCGGAACACACCGCATACTCTCAAAGGATGTGCAGTTTAAGGATCTGGGGCTTTTGGTAATCGATGAGGAGCAGCGCTTCGGAGTGACTCACAAGGAGAAGATTAAGCAGATGAAGGTCAATGTCGATGTGCTCACACTGACCGCTACACCGATTCCGAGGACACTCCACATGAGTTTAATCGGCATAAGGGATATGAGCGTGCTTGAAGAGCCGCCGATGGACCGTGTACCGATTCAGACATATGTCATGGAGTACAATGATGAGCTTGTCAGAGAGGCAATTAACAGGGAGCTTGCCAGAAACGGACAGGTGTACTATGTGTATAATAAAGTGCGCGACATAGCAGACATAACGGCAAAGCTGCAGGAGCTGGTGCCGGATGCGACTGTTGCATTTGCGCACGGACAGATGAAGGAGACGGAGCTTGAGCGCATCATGTACCGTTTCATCAATGGTGAAATAGATGTGCTTGTATCCACGACCATTATAGAGACCGGACTTGACATCTCAAACGTCAATACAATGATTATCCACGATGCGGACAACATGGGGCTTTCACAGCTTTATCAGCTCCGCGGACGAGTCGGCAGATCTAACCGTACTGCGTATGCATTTCTCATGTACAGGCGCAACAAGATGTTAAAAGAGGTGGCAGAAAAGCGTCTTGCAGCGATAAAGGAGTACTCAGACCTTGGCAGCGGCTTTAAGATTGCCATGAGAGACCTTGAAATCCGTGGCGCGGGCAATCTGCTCGGTGCGGAGCAGAGCGGACATATGGAGGCAGTGGGCTACGATTTGTACTGCAAGATGTTGAGCGAGGCTGTAAAAGAGGCAAAGGGCATCGAGGATATCAGTGACAAATTTGACACGACCGTGGATATTGTGACCGATGCTTATATTCCGGCAGGTTATATTGCAAACGAATTCCAGAAGCTGGATATATACAAGCGTATTGCAGGAATAGAGACAGAGGAAGAGAAGGATGAGATGCTCGAGGAGCTCATAGACAGGTTTGGTGAACCACCAAAATCAGTGCTCAGCCTGCTTCGCGTGGCAAGGCTTAAGGCGTTGGCACATGCCGTATATATCACTGAGATAAAGCAGACCGGCTCACTGATAAAGCTTACCATGTTTGAACGGGCAAGGATAAATCCGGAGAAGATACCAATGCTTGTTGCCCAGTATAAATCCTCACTCAAATTCAATATGGCAGAAAACCCATATTTCACATTTGATTTAAAAAATGGCAGCGTGGCAAAGAAGCGGGATGTGCTTGATGTGGTGGAGGAACTGATTTCGCAGATGCGTAAGGAACTGATTACGGCTGAATAGTTACCCGAATTTTGGAATCATGTAGCATATAGCATAGGAAACACCACATGCTTTACGCGAAATTGACGATAATTTACAAAGTTTAGAAAATGCTTGCCAGCAGGCCCGAAAAGCTCTATAATATACGAGCGATACTATACCAATTTTAAAGAGGATAGATACAATGAAAGCGAAAAAAGTAATAGCTATGTTATTAGCTGCAACACTCTCAGTTACAGCTTTTACAGGATGTGCAATAAATAAAACCGCAACAGTTGCGACATTAGATAAAGAGGATATCAAGCTTGGGCTTGTTAATTTTATGATAAGGTACCAGGAGGCCGGTTATGATGACATGTATATACAGTACATGGGCGAGGGCTACTGGGACAAGACAGTATCAGGCAATAATACTGTGCTTGAAACATGGAAGAAAAATGCTATCGAGGAGGCTCATGAGCTTTACACATTAAAGGCGCATCAGTCAGATTACGATGTAGAGGTTTCTGATGATGAGAAAAAGGAAATCAAAAAGGCCGCAGAGAAGTTTATGAAGGCAAATTCCGATGATGTGATAGACGAGATGAGTGCTACAGAGGAGATTGTCGAGGAATATTTAGAGCTTCGCCTCATAAAGAGTAAGATGTATGCTGCAATCATCAAAAATGCTGATTCAAGCGTGACGGATGAGGAAGCCAATATGGCTGCATACACCATTGTGAAGCTTGATTACAAGGGTGCATATGACTCTAATTACCAGTATCAGACATATACAGATGAGCAGTCAGCACAGATAAAGGCACAGGCAGATGCAGTGGTAGAGGCGCTTGCAGGCGGATCATCCTTAGAGGATGCAGCCAAGGCAGCAGGCACTACAGCCACAACAGGCACATACGCCACATACGTTGATCCGGATGCGGAGAAGACAGATGATTCAGATAAGAAATAAGATGACACAGAGTCTACAGAGAGCTCAGAGTCATCGGACAGCAAGACAAAGGACAGTGTATACACTACAAACAATCTTGATCAGAGCGTTGTAGATGCACTCAATTCCCTCGAGGAGGGACAGACCTCAGACCTCATCACTACAGACAGCACTTACTATATCGTAAGGCTCGACAAAAAGACCGATGAGAAAGCAACAGAGTCAAACAGGAAGACTGTAAAGGGCAATAAAGAGGACAAATATTACAATGGCATCCTTTCAGGATGGCAGGATGATGAAAAATGGTCTGTAAAGCAGAAGCAGCTTGACAAGATCAAGATTCACAATTATTTTACTACTACCAAGAAGGACAAAAAGGCAGCAGACACAAGTGCTACAGAGAGCACACAGCAGTCAGAAAGCACCAATAGTACAGATACAGAGAATACTGAGGCAGTAGATGGAACAGAAAACTAATATCGTACTTATAGGCATGCCGGGAGTTGGAAAGAGTACCATAGGCGTAATACTTGCAAAGGTGCTGGGATACAGCTTCCTGGATGCGGATTTACTGATACAGGAGCAGGAGGGAAAGCTTCTGCGTGAGATAATTGAGGAAAAGGGCACGGACGGTTTTATAGAGGTAGAGAACCGTGTCAATGCTTCTATCAGGGCTGATAGGGCGGTTCGGTGGTATACGGAAAAGAGGCCATAGAGCATCTTAAGGAGATAGGCAGAGTTGTGTATCTCAAGGTTTCTTATGCCATTTTGGAAAAACGACTTGCAGACATAAAGGGTAGAGGTGTAGTATTAAAGAAAGGGCAGACTTTAGAGACCCTTTTTGAAGAGCGCTCAAAATTGTATGAGCAGTATGCAGACATCGAGGTTTCCGAGGAGGGGCTTGATGTGGAGCAGACAGTAGAGAAGCTGGTGGAGGCACTTGAATTATAGTGCTTATTTATCGTGATATGATTAGATAATAGTAGCTGCTGCGTCATTTATTAAAAGCAGCACCGGCACAAATGGCGGCTTAAATACGTCGTCATAAATGAAATTTGTAGTTGGATGTATAACAATAGTGTAAATTGAGAATAGTATATTAGGAGGAAGTATACTCCTGAATTCATAGAGGTGGAATATGGAACAGTACGTAATCAAAGGTGGAAATCCTTTATACGGTGAAGTTGAAATTGGTGGAGCTAAAAATGCTGCACTTGCTATTTTGGCCGCTGCCATAATGACAGACGAGACTGTAACAATAGATAATTTGCCAAATGTAAGGGATATCAATGTCTTACTTCAGGCAATCGAAGAAATCGGCGCACATGTTGAGCGCGTGGATATACACAAGGTAAAGATAAACGGTTCATTTATCAGGGGCGTAAATGTCGATAATGAATTCATCAGACGAATCAGGGCATCATATTATTTGATTGGTGCATTACTTGGAAAATACAAGCATGCAGAGGTTGCGCTTCCTGGAGGCTGTGATATCGGAAGCAGGCCGATTGACCTTCATATGAAGGGCTTCCGCTCCATGGGAGCAGACATAGACATAGCTCATGGCCTTGTCATCGCCAGGGCAAAGGAGCTTAAGGGCACACACATATATATGGATAAGGTTTCTGTAGGTGCCACAATCAATATTATGATGGCTGCAGCCATGGCAGATGGCAAGACTGTTATCGAGAATGCGGCTAAGGAGCCTCATGTCGTTGACGTGGCAAACTTCTTAAACAGCATGGGAGCAAATATCAGGGGCGCAGGAACCGATGTCATCAGAATTGTAGGTGTGGAGAAATTACATGCTACAGAGTATTCTGTCATTCCGGATCAGATTGAGGCCGGTACATTCATGTTTGCAGTTGCGGCAGCAGGAGGCAACGTGCTGGTAAAGAATGTCATTCCAAAGCATCTTGAGGCCACCACAGCAAAGCTGTTGGAGGTAGGCTGCCAGGTAGAGGAGTTTGATGACTCAGTCAGAGTAATATCAGACGGACATTTAAGGCATACACAGGTCACAACACTTCCATATCCGGGCTTCCCTACAGATATGCAGCCACAGATGGCGGTGCTTTTGGGTATCGCTGAGGGCACCAGTACAGTGACAGAGAGCATATTTGAGAATCGTTTCAAGTATGTTGATGAGCTCACCAGAATGGGAGCTGATATAAAGGTAGAGAGCAATATAGCAATCATCAGCGGCGTGAAAAGATACACAGGTGCCAGAGTGAATGCACCTGACCTAAGAGCAGGAGCTGCACTGGTTATAGCAGGTCTTGCAGCAGAGGGCATCACAGTGGTTGATGATATCTACTATATCCAGAGAGGCTATGAGGCACTCGAGGAGAAGCTTACAAAGATTGGTGCAAAAATTGCCAGGGTAGAGGATGAGAAGGAGCTTCAGAAGTTCATACTCAAGGTATCGTAATAGATATATACGTAAAGCATGAAATGTAAACACAATATAAATGCAATATATAAAATAAGAACCGGCAGCATCTTACTGTAGATGCACGGTTCTTATTTTTGGTTATTTTATAATTTTTTTGAGTAACGACTCCGTAATCCTTTTGATTATAAATCGGCTTACATCACAGATTTGATGAAAAACTCGCGGTTTGTGGACAAATCAAGTATACTGCCGTCATCAAAACGTACAATAGGGCGTGACAGTTCATGTGGGTTGAGCATCACAATATTACAGAACCGGCTGTCGTTGAGCATTACACGGTTGCTCTGGTATGTGGTAGCAAGCTTTTTCAAAAACAAAAGCAGGAACTTTGTATTGTACTTTGTAAAACCTTCACTCTCAAAGCTTGATATGACAGCGAACGGACAAAGTGGTGCGCGATAGCGTCTGGCAGCAGTCATGGCATCATATACATCGGCGATGGCTGTTATCATGGCAAAGTCGTCAATCAGTGAGCTGTCAAGCTGCGAAGGATAGCCTGAGCCATCACAGCGCTCATGATGCATGAGGGCTGTGCGCTTTATTCTGGAGTCAATCTGCAGATCCCTAATCAAATCAAAACCAAACTGTGGGTGCTTTTTTATGAGCGCAAATTCATCATCTGTGAGCTTGTCAGGCTTGTTTAGCACATCATCGGGAATTTTGCATTTACCGATATCATGAAGTACTCCTGCGATAGTAAGCGTATTCACATCTGTCTTTTCCATATGAAGCCATCGTCCGATCATCCTTGTAATAAGCCCTACATTCAGACAGTGTGAGTACAATGGGTCTGCAATGGTGCGCATGTTGTAGAGCATGTCAAAGGTCTCGATTGTAGTGCCGCACGATGAGGAAAGGTCAATGACAGCGGTAAGAAGCGCAGCCTCATCAAAGGATTTTTCACCGGCACAGATTTTGCCAAAGGTATCCTTGATTTGATTTATGCATGTGAGGTATTTGAGCTGGAAGCCTAGGAACTCTTCTGAGGCCTGAACACGCTGGATGTTGGTCACCATCTCATGTGCGCGGGTTTTGGGTACAGGTTTTACCTTGTCTCGCTTCGCTGTATTTTCGCCGGCTTGCGGTGCTGCTGCATCGAATGGGTTTTGAATTGAGATGCTGCCTACCTTATATAGCTTCATTTTGTTGATGAGCTGACGGGTGAGTGGTGTGCCGGGCAGTGCAAGTATCTGCCCCAGAGGGGTCTTTATCGGTTCTGCTGCCACCATACCAATCTGCGCATCTTTTATGCTGATTTTAATCATGAGTTACTCCAAAAATTTATTTTGATATTGTGTGTTTAGTACTATAAATACAAATTTAAGTATAATTGCCAAAATTATGAAAGTCAATAAAGAAGAAAGAATAATTGCATAAAATAGCTTATAAATAATGAATAGGGTATCGAAAATGGATTATTGATAAATCTGTATCGAAAATGATACTTGACATATATATCATGTGGTAGTAATATAGCTGACAGAGATTTGAAAAATTCTATATTGTAACTTCTCTTATTCAGAGTGATGGAGATACAAAGGATCTATGAAGTCACGGCAACCCCGTTAGAAAACAGGAAGGTGCCAACCTGAGCGAGTAATCGAACAATAAGAGGATTTTTATTATCTTAATTTTAATCCACTTATTTGCAGTAAGTGGTTTTTTATTGGAAAAATATTGGTCACATAGTATGAAAGGAGCAACAGATAATTAATGGAAAAATTATTATTTACATCAGAATCAGTAACTGAGGGACATCCGGATAAGCTTTGCGATGCAGTATCAGATGCCATCCTTGATGCATGCATACAGCAGGACCCGATGAGCCGTGTCGCATGTGAGACAGCAAGCTGTACAGGCTTCATCCTTGTAACAGGAGAGATTACCACAAAGGCACAGCTTGATATTCCTGCAATCGTCAGAAAAACAGCACTTGAGATCGGATATGATGACGGAAAGAAGGGACTCGACGGAAACTCATGTGCAGTAATGGTTTCAATCGACAAGCAGTCTGCTGATATCGCCATGGGAGTTGACAAGGCACTAGAGGCAAAAGAGGGCGACATTACAGACAACCTCGACACCGGAGCCGGAGATCAGGGAATGATGTTTGGATATGCTACAAATGAGACTGAGGAGTACATGCCATACCCAATCGCACTCGCTCACAAGCTTGCATTCCAGCTCACAAAGGTTAGAAAAGACGGCACACTTACATACC
>PVMQ01001513.1_pt1 | contig 11991 bp, 10 predicted proteins | sample 1853411 | NCBI WGS metagenome assembly PVMQ01 (sample SAMN08533513, study PRJNA380276) | Human gut metagenome, whole genome shotgun sequencing project.
ACATCAGAAAAAAATGGTTGTAAACAGAATTGTATGCAGTGTTGAGAAAATTTCATATATTTTCTCAGTGGTATTTAGTTTTTATTTTTCACTTACATATGATAAAAGTAGATGGAAGCAATTGATTAATATCATATTGGCGAATAGATTAGCTTACGCAAAAGACTCATTGACAGAGCATGGTGTTAAATTGTTTGGTCAGAAAATTACTTGGGCAGGAATGGGATTGAGTCAAAATGGAAAAAGAACACTAGAGAGTGTTTGGGATGGCTATAATTGGGTTGACAATGCTTATGTACAATTATTCCAATTATATGGAATCGTAGTTGCCTTGTTTTTTATTACTATTTTAACATTAGCATTATTTCGATTGGTTAGTAAAAAAAGATATTACTTGAGTTTTATATTATTTTTGTATTCTATGTATGGAGTAATTTATACGGCACCGAATACATTGTTATACAATATTTTTTGGCTTGCTGTTTTTAATGCATGCATTTCAAAACATGATGAAAAGAATTGTAAAGTAAAGGAATTAGGAAATTATGGACATAGTAATGTATGTGATCTCACATAAAGATTTTAAAAAACCTAAAATAGCTTGTTATAAGTCATTATTGGTAGGTGCAGATTTTAATACTGCCAGGTTAGATATTACAGATAATATTGGCGATAATATTTCTTTCAAAAATAGAAATTATTGTGAACTAACGGGGCTTTATTGGATGTGGAAAAATTCAAGTGCAGATATATTAGGATTATGTCATTATAGGAGATATTTTACAAAGTCTCCAGTTAGTAATAGTGAAAAATATTTTCTAAATGAAGAAGATATAAAAAGAATGTTTGAAAAATATGATATCATTGTTCCGAAGAAGCGTTATTATAAGGAAAAAGTGATTCAAGCAATAAATATAGCTCCTAATATGGATGATGTCAAAGAAATGGAAAAGGCCATAGCTACGCTCACTCCAGAATATCTTGATGCATATCATAACTATCTTAATGGAAATGAATGTTATCTTTATAATATGTGTATTATGAAAAAAAATATGTTAGATAAATATTGTGAATGGTTATTTAAAATATTAACCTTTATTGAAAACGACTATCATGTTGATAATAGTGATTCCTATAGATCTAGACTTTTTGGATTTCTTTCAGAACGTTTAATATACGTTTGGATAATTAAAAATATTGATAAGACAAAAATTAAAGAGGTTCGTGTGGTAAAAACAGATGAAGGCAGAGCGTGGTTAGTTGCACAAGATATAAAAAATAGAATGCGTAGAGTTGCCTATTGTATAAAGGGGGAAAGAAATTGAAATGAATATGAAACAGTTTATAAAGAAAAATCCCGTAACACAAAAGTGGTATCTTAAAATGAAAAAATTAAAAGAAGCTTATGAAAAAAAGGAGAGAACTAGTTTTCACGGAAAATTTATAGATCGAAAAAAAAATAGAGAGAAAATGTGTATGGTATTGGCTGGATATAAGGAATTTTCATATCCGGCTGTTTTGGGAAGACTGAAAAAATTTTTAGACGAAGATATTGATGTTTGCATTATAACATCCGGTAAGTGGTCAGATGTAATTAATGAGATATGCGAAATAAATGGTTGGTCATATTTGAGCACTAAAGAAAACGATGTCTCTTTGGTACAGAATGTTGCAATTATAAAACATCCTCGAGCTAAATATATTTTTAAATTGGATGAAGATATTTTTTTGACAGAAAATTATTTTAAAAAAATGTTTAATGCATATGAAAAGGCATGTTCTGAAAATTATAATCCTGGTGTGATTGCCCCGTTAATACCAATTAATGGTTTTGGATATTTGAGAATATTGGACAAGTTAGGCATTGTTAATGAATATGAAAAAAGATTCGGAAAGCCAAAATATAGTACGACACCTAAAGATCCAATTCAGTCGAATCCGGCTGTCGCTAAATTTATGTGGGGAGAGGGTGGGATAGTACCTACTATTGATGCATTAAATGAACGATTCGAAAAATTAGGAAAAGATGTTATAGCATGTCCTATTCGATTTAGTATTGGTGCAATATTTTTTGAGCGTACAATATGGGAAGACATGAATTATTTCCGAGTAGTGAAGGGCACAAATTCTTTAGGTGTTGATGAGGCTGACATGTGTAATTTTTGCTGTTTTAATTCACGGCCACTGATGGTAACAGAGAATACGGTGGTTGGGCATCTTTCATTTGGTCCGCAAAATGAGGAAATGAAAAAATATTATGAACAGCATACGGATGTTTTTATATAAAAACTATATGTTAAAATTTAAGAAAAGTCCTGATGATAAGAAACGATTTTGTGGGGCTAGAAAGCATTCTTACATATGTATTTCTAAGTTAATTATTTTGAGTTATTAATTATAATAGAAATAGTAAAACGATTACAGAATATTTAATGATATAGCATGCAGACCTTGGAGAGGGTCTATAAACACTACTACATTATAATGTGAGGAAATATGATGTTTTTATAAAACATCATATGAGGAAAGAATGAATTACAAGGAGTTTCCTTTTGTCAGAAGAATTGTGTATGAACATAGATTGTTTAAGCAATATAAAAATGAACATAAAAATGAATCGCAGGGAAAATATATTATTCGAAACCTTCCAAAAACAAAAATAGTTTCAGGAAACAAAAAAAAGCAGCTTCTAGAATTAATAGATTCTGTAAATATTGAACCAATCGAGTCAGAAATATTTTTCTATTCCATTGATTGCTATAAGAATGTGACCCATACGAATCAAATATTGGATAATTATTCTATTGATTATTCTTGGGTGGTTAATGAATCATTTGAGTATCTGTTACGTTGTTGTAAAAGTAATACAATGCGTAATGAGATGAGTGATGTGGTGGAGGCTTGGCGTGGGTATTTAAAAAAAGCTAAAAATAAGTATGCTAACTATAAGAGACAATTTGTTGAAATTGAAGGGTTGTTTAATAGGCCAACGAAGCATTTTGAAGAGGCACTTCAGCGGATCCTTTTTGTAAATCAGTGGTTGTGGCAGTCAGGGCATAAGCATAACGGGTTTGGGCATTTGGATTGGATTTTAATTGAGTTGTATAGAGCTGATATTTATTCAGGAGTTTTGAGTGAAGAAAGTGCGAAAAAACTTATTATGGAATTTTTTAAGGTGCTTCATTATAATTGCTGGTATAAGAGTACAAATCTTTTGGGTGATACTGGACAGATAATAATTTTGGGAGGTTTAGATCAAAAAGATAGATATAATTGTAATGAATTAACTTATTTGTTTATTGCAGCATCAAAAAAGATTCATCTTCCTGATCCTAAAGTGCTATTGAGAGTTAGCAAAAGTATGCCCGATGATTTGTTAAAAAAAGCAGTGGAATGTATAGCAACGGGTATAGGTGCGCCGTTATTGTCTAATGATGATGTTGTTATACCTGCATTAATTAATTTTGGATATAGTTCGACAGATGCATATAATTATGCAACAGCAGCATGTTGGGAGCCACTTATAGTAGGCAATTCTGCAGATCAAAATAATGTGAATACGTTTAATTTTGCAGAACCATTTACAGAACTTATAAATAGAGAAAGCTTCAATCAAGAAAAATCTATTGAGGAAATAAAAAATGATTATTTGAAATGTCTTCAGGATTATACAAAAAAATTTTTGAAGAAATACGAAAATAAAGTTTTTGAGGAGGATTTGTTATTAACTATCTTCTCTCCGTATTGTCTTCGCGTTGGAAAAAATATTACTGGTGGTGGGGCCAAATATAATAATATTGGATTTACTTCAGTGGGTTTGTCAACAGTTGTAAATTCTATATTGAACATTGATGATAGGGTATTTAAAAATGCTGAAATGACGTTAAAAAAGTTCAATGATATACGATTGAGCAACTATAAAGATAATTTTGAATTGAAAAAGCGACTTAGAAGTGCTGAGGTGCTATTTGGAAATGATAATAAAGAGGTTTTGGCATTAGTTGAAGAAATCTTGAATGTTACTTCTACTGAATTTAAAAAACATAGAACTAAATTGGGCGGTTATTTTAAGTATGGGCTTAGTTCGCCAAATTATATTACAGATGGAAGTAAAACCTGTGCAACATTTGACGGTAGAATGGATAATGATCCATTTAATGTTCATATTTCAGATAATAGGGGGACAGCATTGACTGAACTGTTGAGCTTTGCATCTGAAATTGAATATAAAGAAAATCGCATTAATGGAAATGTTGTCGATGTGATTTTACCTCCAGTCATGCTTGAAGAAAGTATTGATAAAGTGTGCTCAGCATTAAGAACGGGTATTTTAATTGGTATATATCAGATTCAAATTAATGTGATTGATTCAAAAATGCTAATAGATGCTCAAAAAAATCCAGATCAATATAGTAATTTGATTGTGCGTGTGTGGGGATTTAGTGCTTACTTTAATGATCTTCCTAAAGAATATCAAGATAATTTAATTAAGCGAACTCTTGAAAGTGAAGGAAAGTATTGAAGAGGATATTAATGAATGGCAGAAAAAAGTATAAAGCGAAATTATATATATAATTTAATGTATCAAATACTATTGCTTATAACTCCGCTTATTACAACTCCATATTTGTCGAGAGTTTTGGGGGCGGACGGAATAGGAAAGTATAGTTACATTGAGTCAATTTGCTCCTATTTTGTTTTATTTGCTACATTAGGGCTTACAACATTTGGACAAAGAGAAGTGTCATATGTTCAAAATGATCTGGTTAAGCGGACAACAATTTTTTGGGAAACGAATATTATTGAGTTGATTGCTTCAATTATTTGTTGCATGATTTACATTATTTTTTCTTTACAACAAAAAGATTCGCCGCTTTATTTGGCACTGATATTTAACTTGTTAGCTGTAATAGTTAACATTACTTGGTTTTTTCAAGGATTGGAAGAATTTGGGAAAATTGTATTAAGAAATATAATATTTAAATTAATTAATATTATTTTTGTATTTGTTTGTATAAAATCGAAAGATGATCTTATTTTTTATCTGTTTGGAACAGCGTTTATTACATTTCTTAGCAATGTTTCTTTATGGATTGAAGTGCCAAAATATATAACCAAAATTTCGATAAGTAAATTACACCCACTAAGACACATGAAGACAGTGATTTCTTTATTTGTTCCAACAATTGCAGTGCAAGTGTATACGGTATTGGATAAAACAATGATTGGTATGATAACACAGAATGATTTTGAAAATGGTTATTATGAACAAGCTGTAAAGATTTCAAAGATGGTTATGACAGTTGTAACGGCTTTAGGGACGGTTATGATACCAAGAATAGGATTCTATTTTGAAAAAGGTGATGTTAAAGAAGTCAAGAGATTGATGTATCGAGGATACAGATTTGTATGGTTTTTAGGAATTCCTCTATGTCTGGGGTTAATTATGGTTTCACCTAAATTTGTACCTTGGTTTTTTGGCGAAGGATATAATAAGGTTTCTGTTTTGCTTGGGATACTTTCATTTCTTATTTTAGCTATTGGGATTAATAATGTGACTGGAATGCAATATTTGATTCCAACAAAGCGGCAGAATATATTTACATTGACAGTTTTGATTGGAGCAATGATTAATTTTGCAATGAATTATATTTTGATTGAACGGTTTGCTGCGATAGGGGCGGCCATAGCTTCAGTTACAGCAGAAACAGTTATTGCTATAGTACAGTTAATGATTGTTAGAAAAGAGATAAATCCCCTGGAAGTCTTGAAAGAGGGAGCAAATTATTGGATTGCTGGTGGGATTATGACAGGTGTACTTTTCTTTATCCAAAAATTAGTTAGTGCCTCAATAATGGGAACTGTAGCTTTAGTGGCAGTAGGGGCGAGTTCTTATTTTGTTGTGTTGTTTTTTATGAAGGATGAGTTTTTGCTAACTAATTTAAACAAAATACTAAGAAGATAGTAGGAAAATATATAAAACGATATATTTAAAAGGCTATTATTACTATTTGATTCCGTAATATTGCGGCAGAATGGAGAATTAAAATGTACGATTATTTAGTAGTTGGTTCTGGATTATATGGTGCAGTTTTTGCTCATGAAGCGAAGAAACATGGAAAAAAAGTGGTGGTTATTGATAAACGTTCTCATATTGCAGGAAATATTTATACTGAGAATATTGAGGGGATTAATGTCCATAAGTATGGGGCTCATATTTTTCATACTAATAATAAAGGGGTATGGAATTATATTTCTCAGTTTGCACAGTTTAATCGCTTTACGAATAGTCCTGTTGCAAATTACAAGGGTGAGTTGTATTCTTTACCTTTTAATATGTATACTTTTAATAAAATGTGGGGGGTTGTAACACCAGAGGAAGCAGCAGCAAGGATTGATGAACAACGTAGAGAAATTAGTGGTGAACCGAGAAATTTGGAAGAGCAGGCTATTTCGTTGGTTGGGCGTGATATTTATGAGAAACTTATTAAAGGTTATACTGAGAAGCAGTGGGGACGTGATTGTAGAGAATTGCCAACTTTTATTATAAAAAGATTACCTGTGCGATTAACCTTTGATAATAATTATTTTAATGCTTTGTACCAAGGAATTCCAATTGGTGGTTATACAAAAATGATAGCTAATTTATTAGACGGTATAAAAATTCATTTAAATACGGATTATCTGACGTGTAAGACTGAATGGGATGCTCATGCTAATAAAGTGATTTACACGGGACCTATTGATGCATATTTTGATTATAAACTTGGTATGTTGGAATATCGATCTGTTCGTTTTGAAAATGAACTGTTAGATAAACCTAATTATCAGGGTAATGCGGCGGTTAATTATACAGATCGAGAGACGCCATGGACTCGTATTATTGAACATAAATGGTTTGAATTTGGAAAAGACGAAAATGGTAATGATTTGCCTAAAACTATTATTAGCAGAGAGTATTCTTCTGAGTGGAAAGCTGGTGATGAACCGTATTATCCAGTTAATGATATTAAAAACAATTTGCTATACAATGAATATAAGAAATTAGCTGATTTGGAGCCACAAGTTATTTTTGGTGGTCGATTAGGAGAATATAAATATTATGATATGGACACTACGATAGAAGCTGCGCTGAAAATGTGTGAGAAAGAGTTGTAAAGAAATATAATGAATACAAAGATTTTGCTTACTAATATACAAAGATTTTCATTACATGATGGTCCGGGTATTCGCACAACAGTTTTTTTAAAGGGGTGTTCGCTTCGGTGCCCATGGTGTTCTAATCCAGAAAATCTTCATCCATATTTAGAATCTTATGTAAAGGATGGAAAAAAAGGAATTTACGGAAAGGCGTTTTCAACAAGTGGGTTATATCTTGAAGTAATGAAAGATAGAAAATTTTATAATGAAAATGGAGGTGTTACCTTTTCAGGAGGAGAGGTATTACTTCAAGCTGAAGCAATTTTGCCAATTTTAAAAAGACTTAAAACTGAGGGAATTACTACGGCAATAGAAACTTGTCTTTTTGCACCAACAAAGAATTTGGAATTATTGATTCCATATATTGATTATTTTTATGTGGATATGAAGATTATGAATGAGGAGGAGTGTAGAGATAAAATCAAAGGTGATTTGTATGTTTACAAGAAAAATCTGGATATTTTATCAAAAATTAAAAAAATTATAATTCGTATTCCTGTTATTGGTGGATATACAGATGGAACTGAGAATAGAATGCTTGTTGTTCAGGAGTTAAAAAAAATTGAGAATTCAATTGAAAAAGTTGAACTGATTAAAGAGCATAATCTCGGTAAATCAAAATATATCTCATTAGGATGGCCTCCGCCTAAAAATATCGGAGTGACTGATGATTTAATGAAATTGTACAGACAAGAAATAGAAGCGAAAATGGATGTACCGGTTGATATTTGCAAAATTTAATTATAGCAGATATAAATGAATGTATAGTATAGATAGTATCATTGTGTGATACATAATAGATGCCTAGTACTAACTGGGAGAAAGGAATATCTAACTATTGCGCAAGATAGTTTGGATAATATAAAATTTTTATGGCGAATTTAGCATTATTAATTGCGGGCGGATCTGGGAATAGGATGGGCCAAAATATTCCAAAACAATTTTTAACTGTGAACGACAAACCAGTTATTATATATACACTTGAGGCATTTCAAAGACATCCGGAAATTGACGAAATTGCGGTTGTATGTATTGAAGGATGGCAAGCTGCGCTCCAAGCATATGCAAACCAATTTAATATAACAAAATTAAAGCATATTATTTTGGGTGGATTAAATGGACAAGATTCAATTCGAAATGGTGTATATGAATTAAGAAAACATTATGCGGAGAATGATATAGTTCTTATCCATGATGCAATAAGACCTATGACATCTGCTGAAATAATTTCAGACTGTATTCGAGTTACGAAGAAAAATGGATGTGCTATATCAGTTATTCCGTGTGCTGAAGCAATGTTACAGACAGAAGATGGAAATATTTCTGTTGGGAGCTATCCAAGAGATCGACTAAAACGAACGCAAACACCGCAGGGGTTTCGTTTGGGAGATATATGCGATCTGCATCAAAGAGCGTTAGAAGCAGGAATCACTAATTCTGTAGCGTCATGTACGTTGATGATTGAAATGGGAAAACAGGTATACTTTTCAAAGGGTTCCGAAAAGAATATAAAGCTTACTACTGTTGAGGATTTAGATATTTTTAAAGCTTTACTATTAGCAAAAAGGTCTGATTGGTTGAAATAAAGAAGGTATTATGATGTCTGTTTTAAGAAGTAGAACTTATATTGAAGATTTAAAGTATGCGGTAGAAAATACAAATATATTTGATGAATTTAGAAATCAAAGTATATTAATCACTGGTGCAACAGGGCTTATTGGCTCAGGTATTGTTGATGTATTGTTAATGGCGAATTCAATAAAAAATTTAAATACGAGAATCTATATTGCTGCACGTAATTTAGATAAAGCAAAAAAACGTTTTGAGAATTTCCTAGATAAAAATGCTAAAAGTTTTTTAACATTTGTGAATTATGATGCAACTCAAAGTAATATGATAGATTTTTATGTTGACTATATTATCCATGCAGCAGGAAATGCGCATCCAAAGGCTTTTGTGGAGTATCCAGTTGACACGATGATCGGTAATATTAATGGATTGAATGAGCTTTTAACCTATGCTAAGAATAATAAGACAAAAAATTTATTATATGTTTCTTCTAGTGAAGTATATGGACAAAAAAATGATTTATCACCTTGGAAAGAAACTGAGTATGGTTATTTAGATATTTTAAATCCAAGGAATGCATATGCTTCTTCAAAGCGAGCCGCTGAAACATTGTGTGTAAGCTATTATAAACAATATGCTGTAAAAACAAATATTGTACGGCCAGGACATATTTATGGCCCTACAGCATCTCCAAATGATTCAAGAGTTGGTTCAGTATTTGCATATAGCGTGGCGATGGGAAATGATATTGTGCTTAAGAGCGACGGCAAACAGCTTCGTAGTTATTGCTATGTTCTTGATTGTGTAACGGCTATACTAACTGTTTTAGTAAAGGGTGAAGTGGCTTGTGCATATAACATCTCTAATTGCGAGTCCATTATTTCTATTGAACAATTGGCAAAATTTTATGCATTGAAGGGAAACGTTAATTTGATATTTGCCTGTCCAACAAAGCTGGAAAAAGATACATTTAATCCAATGAGCAATTCTAGCCTTGATAGTACTAAAATAGAAAGTTTGGGATGGAAGGGACTTTTTGATGCTAAGATGGGAAGTGCACATACTATTACTATTTTAAAAGAAATACAAGAAGTTTTATAATTTTGTGTTCGTGTTGTTTGGTGAATATTTATTTATGGCTAAATGTGAGGAACTTTGAAAATGATACGAAGGAAGAAAATAAAAATATTATGTAGTTTTATTATGGTACTGCTTGTTTGTGTGTGGGGGGGTATAAGTTCTATAAATATGAAAGGTGGCAAATACAATTAATTATTCAATTGCAAACACATATTGGAGAATTATCAGCGAAGTTACAGTTATATGAAGAACAGAAAAATAGTAAAGATGTTAAATGGGATAAGGAAAGTTACAATTACTTAGCAATTGGCAACAGTATAACAGTGCATGGCTTTGCTTCATATTGCTGGGATGATGATCGGGGAATGGCTGCCTCTTATGATGATTCAGATTATGTACATTTGGTTAAAAATTACTTGGAAAATAAAAAAGGTACCGTAACGTGGCATGTAACAAATTTTTCGACATTTGAGGCACAAATTTCGGATCGAGAAGAATTTTTACCATTATTGGACCCATATTTATCAGATGAAATAGATTTAATTACTATCCAGCTTGGCGAAAATGTAAATGATATAACAACGTGGGGAATAGATTTTGAAAATTTGCTTAAGTATGTTAAGAAAAAAGCCTCCAATGCAAAGGTCATAGTTATTGGTGATTTTTGGTCAAAGGGGAATCGTGATGATCAAAAGCAACATGCAACGATTGCACAGAATGTTACATATGTTAGTCTTGATGGAATAAAAGACAATAAAGAATATTATGCAGGAATGGGAACGCTGGTTGAGGATTCTGAAGGAAATATGAAAGAAATAAACCATGAAGGTGTAGCCATTCATCCGGGTGATAAAGGCATGAGAGCTATAGCGGATCGAATAATAGAAGTGATTAATAGTATGAATTAGTGAAATGTTTTTGTAGTATGCCCGAATTGAAAGCTGAAATTAAATTTTTAATTAGAATGTGAAAATAAGGATCTATTGGCAATATTATGGTAGTAGACATTGTGGGAACAATGTAATGCGAAAGATATTTAAGATATGACATTATAAATGCGATGGTGAGTAATGGGGCTTATTTATGATGTATTAGGAGAAACTATAATATGGTAAATAATAAACGTTTGGATATTGAACTTATGCGGATAATATCAGCTTTTTTTGTGATTTTTCATCATACGGGTCGGGGGGGTTTTCCTTTTTTCATTGTACGATGTACATAGCAGGGAATATTGGTGTTATCTTTTTATATCGGTATTTTGCAGATTATCGGTTCCTATGTTTTTTATGATATCAGGAGCGTTAATGCTAAATCGTCGCTCGGAATCTGTTAAAATGTTGTGGATTCATCGAGTTTTTCATATGATTTGCATCTTAACAATATGGTCATTTTTTTATTATGCAATTGCAGTAAAAGAGGGAAAAGAGACATTTAATATTTGTCATTTTTTAAGTCAGCTTTATGAGAGCAATTGGAATTTTTCGTACTGGTATTTATATGCATATCTATCGTTTTTAATTTCATTACCTTTACTTCAAAGAATTGCTTAGAACTTACATGATAAAGAATATATATATATTGGTTGTGTATATTATTTTTAACATGTTTATACCAAGTGCACAATATCTTCTTTTTCAAGGACGACATAGTTTGAATGCAAATATCTCAATCGAGTGGTTTGCATCTAATATTGTTGTATTTCCTTTTGTAGGCTATTTACTGACATGTAGACTTAGGGGTTTTTGGAACGTGAAAAAAATTTTAATTTTATGGGGAATTAATATTGGAGCTATTTTAATGTCTTCTTACTTAACTTATTATAGAGCGAAAATTATGGGAGTTTGTGATGAGAAAAACTCTCAGCTATTTCATGACACGTTTGTTTTGATTAATTGTGTGGCGGTATTTGTTAGCTGTCAATACTTGAATGAACATTCAAGCATTCTCAAAAAGATAGAAAAATTGGTAGTATCAATAGGGGGAAGTACGTTTGGTATTTATTTGCTTCATATTTATATTAAAGATCACACGCGCGTATCCCATTATATTTGGAAAATATTTCGTGAAAAGATGAATATGTCTCCTATGGTATATGCTTTTTTTTATTGTGGTATTATTTTTATGTGTGGATACATTATT
>PVMQ01001525.1_pt1 | contig 11897 bp, 10 predicted proteins | sample 1853411 | NCBI WGS metagenome assembly PVMQ01 (sample SAMN08533513, study PRJNA380276) | Human gut metagenome, whole genome shotgun sequencing project.
CCAGTGTGAGTCCGTTACCATGGTAGCAGTCCAGGTGATCGCCAACGATACCGCAGTCGGTATGGCAGCATCCCAGGGCAACTTTGAGCTGAACGTATTTATGCCGGTGCTGATCTACAACTTCCTGCAGTCCGTCCGCCTGTTAACCGACTCCCTGACCTCCTTCAACGACAACTGCGCATGCGGCATCCGCGCCAACAAGGAAAAGATGGATGACAACCTGCACCGGTCCCTGATGCTGGTTACCTGCCTGAATCCATACATCGGATACGAGAACGCAGCCAAGACCGCCAAAAAGGCTTACAAGGAAAATATTTCCCTGAAGGATGCCTGCGTAGCCCTGGGATTCCTGACCGCAGAGCGTTTTGACGAGGTATTTAAACCGGAACAGATGGTATAATTTCATTTTTTATAACAAGATCATAGCAAAGGAGAACAAGAACATGGATATCAACGAAGCTTCTTTAAAAATGCACTATGAGTTAGGCGGCAAGATCGAGGTTGTTTCCCGCAAGAAAATCGAGACCAGAGAGGATCTGTCCCTGGCTTACACTCCAGGCGTTGCAGAACCGTGCCGCGTCATCGCCAAGGACTACGAGCAGTCCTTTAAGCTGACCCGCCGTGGGAATCTGGTTGCTGTCATCACTGACGGCACTGCTGTTCTGGGGCTTGGCGATATCGGACCGGCCGCAGGCATGCCAGTTATGGAAGGCAAATGTGCACTCTTCAAGGAGTTCGCCGACGTAGACGCATTCCCGATCTGCATCGATTCCAAGGATACCGACACTATCGTCCAGACCATCTACCTGATCTCCAAGAGCTTCGGCGGCATCAACCTGGAGGATATTGCTGCTCCGCGCTGCTTCGAAATTGAGCGCCGCTTAAAGGAGATCTGCGACATCCCGGTATTCCACGATGACCAGCATGGTACCGCCATCGTCGTTGCTGCAGCCCTGATCAATGCCATGAAGGTAACCAAAAAAGAGATGGGCAAGATGCGCATCGTCATCAACGGCGCAGGCGCAGCCGGCATCGCAATTGGTAAGCACCTCATCAACATGGGCTTCGGTAATGTAATCATGTGCGATATCAATGGCATCATCTGCGAAGGTGATGAGGGCTTAAATGCCGGCCAGGAAGAGATTTCCCATGTCAGCAACTTAAACCACGAGCACGGCAAGCTGGCAGACGCCTTAAAGGGTGCTGACGCATTCATCGGTGTATCCCGCCCGGGCCTGGTAACCAAAGAGATGGTTTCCACCATGAACAATGGTATCGTCTTCGCTATGGCTAACCCGACCCCGGAGATCATGCCGGATGAGGCACTGGCTGGCGGCGCTGCGGTTGTAGGTACCGGTCGTTCCGACTTCCCGAACCAGATCAACAATGTTCTGGTATTTCCGGGTGTCTTCAAAGGTGCGCTCTCCGTTCGTGCGAAAGAGATCACCGAACTGATGAAGGAGCGTGCTTCCTACGCCATCGCAAGCCTGATTCCGGACGACCAGCTGACCGCAGAGAACATCATCGCTTCCCCGCTTGACAAGACCGTAGCTGACGTAGTCGCTAAGGCTGTAGCTGACACCGCTGTAGAGCAGGGCATCGCAAGAGTTTAATGACAACAATAAAAAAATATGGGGCTGCCGCTATTGCGACAGCCCCTTTCGCATCCTATAAGCTTCTCTCTCTGCGCGCATACGGCGGAAGAAGAAGCGGAGATACACGGTCGGTGTGAATGCCGGCAGCTTCCAGCTCCTCGGCAAACTTCTCCACATGATCCAGATTCGGTGTGCCAAGCTCTACTTCATGGGTAAGCTCTGCGGCATGCTTTCCTGCATCACGGCCAAATACAATGATATCTAACAGGGAGTTGCCCATCAGACGGTTGCGTCCGTGGATTCCTCCGACAGCCTCGCCTGCTACCAGCAGGTTCGGGATGTTGATGGTTGCGCAGTCTGCGCCGATCTCCAGACCGCCATTCTGATAATGCAGGGTCGGGTAGATCAGGATCGGCACCTTACGCATATCAATGCCATAGTTCATGTACATACGCAGCATAGCCGGGATACGCTTCTCAATGGTTCCCTCGCCGTGGATCATCTCGATCATCGGGGTATCCAGCCATACGCCATAGCCGCCGCCCGGAGTCGGAACACCGTTGCCGCGTGCGGTACACTCACGAATGATGGATGCTGCAGATACATCACGGGTCTCCAGCGGATGCATAAATGCCTCACCTTCACGGTTTACCAGCTGGGCACCTACGGAACGTACCTTCTCTGTTACCAGAGCACCAAACAGCTGAGCCGGGTAAGCAACGCCGGTCGGATGGTACTGAATGGTATCCTGGTACAGCAGGTTTGCTCCTGCACGGTATCCCAAAACCAGACCATCTGCGGTTGCGCCGTAGTGATTGGAGGTCGGGAAGCCCTGGTAATGCAGACGTCCCGCGCCGCCGGTTGCAATGATCACAACTTTTGCTCTCGCGATCAGATACTCATCTGTCTCCATATTCTGAAGAACCGCACCTGCTACCTGGCCCTTCTCATCTTTGATCAGCTCAATCGCGGAAGTAAAATCTACAACCGGAATGCCGCGATTGATGACTTCATCGCGCAGTACACGCATGATCTCTGCACCAGAGTAATCGGCACAGGCATGCATTCTCTTTCTGGAAGTACCGCCGCCGTGGGTGGTTACCATGGTGCCATCCGGGTTCTTATCGAACATAACACCCAGATCGTTCAGCCACTGAATGGCTTCCGGTGCTTCCATAACCAGTTTGGATAACAGCTCCGGCTTTGCAGCGAAATGTCCGCCGCCGAACGCATCCAGATAATGTCTCTGCGGAGAGTCGTTCTCTTTGTCTGCTGCCTGGATGCCGCCCTCTGCCATCATGGTGTTGGCGTCACCGATTCTTAACTTGGTCACAATCATGACGTTAGCTCCGCCATTGTGAGCCTCAATGGCTGCGGAAGCACCTGCTCCGCCGCCGCCGATAACCAGAACATCCACATCGTAGTCCGGATGTGTAAGGTCAATATCCTTGCCCAGCACACGACTGTTTGCCTGTAACAGATCTGCCAGCTCAGCCGGTGCCTTCTCGCCCTTGTTCGGGCCCATCTTTAAGGTTGCAAATCCGCTCTCCTTGTAGTCAGGATGAAACTCTTTCAGCAGATTGTCTTTTTCATCCGCATCCATACGACGTAATTCTTTTCCGATTCTGGATGTTCTGGATGCCTCTACTTTTTTAATGGATTCCAGCATTTCCTCTGTATACATGACTTCATCCCTCCCTTATTTCTCGATATCGCGGTTATTGTACAGTTCCTTCATCTGGTCGATCGGGGTTTCCATGATCTGCTCAATCAGCTGATCATACTCGCCATGGCGAATCTCATCCACACGTTTCTCCAGATGTTTGCTTTCCGGTGCAATGTACTTACCAGTCAGTCTTCTGGCCAGCAGTCCTACCATCGGATGGGAGATTCCGGCCGGGCATCTGGTGGAACAGATTCCGCAGCTCACGCAGTCAAAGGATTCCTTTGCGCATTTCTCGAAATCACCTCTCTGGGCGTAGGCAATATACTGCATAACATTTAACTTCTGCGGGCATGCCTTGGTGCAGGCATTACAGCCGATACAGCTGTAAATCTCCGGATACAGCTCCATCATAATCTGCTCGTTCGGGCGAAGATCTTCGATGTCGTAAGTGCGTTTGTCGGTCGGGAAGAACGGAATGCTTGCCACATACATTCCCTCCTGTACCTGAGTCTGGCAGGCCAGGCAGGTCTTTAACTCATTCTGTCCCTTGATGCGGTAGATTGTTGCGCAGGCACCGCAGAATCCGTGACGGCAGCCACAGCCTCTTACCAGTTTGTATCCGGCATACTCCATAGCGGTCATGATGGTCAGATCTGCCGGCACCGTATATTTTTTACCATAGAAATAAACATTTACCATTTCCTGCATTTTTTTATCCTTCCTGATTATCCTCGTAATCCAGTCTTAGTACTCATCCGGCAGCTCGTCTACCTCGTCGCACCGGAATACCGGTCCGTCCTTGCAGACATACTTGGAACCGATGTTGCAGCGTCCGCATTTGCCGATGCCGCACTTCATGCGGAGTTCCAGGGTGGTATACACCTGGGTCTTCTCAAATCCCATCTCCTGCAGTGCCGCCAGCACAAATTTGATCATGATCGGCGGTCCGCAGACCAGAACGGTTTTATCTACTGAGAATTCCAGTTCTTTTAAATAGGAAGGAACAAAGCCTACATGGCCGTCCCATTCCGGCTGCTCCCGGTCGATGGTCAGGTATACATTCACGCCCTTGTCTTTGGTCCACTCGTTCTGGATCTCATCCAGACCAACCAGATCTTCCTTGGAGCGGGAACCGTAAAGGATATCCACCGTACCATAATTTTCACGGTTATCCATCACGTAATTGATGACGGAACGAAGCGGTGCCAGGCCGATACCGCCTGCTACGAACAGAAGGTTCTGTCCCTTTAACACCGTTTCCACCGGGAATGCGTTGCCGTAAGGTCCTCTTACGGTCAGCTCATCTCCGACTTCCATGGTATGAAGATAATCGGTCAGGGTTCCGCAGCGCTTGATGCTGAACTCCTGATATTCTTTGTTGGTCGGGGAAGAGGTAATGGAAAACATAGCCTCGCCCACACCAGGTACGCTGATCATGGCGCACTGTCCAGGCATATGCTCAAACAACTTTCCGCCCTCCGGACGCTCTACCCGGAATGTCTTGACATCCGGGGTCTGATCCTTGATATCCGTGATCACACCGACCATCGGCACTAATTCATCGTGTTTATGGCTTCCGCCGCATCCACAGCTACACATCTTCTGTCACCCCCAGACTCTTGATCACCTTCAGGATGTTTAATCCAGAAGGACACTTGTTCACACAGCGGCCACAGCCCACGCAGGAGAAGAGACCGTCATTGTTTTCCGGATAGTATACCAGCTTATGCATGAATCTCTGACGGAAACGTTCCTTCTGGCTCTTACGGTTGTTGCCGTGGGCCATCAGGGTAAAGTCGGAATACATGCAGGAATCCCAGCAGCGGAATCTGCGGATTCCTTTTCCGGTGTCATAATCGCGGATGTCATAGCACTGGCAGGTCGGGCACACGAAGGTGCAGGTACCGCAGGCCAGACACGGTTTATAAAGCTCCTCCCATTTCGGAGAATCGAAGATCTCCTGCATCGGGGTGTTTTTGAAATAATCTAGGGAAAGATTGCTGTAAGGAAGTTTTTCCGTAATGGCGCGAATTGCGTCCTTCTCTGCTTCCACCGTCTTCTCGTCTGCATCGGCAAAGAATTCCTTCAGGGACTCTGTGAAAGCAGTTCCCTTTTCTGTTACCGGTTTCCAGTACAGTTCCTCTCCAATGCTCCAGGTTACCACATCGCCGGACGGCTCTGCGGCATCGATTCCAAATGCCTTACAAAAGCAGGTTGTATCCGGTTCATGGCAGGCTCTAGAAATCAGGATTCCATGTTCTCTGCGGGACTGGTAGTAACTGTCTACCGGATCAGCCAGAAATACGCGGTCCAGAACTTCAATGCCCTTTACATCACAGGCCCGGATACCGAACACAGCGAAAGGTTCTTCACAAAGCTTCTGGGGATCAATGGAGATTTTCTTTCCTTCTTTATAACAGGTATACAGCGTTTCACTCTGCGGGAAAAAAACATCTTTTGGAGATTTTACCGCGTTCAGGGCATCCAGCGCTGCTTTATCGTCTTTCGTCCAGATTCCGTAATTTACCTGACCGTTCTTTTCTAGCGGCATGTAAAGATCCATATTTTCTGCGATGGCGGCAAAGAGTAACGGAAGTTTTTCATTTGAAATTTTATACATATCCTAACCCCTTTCCCCGGCAGCTCCCGGTTCTATATCATCCTGGCGGAAATCGGTAAGCGGTGCTCTTGACTCGGTGTCTTCGCCGGCCTGATATTCGCCGTAAAACTCATCGATATCTTTGATCATCTTGCGGTTTAAAAGATGCAGTGGAATTCCCTGCGGGCATACGCGGCTGCATTCTCCGCAGTCCGTACAACGTCCGGCTACATGGAACGCGCGGATGATATGGAACATCTGCTCCTCGAAGGAATCGGAGTTTGCTTTCTGTGCGGTATCAAAACGGTCACTGTCAAATACACACTTATTGCAGCTGCAGGCCGGACATACATTACGGCATGCATTGCAGCGGATGCATTTGGACAGCTCGCCCTGCCAGAACGCGAACCGCTCCTGCGGTGTCATGCTCTCCAGCTCACGAACTTTTGCAAAACGATCCTCAGCCGGAACTGCCAGTTCTAACTCTTCATGAATGAGTTCATCATATACTTTATGCTCGTTTCCCTTGCAACACAGGCAGCGCTCCAGGATACCATCTGCAAAAGCACAGGTCTTCTCGCCGTAGATTGTTTTGATATGAAGCGTATCGCCCTCTTCTTCTACGGACTCAATGCCCTTGATTCCAAGTTTTTTGATCTTTTCAATATCCAGTTTGCCCTTGCATCCTACACCAATGATGTAGCTCTTTTCGCGGTCAACCCGGCGTTCTTTTAATAACTGGTTGAAACTGTAGGTGTCACATGGTTTTAAGAAAACCAGAGTTTTCCCCTCCAGCTTGCTGGCCTGAATCATATATTTGCTTAAGTTTGCCGCACAGAAGCTGTCATAAACCAGCTCCTCCAGCTGTGCTTCGTTCTCAAAAAAGGCCGGCTGCGGATTATAAGGCAGGTCTTCGCCGCGTTTCCATCCAAGGACACGCTGTACCTGACCGGAGGCAAGTAACTCTTTGGCTCTCTCTTTTATTTCCTGCATCTTAAGTCCTCCAATCTCACGTTTTTGCCAAGACTCCGGATCTTTTCGATAAATTCGTTCATGGTTGCCGCAAATTTCACGCCCTCCGCGGCAGATACCCATTCAACCCGGGTTCTTCCTTTTTCTACGCCAATGTAATCCAGTAAGGAGAACAGCATCGTCATTCTTCTTCTCGCATAATAGTTGCCGGTGCTGTAATGACAGTCGCCCGGATGACATCCACAAAGGATCACGCCATCTGCGCCTCTCTGGAAAGCCCGCAGAATAAACAGCGGGTTGACACGGCAGGAGCACGGGACACGGATGATCTTAACTTCAGCCGGATAGGAAAGACGGCTGGTTCCTGCCAGGTCTGCTCCCGCGTAGCTGCACCAGTTGCAGCAGAACGCAACGATCAGAGGCTTGAATTCTTCTTTTACTTCTGTATTCTCATGTTCTACCTGCATATTGCATCTACCTCCGCAATTAATTGTCTGTTAGAAAAGCCCTGCAGATCCATTGCACCGGACGGACAAGCTACCGTGCAGGCACCGCAGCCCTGGCACAGCGCGCTGTTCACAGATGCAACCATACGCTCTTCCTTCACGCCATGGTCCATAACCAGTTTCTTTTCATAAGTGATCGCACCATACGGACATACCTTTTCACAGGATCTGCAGCCATTGCAGTAGCGCTCGTCCGGTTTTGCGGTACATGGGTTGGTTACCAGTTTGTCCTTTGCCAGCAGTCCGATCACCTTCGCTGCAGCAGCGCCGGCCTGGGATACCGTCTCCGGAATATCTTTCGGTCCCTGGCATACACCGGACAGGAAGATTCCCGCGGTCGGGCTTTCTACCGGACGCAGTTTCGGATGTGCCTCTGTCAGGAAATTGTTGGTATCAATGCTGGCTGTCAGCATGGTAGCAAGTTTTCTCACGGACGGATCCGGCTCAATTGCTGCTGCCAGAACAACCAGATCGGTATCCAGCATGATGCGGCGGTTGTCGATTAAATCAACAGCCTGTACACGCAGATGTCCATCTACTTCCGCAACCTTGCCGACCTGGCCTTTGATGTAGTTCACACCGTACTCTTCAACGGCTCTGCGGTAAAATTCATCGAAGTTCTTGCCCGGGGTACGGACATCAATGTAGAAGACATTGACCTGTACATCCGGATATTTATCACGAATCAGCATCGCATGCTTTGCAGTGTACATGCAGCAGATCTTAGAGCAGTAACTCTTTCCGCGGCAGGTCGTATCACGGGATCCCACACACTGGATAAAGGTTACGGACTTCGGTGCCTTATGATCGGACAGACGCTCCAGATGACCCTTTGTCGGGCCAGCCGCATTGGTCAGACGCTCAAACTCCAGGGAAGTAATGACATCCGGGCAGGTATCATAGGAATACTCACCAAACTTGTCTAACTTGATCATATCAAAGCCGGTAGCCACAACAATGGCACCGTACTCTCTGGTAACGATCTCGTCTTCCTGAGTGTAGTCGATCGCGCCGGCCGCGCAGACCTTGGAGCAGAGACCGCATTTTCCAGTCTGGAATTTAATGCAGTGCTCCCGATCGATAACCGGAACATTCGGAATAGCCTGTGCGAACGGGGTATAAATGGCGCTTCTGGTTCCCAGTCCTCGGTTAAACTCACTCGGTGTTTTCTTGGACGGGCATTTCTGAGAGCAGACACCACATCCGGTACACTTGCTCATATCCACGCTTCTTGCTTTCTTGCGGATATCTACCTTAAAGTCTCCAACGAAACCGGATACCTTTTCTACCTCACTGTATGTAAACAGGTTAATCCGCTCATGAGCAGAAGCCTCTACCATCTTCGGGGTCAGGATACAGGCGGAACAGTCCAGGGTCGGGCAGGTCTTGTCCAGCTGGGACATTCTTCCACCAATACTCGGTGTTTTCTCCACGATATCTACTTCGTAACCTGCATCTGCAATATCCAGTGCAGTCTGGATTCCCGCGATTCCACCGCCGATAACCAGTGCACGTTTTACTACTTTGCTCTCACCTGGCTGAAGAGGTGCATTTAAATGTACCTTGGCTACTGCCGCTCTGGCCAGGATAATTGCTTTTTCCGTTGCCTCTTCCCGGTTTTTGTGAATCCAGGAACAATGCTCACGAATATTGGCAATCTCCAGCATATATGGGTTCAGTCCCGCTTTCTCCACCGCTTTGCGGAATGTGTTCTCATGCATACGCGGGGAACAGGAACATACAACAACACCAGTCAGATGTTTTTCTTTGATGGCCTCCTGGATCTTCGACTGTCCAGCTTCCGAACACATATACTGATAATCTTCCGCATGAACCACGCCAGGCTCGTTTTTAATTGCTTCTACCACTTTTTCAACGTCTACAGTCGCCGCAATGTTGGTACCGCAGTGGCAGACAAATACTCCTATTCTTTGCAATGATTTCACCTCGGATCTTTCTTCTACTTACTATATTTACGAAATGCGCTTACTAAAAGCTGCTGTGGAAGTTCCGGATCAAGCAGCTCTGGAATCTCGTCCGGGGACAGATAGTTGCCGCCCTGGCTCCGAATCACCATCAGACGGACTGCTTCGATCAGTTTAGCCGGTTTCACATCACGCGGGCAGCGCTCCACACATGCAAAACAGGAAAGGCATTTCCAGATGGATTTGGATTTCAACAATGGCTCAATCTCTCCGCGATCTACGTAGGAAACAAACTGATGCGGACGAATGTCCATACTGTCGTAAGCCGGGCAGGATGCGGAACACTTGCCGCATTTCATACATTTCTTTGTATCAACATTGCTGATTCTGCAGATCAATTCTGCTTTCTCTTTGTCCGTATGAATCATACCTCGCCATCCTCCTTTCCTTCCTGGATCTCTACCCCAAGAGCCTCTGCAAGGATCTCTGTGAAGTATTTTACCTTCGGTGTATGTGCATGGCCGGCATTATGATTTAAGTTGTACTGGCACAGCGGGCAGGCCGTTACCAGCTCATCCGCTCCGTTGTATTCCGCAGAGTCTAAAATGGTGTCTACCATCTGTCCGGCCATTTCTTTTTCTTTTAAGGAAATGTATCCGCCGCAGCACTCATTGCGGTACGGGTATACCACCGGTTCTGCTCCAAGGGCACGAATGAAATCCTCCAGAATCTTTGGATTCTCCGGATCGTCAAACTGCAAAATACCGCTTGGACGAAGAAGCATGCAGCCATAGTATGCGCCGATCTTTCTGCCGGTCAGAGGCTTTACAACCTTCTCCTTTAATTTATCAAAACCAATCTGATCTCTTAAAAGTTCCAGGAAGTGGTATACATGGGTCTCACCTGCATAAGGTTCCTTTAACCCAAGATAATTATTTGCGCGGTCCCGAATATCCGCAACATTTGCCATATCATCATTCACGCGCTTGATCACATGATGACATGCAGAACAGATTGTTACCAGATCCTGACCCTTTTCTTTTGCTGCGTTCAGCGCGCGTACCGAAGATAATTTGGTAGCGATTTCATCGGAAGCCAGCGGATATACACCTCCGCAGCACTGCCAGTCCTCAATTTCTTCCAGGACAATGCCCAATGCCTCCGCTGATTTACGTGCGCAGATATCCAGTTCCTTCGCCTTGTTCTTCAAGGTACAGCCCGGAAAATAACTGTAAACCATCAGCATCACGCCCAATTTCCTAACACTTTGCTCTTATGTGCTAAATTATTCACATTGAACAAACATCGTTATCTTTTTACTGATAATTTTCGTGCAAAAACTGGGCTTTCCTCCTTTCTTTTGTATACCACTTTCGTTGTAATATCTGAGCGGTATTCCACTTTTTCTTAATAATACCATGATTATGAACAATATGGTAGTACTTTTTGAGAATTTTTTCATATTTTTGTCGTTTTTATCTCTTTAATGGTATACCACTTTTTCCGTTATCTTTTTGTCATCAAAAAAGGAGACTGCTTCGCACAGTCTCCCTCTGTTTTTTCTGTAACAATCCATCCTTTGTTCTGTTAAACCACCGGTCCCAGAGTGTGAATCTCAATTGCACTGTAATAATGTAGACTCTCATTCTTACTCATCTCACCATTCAGGGTTTCCAGAATCTTTGCAAATACTTCTTCCCCCACCTGCTCAATGGTTTTTTTGCCTTCCAGAATCAAACCGGCATTGATATCCATATCCTGTTCCATATGCTGATAGGTCACTGGGTTACCGCACACCTTCACAACCGGCATGATCGGATAGCCCTGCGGTGCTCCCCGTCCAGTGGAGAACATCATGATCTGCGCTCCACTGCAGGCCATTCCGGTAAGAATCTCCGGTTCACGGCCCGGTGTATCCTTGATCCAGAGCCCCTTCTTAATGCCCTCACTGGTGCGAACACGGTCCGGATATTCCATAACCCCCTGAATCGGACTAGTTCCTGATTTCAGAATCGCGCCCAGAGACTTCTCCTCAATAGAAGAAAGGCCGCCTTCAATGTTTCCAGGCGTTGGCTGCCCTTTGCGCATGTCACAGCCCAGAGACTTTGCGCGTGTCTCCATCCGGTTCACGATAAAACCAATCCGGTCTGCTACCTCCTGGTTCACAGCCCTCCGCATCAGGATATGTTCCGCACCGATAAACTCTGTGGTTTCTCCAAAGATGACCGTTCCACCAAGGCTTACCAGCTTATCAGCAGCATAGCCCAGTGCACAGTTTGATGCCATGCCGGAAGTCGCGTCGGAAGCACCGCACTTGATGGAAAGCACCACTTCGGACAAATCTGCCTCTTCCCGCTGCTGGCCGGAAATCTTCCGCACCAGACCAGCTGCCGCGTCAATACCGGCCGCAATGGCCTTGCTGACACCGCCAAGCTTCTGGATTCCAATGATCTCCACCGGCTTTCCCGCCGCCTGGATCTCCTGATACATTCTTGCGTGATCCGTTCCCTCACAGCCCAGGCTGACAATCAGAACCGCACCTACATTCGGATTTAATGCCAGACCGATCAGCGTATCCGTCACCCGTTTTAAATCCGGTGGAAGCTGACTGCATCCCTGGTGATGAAACAGGCC
>PVMQ01001527.1_pt1 | contig 11873 bp, 9 predicted proteins | sample 1853411 | NCBI WGS metagenome assembly PVMQ01 (sample SAMN08533513, study PRJNA380276) | Human gut metagenome, whole genome shotgun sequencing project.
CTTCATGGCTTACCTGATCGAGGAGACCAAGGGCAAGTTCCCCACCTGGCTGGCTCCCACGCAGGTCAAGGTGCTGCCCGTCTCCGAAAAGACGCTGGACTACGCCGAGGGCGTGACCGAAAAGCTGGTGGAAGCCGGTGTCCGTGTTGTGCTGGACGACGACAACCAGAAGATCGGCTACAAGATCCGCGAGGCACAGCAGGTGGACCGTGTGCCTTATATGCTGGTTCTGGGTGCCAAGGAAGCCGAAGCAGGCAACATCTCGGTGCGTGACCGCAAGGGCGAGACCACCACGATGGAGCTGGATGCATTCATCGCAAAGGTGACTGCCGAGATCCGCAACCGCAGCCTGTAAGCAGACACTGCAAAACACAAAGCGCCGCTTTCCCGGCAGGGGAGAGCGGCGCTTTTTTTGCATGGCAACAACGAATGTAAGGATCCGTATGGATGCCGCAAACTGAAAAAAATACCGCCGCCTTGACTTTTTTGCAGGGATGCATATAATAAGGGTAGAGAAAGTTGATAGAGATTGAGTATTACATCGGTCTCACACAAAAGTGAACCCCCTCGGAGTTGCCGCTCCAAGGGGGTTCTTGTGCTTACTTGCCCTTGCGGTGACTATCAAGCCACTTGCACAGATAGTTTGCCGTTACCTGCGCTGCGACAGCCACGAGAAAGTTGACTAAAATTGAGTTCATCGGTCCTCACCCCCTTCTGATGCCAGAATGGGAAGGGCAGCGCGACCAGTATAGCACAAAAATCGACAGTGTGCAATTTTCGACAAATAACAACACATAAACGAGAAGGCCCTGTTCCGATGGGAACGGGGCCTTCGCTTATGTTATATACTCCGTAAAAAGAGTTACGCGTTTTCCTTCTGGACGCTCTTGACGGCCAGAGCCTTGGCGGGCTTCATCAGCAGCACGCACACGCCGTTGAAGAGGATCGAACCCACGATGAAGGTGATGAAGAACTGGGGCAGGTGGGTGGCCAGAGCGGTGGTGTCGATGCAGGCCACAGTCAGGTAGGCAAAGCCCACGTTGTTCAGCACCTTGGGTGCGTAGGGGTGCAGGATGATGAGGATGAACAGCACCACGGCCAGCGGGATGAGGAAGCCGAAGAAGCCGCCCAGCACCGGGTTCAGGGCCGTGATGGAAAGCAGAGCGATCACAGTGAGGATCAGGCCTACAAGACCACCCAGCTCAACGGTGACGAAGCGATCCTTCACATCGCCTTCCAGCGTGAACATCATGATATTGCTCAGAAAGATCAGCCAGCTGTACTCCAGGCCGGTCACATGGATGATGGCATTGGCGATCAGGATCCACACCAGCAGCATCAGGCGGAAATACAGCAGAAAGCGCTTGGTAACGGCTTCATTCATGATAAAATACCTCTTTCTTGATCGTATTGGAGAGCTTTACTTTCACTAAATGACACTTTTTGACAGGTGAAACCTGCATTGATGCCGCCATTATACAATATTCACATGACAAAAACAATACTTTTGCAAGAATAAATTGCATATTTTGGAAATTTTAACTTGCAGAATGCCTCGGAGGGCGGACGGAGTGAGTGGAGCCAATGCCAACATCAACACCCTTGCTCACGCCTGCCAAGAGTAGTATAATAAACGCAAGAATTTCTGCCGCGGCTGCGGCTCAGATACGGGAGGAACCTTATATGAACAAACCGGTACTGGTGGTCATGGCGGCTGGCATGGGCAGCCGCTACGGCGGCATGAAGCAGATCGACCCGGTGGGGCCGAACGGTCAGGTGATCGTGGATTATTCCCTTTACGATGCCCGCCGCGCAGGCTTTGAGACGGTGATCTTTGTTATCAAGCATGAGATCGAGGATGCTTTCAAGGCAGCCATCGGCGAGCGTGTATCCAAGGCCATGAACGTGAAATACGCCTTCCAGCAGCTGGATGAGCTGCCCGCAGGCTTTGCCGTGCCGGAGGGCCGTGTCAAGCCCTGGGGCACCTGCCACGCCGTTCTGGCTGCAAAGGACCTCATCGACGGCCCGTTTGCAGTCATCAATGCCGATGATTATTACGGCCCGGAGGCCTTCCGGGTGATGTATGATTACCTGTCCACCCACGAGGACGGCAGCTATTACGACTACTGCATGGTAAGCTATCTGCTCCGGAACACTGTCTCCGAGAATGGCAGCGTGGCCCGCGGCGTATGCGTGACCGAACCCGACGGCACCCTGCACAGTGTGACCGAACGCACCCGCATTGAAACGTACGAAAACGGCGTACACTTCACCGAGGACGGCGGCGCAAGCTGGACCGATCTGCCCGGCGATACCCCGGTGAGCATGAACCTGTGGGGCTTTGGCAAAAGCTTTCTGGACGAAGCCGAGCAGCGCTTTGCGGGCTGGCTGACCGAAAATCTGCCCCAAAACCCGCTCAAGTGTGAGTATTTCCTGCCGCTGGTGGTCACGGAGCTGATCGAAGAGGGCAAGGCAAAAATTCAAGTGCTGCGCAGCACGGATAAATGGTACGGCGTTACCTACCGTGAGGACAAGCCGCTGGTGGTGGAAGCCATCGCCCGCAAAACGGCAGAGGGCCAGTACCCGGAAAATCTGTGGGCCTGACCATTTAAAATGCCCTCCGCTTGGCTCTGGGCACCCGGCACAACTTTTCTGTAAAAACAAAAATCGGAAACAACCGCAGTCGTTTCCGATTTTTTTAACGTTTAATCACTTATTTTGTCTGGGGAGGGGTAAGGGATGCCCCTTCATCCGAGAAGATCCAGAGCGTTTCATCGATATGAGAGCCACTCCTGGAGTAGGGTGTCACCTTGACGCGGAAGGTGGTGTCGTCGGTCTTTTTATAGGTGTGCTCCACGATGTCGCCGGTCAGGACCTTGCTGCGGATATAGTTGTAGTCCAGCAGGTCCGCCAGACTCTCGCGGTAGGCGGGCTGCACCTGCGTATCACGGTACTGCTGCAGAACGGCGAGGAAAGAGCCGCCGGAGGTGTCCAGAATTTTCTGGAAATAGTCCGGGACGATCACGCCGCGCATACGGTCGGTCTTCAGATCCACAACGAACACGCTCTTGTACTTGGGGGCAAGGACCCGCAGGAAATGCTCGGCATCCCGCTTTTCGGTCAGGGTCTGCTCCAGCTTCTCGTTCAGGCCCCGCAGCTGGCGCTCCTGGCCGTTGCGGGCATAATAGGCCTGCTTGTCCTGCCGCATGGCAGCTTCGGCCTGATTCATGGCATCGTCCAGCCGGTGCAGGTTGTTGGTGCTCTGGATGCCCACCGAGATCTCATATTCCTTCTCGCGCAGGAAAGCACGCATCTTGTCCACAGCCACCCACACGCTGTAGGGCGGCTGGTTCGGGGTGAAGATCACGAATTCGTCACCTCCGATGCGGTAGATGCGGCTGGAAACAAAGAACTTGCGGGCCGCATTGGCAATGAAGCAGAGCATGGCATCGCCGCTGCGGTGGCCCAGATGGTTGTTGATCTCGTGCAGGCCCACCACATCGATGTAGGTGCACACCATGGAGTCGTATTCGCTGGACTGCAGCGTCCGCAGATCGGTCTCGAAGAGGCTGCGGTTCAGCAGGCCAGTCAGGGTGTCGTGGCTGTAGGAGAAGTCCAGCTCCTCGCTGAGATGGTCGGCCTGTGCATCCTCACGCACCACCACGGTGGCCCATGGGTTCTGGGCGCAGCAGTTGCGGCAGGGCAGAAATTCCATGGTGATCCACACGAACTGGCCGGACACGTTTTTGCGGAAGCGGTAGGCCTCCGGCTGCTGGGTGCTGAAAACAGCGGAGCGCAGGGCCTCCAGATCGGTTTGGTCGGTGAACATCTCCGCGTCGTCTGGGTGGATCACCTTGTTCGTCACCATGCGCTCACAGTAAGCGGCAAAGTCCTCCTCAGTGTCCGAACCCGCACCGGGCAGGCGCGGATCCCGCTTGATGACCCGGTATTCGCCGGTGGAAAGATTCAGCAGGGAAAGCTCCAGCACATTATCCGCAAAGATCTGGTAGGCCTGCAGTGCCAGCGCGGTCTGCTCACTGTCGGAGACGGGGACCCGGCGGTCACGGCGCAGCAGGTCGCGGCGCAGCAGGTCGCGGCGCATATCCCAGTAATCCTCGCTGTTGGGCTGGGCCAGCAGGGCCTCGGCGTTCTCCACCGGCATGGGCTTGTAGAAATAATAGCCCTGCGTATATAGGCAGTCGGCGGCCTGCAGCATGGAGACCTGCTCCGGCGTTTCCACGCCTTCGGCGATGATGGGCAGATTCAGGCGGTGGGCCATATCCACCACCGATTCCACGATCTGCACGCCCTTGCTGCGGTTTTGCTGGTTCATATCGATGAGCTTCATGTCCAGCTTGATGGCATCCACGTTGGTGTCCTTGAGCATATTCAGCGAAGAATAGCCGCTGCCAAAGTCGTCCATCATCACAGAGAAACCTTTGCGGTGCAGGCCCTGGATGGTGTTTTCCACCAGAGAAGCGTTTTCGGCCAGCATGGTCTCGGTGATCTCGGCCAGCAGGAGCTTGGGCTCCAGCTGATACTTTTCCACAAGGTTGGAGAAGATCTGCGGCACGTCCAGATTGACGATATCCACCACAGAAACGTTCACAGATACAGGCACAAGATTGCTGCCGCTCTCCTGCCACTTGTGCAGGGTCTTGCAGACAGACTCCCAGATATACTGATCCAGCTGGGTCACAAGGCCGGTGCTTTCCAGCAGGGGCATGAACTCAGACGGGGGCACGCAGCCGCGGGTGGGGTGGTTCCAGCGCACCAGTGCTTCCATGCCCACGATGGCGCGGGTCATGCTGTTGCACTTGGGCTGCAGAAAGAAGCAGAACTCGTGATTTTTCAGGGCGTGCTCCAGCTCGCTCAGCAGCTGACGCTGCTTCTTGAGACGGCTGAGCATGGCCGGAGTAAAGGGGTGCATACCGCCTACGGCCGGGCTGGGGTCTACCGATGCGATCTGTGCAAGTGCATCGGGTTGCAGTGCGCCGACATTTTCATTCGACTTCAGTTCTTCGGACATGATAAATCCCTCGCTGTTGGATGTTTTCGACAAAATATGGCATTTTAGAAAACAGTATAGCACGATTTTAAACCTTTGAAAATAGATATTTAAAACATTGCGACATTGCGGCAAAAAAGAACGGAACGCCGGACGGGTCCGGAAGGCGGGGCATAAAAAGACCGCTGCATTCCTGTGCAGCGGTCTTTTGGGCAGCGGTCTCAGGCATCCTTGCGGGTGTCGGAGCCGTTTTTCTTCGGTTCTTCTTCGGGGCTTTCCCGGCGGGCAAGACCAAGGCGCAGGGCCTTGAGGGTGGTCTTTTTTACGCCATGCTTCAGGCCGGGGAAGGCGCGCAGCATGCGGCGCGGGCCAACGATGCGGGGGGTGCGCAGCAGCTGGGCCTGCATTTCATCGCTGCGGGCCTGCAGCTCCTCGGCCAGCTGTTCCAGACGCAGCAGCTCGGCAGCGCGCTCCATCGTGCCCTTGGCGGCCAGCTGTGCAGCCTTGGCGGCTTCGGCCGTGTTGAGCTTGGCGATCTCGGAAGCACGCTTTGCGGCCTCGCGGGCCTCTTCGGTCTTGGCACGGACGGCGGCCAGCGTTTCACGCAGGGCGCGCTTTTTCGGTGCGGCTTCGCGGGCCTCGGCGGCAGCAAGCTTGAGCTGCAGGCGCTGCTCGTCCAGCTTCTGGTCGGCGTTCAGGGTGGTGGTGCCCAGCAGCTGGGTCATGGCATCGCTGACGGCATGGATACTGTCAGCCAGCTGCTCCATGGCATCCAGCGTCTTGGCCAGACCGGAGGCGGCAAAGGCCGTAACGACTACGTCTGCCGCGTAGACTGCATAGAGCACACACATAACGACAAAGCCCACAAAGGGCGGGATCATATCCACAAGACCGGCGACGACCGGGTGGACGATGCGCATGACCACCAGCGTGCCCACGCCCCACAGCAGGCTGAATTCCAGACAGATGTAGCCGCCAATGTTGAAGGGAAAGTCGCTGTAGTCCCACCAGCGGGTGTGATAGAGCTTATACAGTGCCCAGCCGCCTACCAGTTCCAGCGCACTGGGCAGGATGACACCGCCGATGTACAGCAGCAGGACGCTGTCCTGCAAAGGGGTCAGGGTGAACAGCACGATGACCATGCCGAAGCCGTAAATGGGGCACACCGGGCCGTTGAGAAAGCCGCGGTTCACCAGCTGACCGGTGGTGGCGGCGGCAAAGATGACCTCCAGACACCAGCCGGTGCAGGAATAAATGAGGAAGAAGGCCAGCACATGATACAGCGAAAAGCCGCATACTGTGGTGGTCGTGAGAAAGTTGAGCATAAAACACCTCCTGTGAGAATCATGCTGCTGTGCAGGTCAGTTCTGCTTTTGTACGATCTTGTATTCATCGCCCGGCTCAAAGAACGGGCAGGCAGCCGTGCTGCAGGAAAGATAGCGGGCCATCTCGTCCTCGTCCAGACAGCCGCCCTGAGCACAGTACCAGCTGCCGTACTCGTCCTGCACATTGTTCAGGCAGATCTCGCAGGGGTCATTCATTGCCTTCGCCTTCCTGTGCGGCCTTGGCAGCAGCCTCGGCCTCGGCCGCTTCGCGGGCCTGACGCTTGAGGATCTTCGGCTCGATCCAGGTCACGCTGGCGGGGTCCGGGTCCTTGCGGGCGATCAGGGCCTTGATCTTGATGCCCATTTCGGTGAACATGCCCTCGTGTTCGGTGCGGATGTTCCACTCCGGCTCGTTCTCATGGAGGTCAAAGGTCATCCACTCGATGTCGTAGCCGGAAGCGGGGAAGTATTCCAGACTGTCGCGGAACAGATCATCGTCGTCGGTCTTGAAGTAGATCTCGCCGCCGTCCTTGAGGAACTCACGGTAGTTGATGAGCTGGCGCGGGTAGGTGAGGCGGTGCTTGTGGGAAGAGCCGTTCTTGCTCCACGGATTGCAGAAGTTGATGTAGATGCGGCTGACCGTATCCTCGGCGGTAATGACCCCTTTGATGCGCTCGATGTCGGTGCTCATGATCTTCACGTTGTCGATGGGGCGGCCCGCAGCCTGATAGGCGGCTTCGATCTTGCGCTTGGCGAGGATGAGCACCTTATCGGTGATATCAATGCCCAGATAGTTGTTTTCCGGGTGGGCGCAGGCCAACTGGGAGATGAAGCCGCCCTTGCCGCAGCCCAGTTCCAGCACAAAGGGCTGCTCCGGGCGGGCATACTGGGCGTGCCACCTGCCGCCCCAGATCAGCGGCTCGTGCACATGGAAGTCGGCTGCCATCAGCTCGTCGTGGGCATAGGGTTTGAAACGCATTCTCATAGTTTGTTGTTCTCCTTAAAATTAACGTGGCTCGCCCTCTCAGGCGCTGACGCGCCAGCTCCCCCAAAGGGGGAGCCCTTGGCAAAGCCGGAAGGTTTTCCGTACTGCCAAAGCCTCTCCCTTTGGGAGAGGTGGCTTTGCGAAGCAAAGACGGAGAGGGCGAGGATGCTTACCGGTTTTGCTCCCGCAAAAATTCCTCCACCTGTTCCGGTGCAGCGGCGCAGCTGCCCTGACAGATGCCGGGCTTGCCGCCGCCGCGTCCGTTCAGGGCGGCGTTCAGGGCTTTGGTCAGGGCGCGCACATCGCCGTCTGCCTGTGCGATGCAGTAGCCGGTGCCCTTTTCGGTGGGGGTCAGGGCGGCGCAGAGACCGGTGGTGGCTTCGGTCAGGCGCACCGCCAGTCGGTGCAGGCCGTCCGGGTCAAGGCCGGGCACTGTGCGGATGGCATCCTCACCGGGGTTTGCCAGCTGGGCAAGTGCATCGAACAGCTGAGAACATACGCCAAAGTGTGTAAACTTGAGCGCAGTATACTCATCGTAGACGCGATGCACCGCCACAGCGGTCTGGTCGGCCTTGGCCGAGAGCAGCGCCCCGATCTCTGCCTGCCGCTGGCGCATAGCCTGTGCAGCAAGCAATGCCCGCTGGCCGCACACCACGCTCAGCCGCACGCCGCCCTTGTAGTTCTCGCTGGCCAGAATTTTGATCTGTCCCACCTGTCCGGTGGTGCGGGTGTGGGTGCCGCAGCAGGCGCAGACATCCGCACCGGGAATGGTCACGATGCGCACCTGCCCTTCGATCTCCTTTTTGGAGCGGTAGACAAGGGCGGCAAGCTCCTCCCGGGTGGGGTAGCTGACCAGCACCGGCACATCCTGCCACACGATGCGGTTGGCGGCAAGCTCGGCTGCCTGCAGGCCCTCGGCAGAAATGGGCACGCTGGTGTCCATGCGCACAGCCTCGGAACCGATGTGGAAGCCCACGTTCTCGGCCCCGAACATCTGGTGCAGGATGCCGGAAAGGATGTGCTCACCGGTGTGCTGCTGCATTTTGTCAAACCGCCATTCCCAGTCGATGCAGCCGGAAACGGCAGTGCCGGGAACAGCGCTTTCCGGCAGAGCGTCCACGCTGTGCCAGAGGATGCCGTCATGCTCGTGCACATCGGTCACATTCAGCGTGGCACCGTCCGGCAGGGTCAGGGTGCCCCGGTCGGCAGGCTGACCGCCGCCCTCCGGGTAGAACACCGTGCCGTCCAGCGCAATGCGCCCGCCGCCGGTCTTTTCGTCCGGCTCTGCGGCAAGGATGGTGCTTTCGCACTGGGTGCGGAAAGCGTCCTGTTCAAAGTATTTTTCTGTGCGCTGCATGGTACCTCCAAAAACCCTCTCAGTCATCGCTGCGCGATGCCAGCTCCCCCGAAAGGGGAGCTTTTTCTCTGGAGGGAAAATAAGACTTCCGGGCTGAAGGCGCCTCTCACCAAGCCATCGTCTGAAGCTCCCCCTTCGGGGGAGCTGGCGCGAAGCGCCTGAGAGGGTTATCCCGTAAAAATAAGTATACCACGTTTTTTGCCTGTGGAAAATAGTCTGCGGATATGTTATGATAAGAAACAACGATATTCCCATAAAATGTTAAAAATGAGGAAGGTAATAGCATGCGTGAAAGTGGAATCCTGATGCCGGTGTCCAGCCTGCCCGGCCCTTACGGTATTGGCTGCTTTGGCAAGGAAGCATTCAAGTTTGTGGATTTTCTGGCACAAGCGGGCCAGAAGATCTGGCAGATCCTGCCGCTCAGCCCCACCGGATACGGTGACAGCCCCTATCAGAGCTGCTCGGCCTTTGCGGGCAACCCCTATTTTATCGACCTCGACGCTTTGAAGGAAGAAGGCCTGCTCACCGCCGCCCAGCTCAAGGCCGAAAAATGGGGCACAGACCCCAAAGAGGTGGACTACGGCACTTTGTATGTGAGCCGCTTTAAAGTCCTGCGCACCGCCTACGCCGCATGGCGCAAGCAGTGCGCCGGGCTGCACGGCTGCAGCTATTACTTCCCGGATGATTATTATGCCTTTACCCTCGCCAATGAGGAATGGCTGGACGACTACGCCCTGTACATGGCCCTGAAAGTGGCCAACGGCATGAAGAACTGGGTGGAGTGGGACAAGCCCTACCGCCTGCGCGACAAGAAGGCCCTTGCTGCCTTTGCCGCCGAAAACGAGGAGGAGATCGGCTTCTGGAAGTTCGTGCAGTACAAGTTTGCGGCCCAGTGGCAGGCGGTGAAGGCTTACGCCAACAAAAAGGACGTGCAGATTTTGGGTGACATCCCCATCTATGTCTCTGCCGACTCGGTGGATGCATGGGTGGGCGGCGCGCTGTTTGAGCTGGATGCCGACGGCGGCTTTGCCCGTGTGGCGGGCTGCCCGCCGGATTACTTCTCTGCCGACGGTCAGCTGTGGGGCAACCCGCTGTACAACTGGGCCTACCACAAAAAGACCGGCTACGCGTGGTGGGTGCGCCGGGTGCGCCACGCACTGGGCATCTATGACCTGCTGCGCATCGACCACTTCCGCGGCTTCGATACCTACTGGGCCATCCCGGCGGACAGCACCACCGCCCGCACCGGCAAGTGGGAGAACGGCCCCGGCATGGAGCTGTTCGATGCGCTGGAAGCTGCCCTTGGCAAGCTGCCCATCATTGCCGAGGATCTGGGTGAACTGTTCCCCAGTGTGCGAAAGCTGCTGGCCGACAGCACCTTCCCGGGCATGAAGGTGCTGCAGTTCGCCTTCAGCGGCGGGGACAACGAGTATCTGCCCCACAACCACGTCAAGAACAGCGTGGTGTATCCCGGCACCCACGATAACACCACCCTGACCGACTGGTGGGAGAACGGCGCTTCCGAAAAGGAAAAGGCTGCCGCTGCCGCTTACCTGCACCTGACCGGCGTAAAGCCCACCGCAAAGGAGCTGGCGGCCATCCGGACCGATGATGTCCGCATCGCTCTGCTGCGCGCAGCGCTGGGGTCGGTGGCTGACCGGGCCATCATCCCCATGTACGACTGGCTGGGTCTGGGCGCGGAAGCACACCTGAATACCCCCGGCAAGCTGGGTGGAAACTGGGCATGGCGCGCCGCTGACGGCTTTGCCGCCAAGGCACTGGCCAAGACCATCCACGACGAGTGCAGTGTGTACTGCCGCGTATAAACAGAAGGCACAGAGCGGCGGGAGCTTGGCAATTTGACGAAAATGTAAAAACTCCGGCAGAAAATTGTGCGTTTTGCTGGTAAAATCGGAAGCTGAATGGTATAATGTTGCTAAAGCGGCATTATGCCATTTTTCTTTGCCTGATGCGTTCCCGGCATTTCCGGAAACAGGGCGGGCGCGGGATGCATAATGCGGCAGATGGTTCCTGAACGTATGGGGAACAGGTGACTGCACGCGGGATACGGGAGCGCCGCGTGCGCAGATGATGGGGAAAATTACATGAAGAAAGAATGTACCGAGCAGGATCTGCGGGAACTTGCGCGCTCAGCGCAGGCCGTATTTGAGGCAGTGACCCTGACCGAAGCACCGCTTTGTGACGGCTGGCAGGACGATGGCCTGCGGGTGGACTACGAGCTGCGCAATGGCCGTGTGGACTGTGTGCTGCACCGCAGAGTGGAAGCGGACGGCAAATGCTGGGAGCTGGAAATGAGTGCACCGCTGGCAGGCAATGTGCTGCCGGAAGAGCGCATGACACCCCGGGAGCGGGAACTGTGCCGCGAGGATATGAGCCACGATTTCCTTACCGGCGTGTACAACCGCCGCTATCTGGAAACGGTGTTTGCCCAAAAGCTGGAGCAGTGTGCAGCGCAGGGCCGCAAGGCGGCTGTGGCGCTGGTGAGCATCGACAATGGCCAGAAGCTGCGGGATACCTACGGCCAGCCTGTGATGGACCAACTGCACTGCTTTGTGGGCAACCAGTGGCAAAAGAACTTTGATACCCCTGCGACCCGCGTGGTCTGCCGCCTGACCGGCAGCATCTTTGCGGTGGGCTGTCTGGATGCCGACGGCAAGCAGCTGGCAGAGGAAATGCAGAACCTGTATCGGCAGATGCCCCGGGAATGCATCACCACCACCGGCATGATGCGCCGGGTACCCTTTACCCTGAGCTGCGGCGCAGCCGGGCTGGAGAATGTCTCTGCAAAGAACTGGCAGGCGCTGTACGAGCTGTGCGATGCACGCCTGCGGGAGGCACAGAACGCCGGCGGCGATCAGATGCGTGCAGAATAAAACCAGTGTATAAAATCCCCCTTTTGGCGCAGACTAAGGCCAGAAGGGGGATTTTTTGTATGGAAAACCAGAAAAACGACAACCTGAACCTGCTGGAAGCCGTGGTGCAGAATACCGAGATGGGCAAGAACACCTTGGAACAGATCGTGCCGATGACCGACGATGTGCAGTTCAAGGCCGAGCTGCTGCGCCAGCGCAATGTGTACCACCAGCTCAATCAGGAAGCGCACACCGCCATCGAGGCCTGCGGCGGCACCGCGCAGGGGCAGAGCGCCATGGCAAAGCTGAACACGAAAATGGGCAT
>PVMQ01001531.1_pt1 | contig 11844 bp, 9 predicted proteins | sample 1853411 | NCBI WGS metagenome assembly PVMQ01 (sample SAMN08533513, study PRJNA380276) | Human gut metagenome, whole genome shotgun sequencing project.
GCTCCTTTTCTGAAACTTCTATTGCTTTTCTAATCAATTCTGCCAGCTGATCGCTGACTGGTCTTTTGTATTTCCTTGTTTTCTGCTGGAGAATAGTTATAAAATAATGCCCCGATTTCTCAGATAAGCAATCCCTTCGCAAGGTCAACGTATCCTCTATTCTTGTACCAAGCATTTGATGTATTATTAAACATCTGCCTAACTGGGGCTTTAATTTTGTTAATGCACTATTAAATCTCCTGATTTCTGCATCTGAATACGCTTCTGGCAAAGCGTTGTCATATGCTCTGCAATCACTGGACAGAAAAAGATTACATAAGTTTTCTATTTCCAGTTCCCGCCCAATTTCATCCAGCAGATTATCCAAAACCGACAGTTCTGTCGTGTAACTGACTGATGTAAGACCGGTGTCTGTTTTTATATAAACCAAATAATCTTCTATCATATCCCTGCTAATTTCTGTAAAATGCTTTACTTCTGGAAACCGATCATACATGAAGCTAGCAAACCGACGGAATCCACGCAATTCACCTTTTATACTACCCATTGCTTTTGTCTGGCAGTGGCTATACAATATTTTCTTTATTATCTCTTTAAATTCTTTCTGCCTGATCTCACGAAAATCTAATCTATATCTTCCACGAATCGGATTACTCCTTGGCACAATATCCAACTTTCTCATATCCCATACATCTTTTTCATTTTCTGGAATATCTGCTGTTTTACACTTCACAACATACTCATAATACATTTTCAGAAAAGAAATCTGAGCGCTACTTTGTTGCTCAACATTCCGCCTATCCGGTCTATTTCTTCTAACATACAGCGCCAATCCTTTTTTATATAAAAATGCTTTATAACTTCTCTCCAGTTCTTCCCATTTTTTATCAGTGATGCTACTACAACTTGTACACTTCTCATTCAGAAATTCTTTCAACAGATCAAATCTGTAAATATCATTTACTGCTGTTGATAATGATAAACGTCTACATCTATCATCAATATACCCATAAATCTCATCCTGTAGCTTTTCATTATGAATCTCTGATACATAGTACACCCTGTTTTCCTTCCATTTCAGACCAGCCAACTGTTTTTCTGTAGCTTGTTGATAACAGTCATAAGAAATCAAATTAATATTACCTTTCATCATCTTCTACTCCTTTCAATTTAAATGACTGATTTTTTGAAAAATATTTATCTTCAGCCGATACAATACGTTCCGGCATGAAATCAATGTACTGTTTTGTCATATTCTCACTTGAATGTCCTAGATAATCTCGTACCCCTTGTATAGAAACCCCATTTCCGTACATTGAAGTTGCAAGGTTATGTCTGTAATCGTGTGCTCTAAAGATATAATCTCCGCAGGCAATCCCACGAACCTTACACTCCCGAATCATCTGATTTGAAAATGTCTGTCCATTAAATGCACCACCCTTTTTATTTTTGAATAAATACTCCCCATTTTTTATTCCGTACTTTTTTTCATAATCGTTCACCAGTCCAACCAATAAACTGGGAACAGGAATGACTTTTTCTCTCCGCATTTTGCTTTGATATATGCGCATCCAATTCTCATTGCCTTGTGAATAAAAGGCTCCCGATTTTATTGTACAAACCTCGCTTTTCCTAATTCCTGTGCAAAACAAAATCAAATACATCAACTGTAAATGCTCTGGGAATGCCGGCAGCTCCTTAATTAGATGAGCAATTATTTTTTCTGGAACACTTCTTTCATTGTGTTCCGAAAAACCTTTTTTTAAAAATCGTTCCGGATAAAACTTCAACACTTCAATATTTTTCATTTTCAAAAACTGTAGAAATGTATGCATATGTGTGATATATCGGTTAAAAGTGGAATACTTAATATCGGACTCATCCAAAACAGACACATAATCCGCTATATCTTGCATCTCCAGTTCAGTTACTTTCTTACTCTGTCCATCCAGATATTTTAAAAATTGTGAAATAAAACTTATTGTATTTCGGATATTTGATAAAGACAGATCAGATATCCCGACCAAATATTTTGCGTATAATTGTAAATACCAACGATTTTCTTTTTCGTAAATATTAATAAATGAAAGGCTTTTAACAGGTGAACTGGCATTGATTCTCGATTTATCAAACTGAAACCTATCCATATACCAGATACACGCTCGCCAATTTGTCTCTGGATCTGTTAGAAATAACGTTCTTCTCGCAAACTCAACAATCTTAGAAGCCTGTTTTTTTATAATTTCCGGCTCATTATTTAAATACAGATAAAATCTGTTTTCGTCTGCCTGTTCCATTTCTTCAATATCATCTATTCCGTACTTATCGCAAAACCGTATAAGTGCTTTTAATGGTTCTAAAAAATATCTTCGATGTCTTTGTACCTTATCCATATTCAGAATTTCACACAGCAATATTTTTGTCTGTCGCACCAACTGTGATGAATGTATCCTCGTTAAGTCCCATAACAAATCATTCTTATCGACCACCTGACGGAAAGATTGTGCTTTCTTCTTATTGGGGATATACAGCAAAAACAATTTGTCTTGCTTAAAAAACTCCTGTTCTACAGAGAAGGGATTTCCATGTGAATAGACATCCGGCATATTTTCTATTTTTAAACGATCAAATAAGCTCATTAATTCCACTTTATATTTTTCTGAAATATCCTCTTTTTCAAGAGAATCCATATACATTTTTCTCGTTTCATAGTTAATATCTGCAGTACACTGTATATCTGTATACTGAAAAAATTTGTATAACCGGTTATAGTATTTTGCTTCTCCAGTCGTAACCAAAGATATTTCTTCCTTTAATTTCTCAGATATTTTTTCCTGATATAACTTCGGAACAATTTTTAATACTGCCAAGGTAATCCCTCCTTCCTTTTACAGAAAATCTGCAATTTGGTATAAATCTTCATTATTTGAGTAGTATTGATCTGTTGCTTCTATCAATCGTTCATTATTTTCACCCAAGTATTTAATGGTAGTTTCAACTTTCTTATGCCCCAGGGCAAAACGAATGTCATTCAAATCCCATCCTTCTTTTCTTCTTTCCTCCGCAAAATAGTGTCGGAGCTGATGCGGATGGGAATTGATATCCGTTTTTTTGGATAGCCTTTTCAACATGCTATACACAGAATCCGCATCTAATGGCTCTCCTTTGTTTTTTCCAGTTAATTTTGTAAATAGATACTCCGAGTTCATCAGACTTTTTCGGTTATCAGAAATGTACTTAACCAAGAACTCAAAAGTTGTATTACTTAACAAAGCCATTCTATATTCTGCATTTTTTGCTCTTGCCAAGTTGGTATTGGATTCACGATACCTTACCCGAACCGTCCTTCTTTCAAAATCAATATCTTCGGTATAATGGATTCCCAGAATTTCCCCTAATCTAAGACCGGTTTCTGCCATCATTGCTATCAGCAATCGATCTCTATCATTCGTACAGGCATTTATCAGCTCCTGTATTTCTTCGGATGTTATTTCTTCCAGATTAGGTTCTTCTTCTTTGAAGAAACCTTTAAACGAATTCACTGCATTTTGATGATTTACTCCCATACTGTCAAAATATGATACTTTTTTTACTCGTAAGACTTTAAGCATTGGCAAAACATCTTCCAGTGCCAAAAACTGGTAGTATCTGAAGACTGCACCAAGATACATATTGCAGGTCTTATTGCTCGTCTGTGTATTATGCTCAGTATGCTTTCCACTCTTAACCCAATACAAGAAATCAATAAAATGTTTATTCTGCTCTGAATAGGATAGCAATGTAATCTCATCCAATCCTATCGTTTGCTCCTGCAGATAATTGTAATAATATGAAAGTGCGAAGGCTGCGGATTTTACAGTATTCGGAGAAGCATTAATCTGATCCAGATGCTTCAAATACTTTGATGGAAGGATTTCAATTTCTTCAATATCAGAAATAATCAAAAAACGTGGTCTATTATCTTTCAAAACCGAAACAACCCTATATTTCAATCCACAGCCCTCCTTCCTTTCTTTTGATTCATTTGACTTCTTTGACTTCTTGATTTACATTATACACAAAGAAGTCAAAATGTCAATTACGTTTTTGATTTCTTTGACTTTTAAGGGAATATCAATAAAGCATTTTTTGATTTCTTTATGTTTTAAATTGATTTTTAGGGATATAATTGATAAGATAAAATACAAGAAGTCAATTTATACAAAGTCAAAGAAGTCAAGAGGAGATTTGAATGAACGAATTTATATCAAATTCAGGCACACTAATAAATCCTGACAGCGTTTACGATCAGGAAAGATTCATCAATATACTTCAAATCATTTTACAGAAAAAAACACAAAAAGAATTATCTGAACAAACAGGCTTAAATAATGCAACCATTTCACGAATGCTCAACGGTGCCCGATCTGGAAGACCATATAAAAGCACTATTGATAAAATTGCAAAAGCCATTGATGATCCAGAACTTATCCAAGAATTATATGATGCAACGGGATATTCTTCTAAGAAAATACGGGAACGAAAAAAGATAATTGCAGACAATGGATTTTCTCTGGATCTCTCTACTGTTCAGGTGCATGAAAAATTTTTTTCTACCTTAATGCGTGGACTTTCCATGATGACAAGTCTGCATAAAATTGAATGGACAATAAAATCTGGAACACCCAGATCATACGATTATTTAATTAAATTAAAAGAGGGAAATATAGATTATTGGTATATTAGATATGTAGATAGAATTACTTCTGATGAAGAAAGAAAAAAAGCCTTAACTGCCATTTATGGAGAATTTGCAAAATTGAAATTGGACGGAAAAATCAAAGTTTCTTGCGCCACTCCTTCTTACGAAGATTATGATTATTTTGTTACAATTCCGCCATATCAATTAAATACAAATGCTTCAATTATACATTTTGATTCTGAACTCGAAAGATTTGCAGACGAAACCTTTTTAGAGACAGCTTTACCACTTAAAGAAAATATTCCTGTTAAGGATTTTTGTAATCTTACCGAACCACTGATACTATAACTTTTTGATTTTATCACAGAGAGAGTTACTTATGGCTCTCTCTTTTTTTTACACTTCCTCCTCCCACGTTCCAACTCATTATGGCTAATCATTTTCTAAAGCAAGATCCACCTGTGTTTAACAATATTGTCTTTCATCACAATATTCTCTCATCAGGTTTTCATCTTGCTAGGGATTCCCCAAACCCATTTTTCTATTTATGCCGAGGTCTCAGTATACACTAGAGCAAGATCCACCCCGGTAATACCATATCGCTATTTTAGCAATATGATATTTTCCGGACGTAGGATTCTTGCTGAGGATTGTGCTCCCCAGTTCCTCACATTCAGCATAAATATACTCTTGGTTCCCCGAATTTTTCCGGTCACAACACAGGGATATAAAATAGACTAAATATCTCTATATTCCTGTGAAATCACTATGTGATTTTAAAAACAGCAAGGACAGGAAGTGTGGATACACTTCCGCAAAATTGCCAATTTCGGAGCCTTATCCAAAATTGAAAAATACATAAAAAATAAAAATCCAAAACCTTACTCAGTATCCAAATTTATGATTTTTTACAAATCACAAAAAACCAATACGAAAATTTTACAAATTTTGTACCACCTGTAAAATTCCCATATTGGTTTTCATTCAGCTTTTATGGATTTGAAATATTCTATATTTTCCAAATATTCTGTGCATTAGCTAAGAGCCATTCTGCACGATTTTCTATTTCATGTTCGTTCCAATCATTTTTTTGAAGTACGTCATGTAATGTATAAAGTCCGCTCGCACACAAAAGTAAACCTGGTTTATTTTGTCCCTTTCCCGCCTTTTTTACATTCCATGCAGCATCACGTATAGATGCATTTAAAGCTTGCGGAATAATCGCCAAATTCCCCAATGTCAGTAATAGAGAATCCCTCTTTTTTGCATCATCTTCTGTCGCGCAAGCTCCCCAATTATTTCTCCATTTCTTTGGCATTAAATGTTCCAAACTGTAATTATTAAATCCAAGCAATGCTGTAGAACTATTGTCTGAACGAATTTTACTTTCTAACAAATAAATAATTCCTTTTGATTGCAGATTAACCAGTTTTGATGTTTCAAAGCCAATTTTCATTTCATTATCATCTGGACAATATGTAGTTGCATCACCAATTCCTTTTAAACGTAAAGTTAAAGTCTGCGAATCCAGCACTTTATTCAAAATCAATGAAGTGAATAAATTATTGTAACTTTTAGTAGATGCATGTACCACAACTCTTCTCATTATATAACTTTCCAAAATTCCATACATTTTATTTAACTCGTTTTTGTCCTGCACGTTTTTTGCAATATATAAAATATATGGTATCATCGTCGTATTTTTTAATCCAAAAATCACAACATTTATACGTTCAATACCTTCTTCCTTCGGTATACTCATTCCACATTGATTTGGCTTCAAATTATTTCTGAAACACTCCGCATATTCTTTCATCTGATCTAGCACAATATTTTTATTGCCACCACAATACTTATTGATGAAATGCTGATAAGACTGAGCGAGCCTGTCTACCCTGGAATACATAAGTTTGTCTTCATTAGAAATATTGTACTGCTTATCCTGAATAAATAATTGAAAATAGGAATCAAAGAATATGTCAATAATTGCTCTCTTTATTCGTCCTGTCTCAATTTCCCTATCCCAATATACTTTAGTCTCATCATCTTTTTCAAATACATCTGCCCATTTTCTTTCATATTCGCCAACAGTCTCTCGATTAAAAAAATAATTTTTTAATAACTCAGATGTAGTAAGATTCACGCCCAAAGAATTAATTGTATCAAAAATCTGCTGTTCGTCTTCATCCGCATCCAAATCAATACGAACAAATTGCGTATTTACAAATATTGTCATAATGTCCAACTTACTTTCGTCAATATGTTCCACAAAATAATTAAATGCTCCAATTATTCTGGACGCCGGCTCTGGATTGTCGATTATTTCCGCTTTGCTTAATGTCATTACTTTTTCAAAAGCCTGTATATCATTCCTTCCATGCCTAAGCGCAATCATTTGACCCATGATTCTAAATTGGCAGTCAAACAGTGCAGTCTGTCCTAATTTTAAGCAAAGCACTTTCATAAAAATCAAAAAAGTTGTTAATCTCTGCTGACCATCAACTATAGTTCTACAATCTGCAAAATTTTCTCCTTGCCTAGGTTTGCGACCTTCTTTTAAAATAATAGAGCCTAAAAAATGTGGTTTTTTTGTCTTTACTACAAACTCCATATCTTCAAGAAGTCGCCCCCAGAGATCTTCTTTCCACACATACGATCTCTGAAAAAAAGGGACTTCCACCAATGTCGAATTATTAAAAATATTGGTAATTAACGCTTTATGTGCATCCATCTTTCTTCGCTACTCCTCTTACTTATCCTTGCATTTTTTGATATAGCTTCATCAATTCTGCAACACACTCTTCTTCTGTCATTTTTATGCCAAAGCCATAAGCTGCCATAACTGCCTTATCATTTGCAATATGTGCTTTTCTTAATTCCACTGGCATCGTTAAAGGATCATACAAATCTGCGAGACTACTGTCTGGGAAAAGTGCTCTGGCATCCAAAATTCCATGTGCTGTTTCTTCGATTTTCTGTTTCTGCTGTTCTGTTGGCTCCGGCCATGGAAAATTGTTATATACGATTTTTGCAGAATATCTATAGTCACTCTTTAATCTACCACACACTACTCTCGTCCATGCCATGTGTACGTTAGAGGTAATAATTCCAAATGTATACAAATCAGCGTTTGGAATACACTGGACAGAATCCGTTATAATCGTTTCTGGCGATTCATATCCCATCGGTATATATCTTCTATTTTCCGATGATACCCTTGGTACAATTATATATGGTTCATCTGGCTGTCTAATTTGTTGAAACAATGTTGGTGAATCCGCACTTTTTACAGTAACAGCTTTTGTGCTTTTCAATCGAAATTCACGAACCTGTTGAACACGCTTTTTTATCATCGGCAACTTGTTTAATTCTTTTGGAGAAATATCTCTCAGCCATAAGCAATATCTCTCTTTAGAATTTATAAATTCCTCTGCTCCATAAACCCTGCGAACGAACTTTTTAGATTCTGGCTCATTTTGTATGAGTTCATCTTTTTCGTCTGGTGACAAAAACAAATATCCCCCATCCACTGGTTTATTTCCATTTGTTATCTTAGGGACATTACATAATGGATTAGTACGACTGTTAATAAAAGTAATCGGAGCATCTATTAGGTACGGACTAATTTGTACCGTTTCTTCAAGCGCTCCATTATCATACAAACGACATTTTCCCTTTGACATTGATGTGCTAAAACCTATAATAACGCAATGAACCGCCGCTTTTAATTTTGCCTCACTTCCCCATACAAATGTCCTGTGTGCAAAATCTATATGAATATCAAACTGTTTATATAGTTCAGCCCAAACATAAGCCACCTGCTCTCCCTGTGTAATGGAATTAGTAGAAACAAATGCCGTTCTAACCTCTGAACCCTCCATCATTTTTGCAGCCTTAAAATACCATGCCGCAACATAGTCGATTTTACCTGCCGTTGAAGTTGATTTTCCATTTTCGTCTACATATACATTCTCAATGTCTTTCTTTTGGCTTTCTGATTGATACGAATATCCAACAAACGGTGGATTCCCCATTATATAGGACAATCGTTCTACCGGAACCACTTCATTCCAATCTATCCTAAGTGCATTACCCTCCGTAATATTTACATACGTCTTCAACGGAAGAAAATCATCATTGAAGCCATAGACAATATTTTTGGTTTCTTCCAACATCTGCGATTCTGCAATCCAAAGAGCTGTCTTTGCAACGGTAACAGCAAAGTCGTTGATCTCTATTCCATAAAATTGCTGGATAGACACTTTGATTGGGTTATGGACTTCTCCCAATGTTATCTGACCGCCAACTCTTTCACGAATCACCTCATTCTCCAGCCGCCGCAACGACAAATAGGTTTCTGTGAGGAAATTTCCAGAACCACACGCCGGATCTAAAAACGTGAGAGATGCAAGTTTATTCTGAAATTCATCCAACCTCTTTTCTTTTGTTCTCCGAACAGTAACCGCTTGAATCTCCTTAAATTCTTTTTTCAAATCATCAAGAAACAGCGGATCTATCACTTTATGAATATTCTCTATGGATGTATAGTGCATCCCGCCAGATCTTCTTGTTTCCGGATTTAAAGTAGATTCAAAAACTGCTCCAAAAATAGTCGGTGAAATATCACTCCAGTCAAAATCCTCAGATGCTTTCGTCAAAAGCAGGTCTTTGATTTCTTCTGTAAAAGGTGGGATTTCTATTGTTTCATCTGCAAACAGACCACCATTTACATATGGAAATTGTGCAACATCTTCTTCAAGATATTCATCCCGTTCAGCGATTGGAGTATCCAGCGTCTTAAACAGTTCAATCAATGCTCTCCGGCAATCTTTTACATCATATGCTTCTAAGTAATCATGAAAAATATCCCGATGTTCACCAAATATGCCAGCATCCTCTGCGTACAGACAGAATACTAAACGCACACAAAGAGCGTTCAAGCTCTTCAACTTATGTTCCCTTTTTTCTTTCTGTTCTGCTGATTCCTGTTTTTCATTTCCGTCCGGTATCTTGTATTGCTTCAGGAAAGCATCATAAATCAGACCAACAATATCGCCAGCCTTAATAGAAACTTCCATCTCATGAGATAACTTTTTTACATCCTGCTTTACCAAAAAATCAAGGAGCAGATACTTGCTCTGCAATTCAACCAACGCTATTTTAACAGGTTCCGGTACCCTGGCATTCATATCATATATCCAAATATCCGAAAAATTACAAGTTATGATCCATCTTGCTTTTTCATCATACGGAAGATTGTCATTATAGCGTTTCGCCTGTTCATATGGTGTTAAATCCACATCTCCAGAGTTATGTATTTTCTGATCAAGTGACTTTCCCAGACTTTTCTGTTCAATAATGACATGTGTTTCCGGGATATATACGTCAATCCGCTTTGTATTCCCATTTACAATTACTTTCTTCTCAAAATTTACACGCTCTGTGGGATTTTCCATCCCCATTACATTGGATAAAAATTCCAGCCAATAAGAACGACCATCTTCATCCTCATTGCCACGTCCCATCCATCTATTGATAAACTGGTGAGCCGCTTCTCTTTTTTCAGCGTCTGTCATGCTTTTTTCCTCCTAAATAATCGTGCATTCACAAATCTTTCTCCGACTATTTTTACATATCATATCCACAGTATATCATAAAATTATTACAGAACAGCATTCATATATCATTATTCGTATTTTGTCTACACACAAGGAACTTCTACCGCCAAATCATAATAATATTGATACATGATCATGTTATCTTTTGCTTCTATATACACTCTCTGAGCTTCTTTCATCAAGTTATTCCAAATATCTTTCCATTCACTAGGAGCCGAATCTAAAAACCACATATTATTAAATGACATTTCTATCGTCCCCCATAAATCATCTTCTTTACGCTCAGTTTTTATATTCATCTGCATATTTCGTGCAATTTCCAATGCATCTTTTTGTAAAAAAGTGAATTTCACTACTTTTTGAGGATCTGGAACTTTCTTAAAACGACGCATATGAGCTTCTGCCTTTTTAATAATTGTTTCCAATTGTTCATCATGCCATTTTTTATCCTCTAGTATCTCTTCTTCTGACATTTGCGCTTTTTCTGCATTAATTTCTCTTTGCATTTCTTCCAATTCACGCTGTGCAATATCATAATATTTCTTTTCAATCACCATAATCTCCCAACTCCATAAAAAAAGAAACAGTCAACATTTTCGTTACAACTGTTTCCTTTATTTTTGAAGTCCCCGGAGCATTTGTATCACTACATTCTGTTCTTTTTCATCAAGATTATTCCAAATATTCAGAACCTCTTGTTGTGATTCTGATAAGCTTACTGGAACATCCATTCCGGCAAAGAATTGTGCCATTGTTACTCCCAGTGCATCACATATCTTTTCTACAGTAGGCATGGTTGGTAAACTTTCTTTAGCAATAATTTTTCCAATCGAAGATTGAGATATACCAGTCAATTGTGACAGCCGATATTTACTCATATCACGTTTTTTACATAAAGCTATAATATTGTCCGCAATATAATCCTCTGTACGCAAGTAAATACACCTCTTTCCGATAGTAGTTACCTTAATTGTAACTAGAAATCCGCAAAAATATTAGAGATGTATCTTACAAGTATTTACTAAGGGAAACAGTAGTATTAAAACAAAAAAAATAGAACTATATAAAGTTGTATTCCATTAATGTCAGCTTATTATCTAAATGCTCATATTCTCTTTGTATTTCTTCAATTTTATCATATAGTTTCAGCACTGTCGAACCCTTTATCATTTTATTTTCTTGGCACATCTGCCGGAATTTTTCTTTGTACCCCCGCAGTATTCTTCCTTTTTCCTCTAATTCCTCCAGTGTTTTAATTTCCTCTTTATCTGCCATGTATTTTCTTCTCAGACATAATTTTTAATACATAAATAATAACCTTTTTTTCACTGTTGTTCAATTACAACTTATCGCCTTTTTCTCCCATCAATCGACAATCTTCTTTTTGCTATATACATATGATATACTTCTTTTTATACAACCAATTACTATTGTATAGCTCACCATTTTTTTCTATCTACAACACAGAAAAGTCAAGTTGTGATGGAAAGGAGGTGACAAACTATAAATAGTCAATAGTTTTTGGAAGAAAAAATATGATTAAAA
>PVMQ01001532.1_pt1 | contig 11844 bp, 5 predicted proteins | sample 1853411 | NCBI WGS metagenome assembly PVMQ01 (sample SAMN08533513, study PRJNA380276) | Human gut metagenome, whole genome shotgun sequencing project.
GCAGCGGTGAGAGAACAGCAGATATCTCAGCAGCAATCCGCAGCGGATATCAGGCAGCAAACGAAATCTAAAAAAGAAAAGTAAAAATGCAGGAGATTAACCTTAAACGGTTCTCCTGCATTTTTTAACACTGATCAAGCTAATATTTTATCATAAGGTTGCTTGAAAACAAAATTCCCCATTCTTAGTAAAAAATCTGCCGATTCCCTGATATTTTTCAATAACAGATACCATACTTTGCACACCGAATCCATGCCCAATCTCGTTAGAAATCGGAAACTCATTTCTAAAAACCGGTGCATGATCATAGCTGTAACTATTTGATAGTTTAATACAAAGCTGTGTGTTTTTTTCATAGAGTTTCAAGTGAATATATCGATCTTCGACAGAATTAATTTTTTCACAGGCATTGATTGCATTGTCTAGTCCGTTGGAGATCAAACTGCATAAATCAGTAATTTGAAAACGTGAAAAATCAGTTGCAGTTATCGTAAATGTACAGGTGACCTCACGATCTTGTGCTTTATCTGCATAAGAAGACAAAATCAGATTGATTGAATCATTAACGCAATAACGTTTCATTCCCGTGAAACGAAGGGAAGAATCAATCTCACGAATATAACGTAAGGCTTCTGTAGGTTTGTTTTCTGCAAGGCAAGTCTGCAGAAAATTCAGATGATGCCTTAAATCGTGTCTGTGGATCGCAGCCTGTTTTTGTACTTCGGCAATCTGTTCGATTTCTTTTTTGGCTTGTGAAGATACCGTTGTAAGCAGAAGATTCTCACGTTCAGCTTTATTTCTTTGACTGGATAATTCAATCATCAGCATTGACAGGATAAAATAAAGCAAAACCAGAAAACTGTCAAGAAAGTCAATGACAACAATACCTCCGGTATGAAGAAGATCTGTGTAAACGGTAAATGCATATTCCAAAATATAGTATATAAGGGGAAGCAGAAAAAACAGAAGCAAGGTTGTTTTATTCTCCTGCTTCAATTTAATTACATGAGGTGCTACATATCGTATAACAAGAAAGAGTAAGGGCAACGTGATTACACTTGTTACAATATTGGATACAAGAGGACTGTAATCAAAGAACGATGAAACCAATGTACCGATCCATTTTCGCGGTGTACATAGCAGATAAGCAGATAGAACTGCAATCATGGATACATAAATATTCTGCTTCAGAACAAATCGAATCAAAAGTATTAATGGAAGATGGATCAATAGTGGATAACATTGATAGAGAGCCTTTTCTCCTAAAGCTAAATAAAAAATGATCTGTGCAATACCAAATCCCAGTAAAGTAAGCGTATAAAAACGCTTATGTTCTTCAAAAGGAAAATCAGCCAGATAAAGAGATACAATGATTCCAAAAAATAGAACAAAAGCATAATTCACAAAGCTCATCAAATCCGTAAATGACATTAGTACACCTCCTCCATTTGAAATGCTAAATAAAGCTTTTTGATCTCAGATACCCTTCGCTGTGCCAGAGGAATGATTTTTCCACTCTGAAGAAGCATATCTGAAGCAGTGATTGAGCGGATATAATTCATATTAACTAAATAAGAACGATGCGGAAGCAAGAATTCTGAATGCTGCATCAAAGAATCGCAGACGGAAGAAAAACGTTCCGCGCTGGTAATTTGTTCTCCGGTTTTTAAATGATAGATCACTTTACGATTGAGTGCTTCTACATAAACCAGACTTGTAAGATGAATCTTATGTACGCCAATCGTTGTTTTAACTATGATCGAAGTCCCGGCCTCGTTGATCTGTCGCATAACGATATCATCGAGTGCCTGAAAAAGAATTTCTTTTTGAACTGGCTTCAGAAGATAGTTGGAAGCTTTTACCATATAGCTTTCTACAGCAAATTCCGGTGAGGATGTTAAAAAAAGAATATCTGCAGCCTTATCCATGAGACGGATTTCCCTGGCCAAATCGATACCATTTAAGACAGGCATAAGTACATCCAGAAGATAAATCTGGAAGGTTTCATTTGCAGCAGCTGAAGCAAGTTCAAAACTGCTATGATATTCTTTAACAATAAATTCCATTTGTCGTTCCTGCGCATAAAGATCCAAAAGTGTCTGTATTTGAAGCAGTTCATTTCTGTCATCATCACAAATAGCAATTTTCATAAAAATGTGTTCTCCCTTTAGATTCATACTATGTTTATTATAACTTGAATACGTCAAAAAAGCTACACATCTGTCTTGTTATTCATGTCGAAAAATCTGTAATTCATGCAGCGTGGCACACAGGAAAAGTCAAATCCTGTAGAATAAGATTTATCATAATCCAAAAATATGAGTAGTCATTCTAGAATAAACTACAGGGGGAAAGCTTATGTGGAAAAAATTTGTAAATAACGTTCTGAAAGACAAGAAAAAAAGGAATGGACTGCTTCTTGTCGCAGCACTCGTTATCCTTACGTTTTCAACGGCAGTATTCTTTGCAATGAAGAATACCGGTCAGTTGGAACCGGATCAGACTCAGAAAGAAGTAACTTCTGACCAGGTTACAAAGGATACGACAGATCACGAAAAGGATCCAGAAAAAGATACGCAGTCAGAGCAATCGAGCAATCAGGAGAATTCGTCGTCTGATCAGAAAAAATCAAACGACAGCACAACGAATTCCGAGAAAAATGGATCCCAAAAAGGAACAAACAAGAAAAGTTCCTCTAATTATAATAAAACAGCAAAGAATAATGAGGAAACGAAAAAACCGAATCTTTGGGATAAGATCGTAGATGTCATCACAGGAAAGGATGACAAAAACGATAAAACAAAGAAACAGTATAAGGTTACATTCAATACAGAAGGTGGAAGTGAACTGAAGTCCCGTAAAGTAGAGGAGGGAACCTTGATTGGCAGCCTGCCGACACCTTATCGAGAGAACTACATTTTTGTCAGCTAGTATTATGACAAAGATCGTACAAAACTCGCTTCTGTAAAAGATCCGATCACAAGCGATATTACAGTGTATGCAGAATATGCATCGCAGGAACCGCTGAAAGCAGAAGAAAGTGTGAATTTTGTAAGTGCAAAGGATGTTGCTCCGGATTTTCAGATTCAAGTAACTACAACGGATGGATCTATGGACGCAGCCTCTGTTCGCGCAGCAATTGAAGCAACGAACCTGACAGATCCAAAACAAACAGATATCATTGATATTACCGGAGGATCCGGAACATTTACCATCTCAGGTAAAGATCCAGTAACAGCAAATGGAGAAATGGATCCAAAGCAGGGATTCGCAGAAGGGTGCACGTATCGAATTGCATTAAACGACAACAGATTGAATTTTACGGATCAGTCGGAAACAGCTAGAGAGTATAATTTTACAACTGCAAAAGAAGAAGTACTTAACACAAACCTGAAAGATGGAATGATTTTCATCCCTGCTGAGGATGTCAGCAATATTACAAATGAGGGTGAAAGTGTTGCTACACTCAGTCTTGCATTATATGAAGCAGAGAAAGATGGTACACTTGCTCCGGCAAATCTGACAGAAGGTGAATTTGACTATACAAAAGGAACACTTGAAGTTGGCGATATTGTCTCAATCTATAATGGTCTCAGACCGGATGAAAGAACACTGGATACATCAGATGAAGAGAACGGTGATCTTGCATATATCGAGATTACAGCCAGAAATGGAAATCGTTATTCTTATAAGAATGCTGCGCCGGAAGATGTCATCTTTGAACCGGATGTTCTTCCAATCCCTTCAGATGCAGACCAGGATGAAGCAGATGATACGATTACAGTCGATAATACTTATTTGGATTTCTCTTCTGATGTATATGCGAATATTGATCTCGACAGTCAGACAACAGTAGACGCTGGTGATTTCCTGATGTTCTATACAGGAACATTCGGAAAACAGAGCGGAGAGGATGCAGCACAACTTGAGAGTTATGCGAAGATCATTGCTGTTCAGCCAAAAGATGAAGTAACAACGATTGCTTATGAAGAAGTCAGTTGGGAAGAAGTACAGGAAGCTATGGATATTTATGCTGAGAATACAATGTCCGGTGAAGACATGATCGAAGGTGTAGATACCGCAGAGCTTGAGGCTCAGATTGAACAGCAGGCCTTAGACAGTGGATTTGCAGAAGAAGCAGCCCACTATCTTGGTTCTTTGGCACTTGCAACTGAGAATTTTACAAAGCTTTCAGAAAATATGAATCTGGAAGACTATAAAGTGACTTTAGAAGATGGTTCACCAGTCTCTCCGGAAGAATTACAGCTTATGGCTTCTGGATTTAAAGCGCAATGTGAGATGGAGGATGGTTATCCGAAAGCAAAGATATCTGTACATCCGGAGCATTTTGGAAATGCGGCAGGCAGTGCAGCAAAGGATAAAGGTCTTAGTGTATCTCTGGAAGTAAAGGCCAATATTACAATTGGAAAGAATGGCTCTTCCAATCGGTTAAAGATTGAAGTCAGTGGAAAGTTTGTAGAAGAAGTCGGAATTGATATTGGTGTCAGAAGTAAAGCAGTATGGAAAGTATGGGGAATCTTCCCTTATATAGCAGAATACCGTGTAACAGCAAATGTGGATGTTCTGAATTATACAGCACTCGAAATAAATGCAACGATGACAACACAGTCTGACAATTCTACAGACAATGAAAATTACGACAAGAGCGTTGAAATCGCACAGCAGATCAAGGAGCTCATTGATGAAAGTAAAAAAGGCGGAGAAGATGATGATTCTGAAGAACAAAAGAATAATCTGATCAAACGTTATAGCGAAATGATGAATGCAGAATCTGATTGGGTTCAGATTGTCGAGCAAAATATCGTACAAAACAAACAGCAGGTACCGCCTGCGCTTCCAATTATTGCGATCAGCACAGAGGTCAAATTTGTGATCAAGATGGATGCTTGTATGTCTGTCGGATTTGATTTCGAATATATGACCGGGAAAAGATACACCTATACTGTAGATGTATTTGCAGGCGCTGTTTCGAATGACACTGTTTCACTTCTTGAAGAAACATATGAGTTCGATTTCTATGCAATGGGACGACTGCAGATAAGAGCAGGTTTGGAATTTGAATTTAAGATTGGATTGTTTAGTACAGATTTGGATTCTGTCGGGTTCGAGGCAGAGGCAGGAGCATATTCAAAACTGTGGGGATACTTCTATTATGAACTTCATTATGCGGAGAGTAGTGGACGTAACCAGAAATATAATGGAGCTTTACTGATTGATGTAGGTGCTTATCTCGAACTTGGATTTAAGGCTCAGGCATTCTCGGATACATTTAAAGCAGAATGTAAGCTGCTTGATAAAGAGTGGTCTTTATGGACAATCGGAAGACAGGATAATGTCCTTGATTTTGCAACGGCAGAAGAGGAGATGCCGTATATCAAACTCAAACAGCATGTTCGAGACGCTGTACTACCGGACAGCACATTCTCTATGACTTATCTGGATTTGAAAGACGGTAAAGAAAAACAGGCTGTTTATGATGATGAAGGAAATGCAAAACGTCGGAATTTTGAAATTCGTATGACAAATGACAAGTTTACATACGATCCGAAGACAAATACAGTCAGTGTTCATCCGGAAAGCGGCGATAAGAAGCTGGAAGGAGAAATGGTAATCACATGGATCCAGTATCCAATGGCATTTTCGTCTAAGCCGATCCAGAGAACTGTATCCCTTTATTGGGATAACTTGAAGGACGGATATGTGATCGTTCCATATACAAATGGCGGAACTTATCTCAATATTATTAACGCAAAATTTGAGGCAGCGATAAAACAGCCGGCAGATCCGGAAAGACTTGGATATGATTTCGCAGGCTGGTATAAAGATGAGGCATTGACCGAGGCATATGAATTCCCGGAGAAGATGCCAAACACAGATGTTAATATCTATGCAAAATGGACACCGAAGACAGATATTCCGTATCGAGTAGAATATTATCAGGAGCAGCTTCGTTCAGGTGAGTATGAACTGGTTGAAAGCGATATGCTGACAGGTACGACAAACAGTATCGTAATCCCTGAGGCGAAAGAATATATCGGATATAATACACCGGCAGTACAGAATCTTACAGTTCAGGCTGATGGAAGTTCCGTACTTCGTTATTATTATTCATTACAGAAACATACAGTAACTTTCTATTCCGGAGAAGCCGGCGGTGAACCGGTTTCATATGAACTGAAATACGGCGGAAAGATTCTTGCACCGATGATGGCAGTTAAGGGTTATACCTTCCGTGGATGGGATCAGGAAGTTGTCAGTACAATGGGGACAGAAAATCTGTACTATACAGCACAGTGGACAAAGGATGCCGATACTGCATATCGTGTAGAGTATTATGTACAGGGATGCGATGGTAGATACATGCTTCAGCATATATATGAAGGCCTTGGATTTACGAAAGATGAGATCGCAGCAGAAACACTTCGGGACCTTGTGATTGAAGGCGAGACAACTGCGGAACAGAAATTTGCAGTAGAAAACGGAATTACCTTTGAAAATATGACAGTCAACGGTATTTCCTGCAATACAGCAGTGATCGAAGGCTCCGGTAAGACAGTTATCAAGATCAATTACAAGAGGGAAAAACATCAGGTTACATTTGCAGATGGTTACGATTCCGGTTCCGGTGAGAAAACAACAACACAGGAAGCTCTTTACGGAGAACGTGTTAATATACCGAATAAAATGAATCGTACAGGATACACATTTGCAGGCTGGTCGATCGATGGCGAAAATACTGTCACTCCATCTGATAAGATGAGTACAGAGGATATTGTTTATCGCGCACTGTGGACACCAAACAGCTATACACTGAAGTTTGAGAAGAACAATGAAACAGCATCTGGTGAAATGAGTTCGGCAACATTTACCTATGATTCCGAACAGAATCTTCCGGCGAATACATTTGAAGCTGATGGATATACATTTGCAGGCTGGTCAACAAGCAGCACCGGCAAGATGCAGTATGAAGATGGCGCAGCCATTCTGAACCTGACAGGAAAGGCGAATGAAGAAATCACGCTTTATGCAGTTTGGGAGCTTCAAAGTTATACGATCGGTTATATTGGAACAGATTTTGATGGAGTGATAAATACAAATAAGACTTCATATACAGTTGAAGATGGTAAGATCAATCTGATGGATCCGGTAAGAGCCGGATATACATTCGCAGGCTGGTATGATAATGAATCCTTTACAGGTGAACCGGTCAAAGCAATCGAACAGGGAACTCTTGGAGATAAAATCTTTTATGCAAAATGGGAAGCAAATACTGATACACCTTATAAAGTAGAGCATTATATCGAAAAATTGGAAGAACCTAAGAAGGATCAGTCGGCAGAAGACATTCAGAATCCGGAAGAAACAGAAAAACCGGAGAAAGAATATATTCTGGCTGAAACAGAAGATCTAAAGGGAACAACTGATTCGTCCGTAACACCGGCAGTAAAAGATTATCCTGGATTTACAGCTCCTGAGACACAGACAGTAACGATTCTTGCAGACGGAAGTACTTATGTGCGCTATGAATACTCAAGAAATGATGTTACGATCACATTTGATACAAATGGCGGTACACTTCCGGAAGGAACAGCAGAAAAACTGATCGGTAAATACGAATCGATGATTGAACTTCCAGTTCCAGTAAGATCAGGTTATGGATTTGTCGGCTGGTATGTTGATGAAGATAAATTTACAGGTAACACGATGCCGGCAAACGATGTGACATTGAAAGCAAGATGGGCAGCAGGTCAGTATGGATATACGATCAACTACTATCTGCAGGATGTAGATGGTTCTGATCATTATACATTAAAAGAATCTGTTCGCGGAACAGCTGAGATGGACAGTAAGATTGAAGGTGAGATAAAAGAATATGCTGGCTTCACAGCTCCTGAGAAAGCAGTTAAACTGAAAATCGGAGCGACAGACAGCAAGAATGTTATTGATTATAAGTATACAAGAAACCAGTATGAACTCAGCTGGGATCTAAATGGCGGAAAAGCTGCAGAGGGATATACCGAAGGAAAAGTATATTATGATGCGCCGATCACAGCACCGGCAGCAGTGAAGCCTGGATATATCTGTAGATGGAATCCGGAACTGGTGCTTAAGATGCCGGCAGAAGATTTAGCATACAAAGCAGAATGGTCAGCAGAAAATTATAAGGTAACAATGGAAGCAAACGGAGGAAAAGTAACAGGAGAAGGAGAACTCTCAACAAAGACAGTTGCTTTCAATGATAGTTATGGAGACCTTCCGGAATTGGTAAAAGACGGTTATACATTTGATGGATGGTACACAGAAGCTGAGGGTGGAATTAAGATAACTGAGAAGACAAAAGTGTCTATTCAGAAAGATCACACACTCTATGCGCAGTTCACACCGATTACTTATACGATTACTTATGTCGGTATAGACGGTGCTGAAAATTCAAATCCGGAACAGTATAACATTGAGTCTGACCTGATCACACTTGCAGATGCAAAGATGACAGGATTTACCTTCAAAGGCTGGTATGCAGAGAAAGAATGTGTCGGAGATCCGATTCGTGTGATTCCAGCGAACAGTACCGGAAACCTTACATTTTATGCAAAATGGAGTGAGAATCACTATACTGTGATCTTCCATTCGAATGACGAGAAAAACTATAGTAAGGAACAGAATTTCGCATATAGCGAAAATAAAGCTTTCGTGAAAAACAGTTTTGTTCGAGAAGGTTATACCTTCTGTGGCTGGGCAAAAGAACCGAAAGGTGAAGTGATCTATACGGATCAGCAGACTATCGGAGGATTATCTGACGCAGACAATGATACCATTGATCTGTACGCAGTATGGACAGCGGATACATATTCCATCATTTATGAAAATATGGAAAATGCAGTAAATGCAGATGATAATCCTACAGAATTCACATTAGATAACAATCTGGTAACACTGCACGATCCGTCTAAACCAGGTTATACGTTCGACGGCTGGTATACAGATTCTTCATTTACGAAGAGAGCATCCGGTGCAATCACATTAGATGCACCACATGACTGGATCTTCTATGCAAAATGGAAAGCGAATCTCTATACGATCACATTTGACAGTTGTCTTGGAATCACGGTTCCGACAGAAACACAGCTGATGACTTATGATACAGAAGATCAACTGACATTACTGTCTGAAATGGGAAAATTCAAACGACCGGGATACACATTTGCAGGCTGGTCAAAAGAAGAAGGAGGAGCAGTTGAATTCACAGACGGTCAGACCGTTAAAAATGTAGCAGAATCCGGAAACATCACGTTATACGCAGTTTGGGATCTGAATATATATACAATCAAATATGATCTTGGTGCAGGTGGAATCAGCCACACAAATCCGGAAACATACAGCATTGAATCCGGTGACGTGAAACTGGAGAATCCGGAAACGAAAGAGGGCTATCAGTTCCTCGGTTGGTTTGAAGGTGAAACACCGGTGACAGAGATTGTAAAGGGTACACAAAAAGATTACGAACTGAAAGCAAAATGGGTACAAGGAGGTATTTATAATCTTTCCTTTGAAGGTGCTGAAAAGACTACACTCAAAGATGGTTCTGACGGATACCTTCTGACCTACAAAGTAACAAGGACTCTGGCAGAAGGAACAAGTGGCACGCCAAATCCACAGTATGTATACTATCGTACAGTAAACGGAACAGCTTATGGTTCGACAGTCGACATTGATATTGCGGGTGATAAATATCACTTTAAGCATGCCGGCGGAGAAGATGTTTATCTTACATTTGGACCGGAAGACACAGAGAAAACATTTACAATCGAAGAATGGGGTTCCTATGCAGGAGACGACGGAGCTGCGACTTCTAACTTAGATCATACAAGCCGTTTTTATAATGTAGAATTATATAAGGTGGTAGATACCGTCGGTACTTGTCAGGGAACGTTGGGTGACAGCACAACTTATAAGAGAATCCTTGATCCTGAAGAAGGTTATAATGTAAATGATTACTATCAACAGTGGTATACTTATCTGTGGAAGACAGGTGATCCGGAAATTAAAAATTCCAGTTATAATGATAATCCACGTTTCTGGATGATGAGCATGACACAGACACTGGAGGCTCTTAATGTCAATCCATTACAGAGACAGTACATCAACAATAATGCAACCGGTGCAGGATTCTATATGACAGCAGATATGTTAGAGGTTGAGGATAGCTGGGTATGGCTTAGACTTTACACGGCTGGCACAGGTTATATCAGCGAATATGTTATGGATATTGTAGAAGGTGATTGGCGGTTAGACGTTACATTCCCGTATTTTGGACAAAAACAAAAAGGTGTTGAATTCAAATATGGTAAAAATAAAAAGAAATGGGGAAATACAGGAACTTATAACAATGGTATGGTAGTAAATGGTTCACCGGCGTACGCATGCATCCGCAAAGACGATCAAATTCAGCTAGAGCTTCGTACGAATGGTAAAAAGTCTAACAATTGGAAGCTGGGAACAACAGATCTGCATTATAAAGTACTCGATACGAAAGCACCGGAACAGATCGGATTGTCTAGTATCGCACTTGGCAAATATGCAGCAGGAGAACAGATTGGTATTACAGTTGTTTATAATGAAGTAATCAATAGTGTATCTGATCTTGGACTGTCTGATATTGGAATTCCTATAACAAATGTACAGTATGTAGCAGGAGAAGGAACAAACGCATTGACATTTACAGCAACACTGACAGAAGACTTTGAAGTGACACCGGATGTAAATAATGCAATTAAAGATTTAAAACCTGTAACAGGAACAGTGAAGGACGTTCTTGGAAATTAAATGAAATAAATAGGGCGGTATTGGATGCAGAAATTCTGTGGACAATACCGTCCTATTTCCGTTATAATAACAACATGAAAAATTTATTGAGAGATATTTTGAGAAGAAAAATAATAGTTATAATGACATTTGCTTTTATTAGTAGTATCTGCATTTCCGGATGCAGGGGTGAACAGGAGAAAGAAAATCCTACACAAATCCGTGTTGCAGTTATCGATACTGGTATTTCAACAAAAGCAATCCCTGAAGAAAATATTTCTGAGGGGATGAATTATGTAGATACAGAATTATCTACAGAGGATACTTATGGGCATGGGACAGCGGTTGCTTCGATTATTTTATCAGAAGCACCGAATGCGCAGCTTGTTCTGTTAGTCAGTACTGTCTATGAAGATGGGAAGATCAAACAGGTTGAAAATGATACACTTGCAGAAATGATCAAAGATGCAATCGACATTTATGATTGTCAGATCATAAATCTAAGTGCAGGACTCATTTTAGATAAAGATTCTGTGAGAAATGCAGTTGGATATGCGGAAGAACAAGGTGTACTTGTTGTTGCCTCTGCTGGAAATGATTATGAAGAAAATGGTGCAGTCAAGTATTATCCGGCTGCTTATGAAAATGTGCTGGCGGTTGGATCGTTAGTTAAAAATGGAGATGAGATTGCGTCATTCTCACAGAGAGGTGACTGGGTCGATACTTATATAGTTGGAGAGGAAATACTAATCAAAACTTTAAGTGGTAATGAGACGACAGGAGATGGAACATCTTATTCGGCAGCAAAAGTAACCGGAATGGCAGCAAAAGAATTAGAAGCTGATCCGACAATTTCAGTAAATGAATTAAGGGAAAAACTTGTACAGAAGAATGATTGGAAAGGATAACAAAGCAAGACTATGATAAACAAAGAACTATTTTATAAAGTAACATTAATTGATTGCAACGGAAAAGAATTGGAAGTTGCTAAATTCCTGCAGATTTTAACAGGAATGGAAA
>PVMQ01001538.1_pt1 | contig 11794 bp, 11 predicted proteins | sample 1853411 | NCBI WGS metagenome assembly PVMQ01 (sample SAMN08533513, study PRJNA380276) | Human gut metagenome, whole genome shotgun sequencing project.
GGCTACCGGTATGCCGGTGGTCGAGCGCACCATTACGGTGGATGGCGATGCCTGCGCTGCACCCCAGAACCTGGTGGTCCCCGTGGGTACTGCTTATGAGGACGTGCTGAACGCCGCTGGCATCAAGGCTGGCGTCGTGCTGGGCAAGGTGGTGGCTGGCGGCGCCATGATGGGCCCCGCTGTGGAGAACCTGTCCTACCCCACCACCAAGACCACCTCTGGCCTGATCATGCTCAGCGATACCGCTGCGCAGCCTGCCCCGGTGCAACCCTGCATCCGCTGCGGCCGCTGCGTGGAGTATTGCCCCATGGGTCTGGCTCCGGTGGAGGTCAATGGCGCATATGCTGCACGGGACGTGAAGGAGCTGGCAAAGCTGCACGTGGATTACTGCTTCAACTGCGGTTCCTGCACCTTCGTCTGCCCGGCTAAGCGCCCCTGCACCCAGATGATGAGTCTGGCAAAGGAATACTATCTCGACGAAATCAAAAAAGGAGGCAATAAGTAATGGATACGAAGCTTATTGTTTCGGCCTCCCCGCACCTGCGCTCTGAGGAGACGACCACCGGCCTGATGGCCAACGTGATCGTGGCCCTGACCCCGTGCGTCGTGGCCTCTGCCATTATCTTTGGTCTGCGTGCTCTGCTGGTCACCGCAGTGTCCGTCGTGGCCTGCGTGGCTTTCGAGTGGCTGTACTGCAAGCTGATGAAGAGGGCAAACCCCATCAGCGATCTGTCCGCCGTCGTCACCGGCATCATCCTCGCCATGAACGTGCCTGTGGGCATGCCCATCGGTGAGCTGCTCATCGGCGACTTCGTGGCCATCATCGTGGTCAAGCAGCTGTTCGGCGGCATCGGCATGAACTTCGCGAACCCCGCTCTGGTGGGCCGTATCGTGCTGTTCGTCAGCTTTGCCGGCGCTATGAACAACTGGGTGTTCCCGGATGCAGCGGTCGATCAGCTGTCTTCCGCTACTCCTTTGGCTGTGGCTGACCCCAACAAACTGAGCCTGCTGGACCTCTTCATGGGCGTCCACGGCGGCGTTCTGGGCGAGACCTGCGCTCTGGCCATCGTGCTGGGCCTGATCTACCTCGTGGTCACCAAGACCATCAGCATCGCCATCCCTGCCGCTTACGTTGGCAGCATGTTCGTGTTCTACCTCATCGCCACCCACAGCGTCCACGCTGCACTGGTGGCTGTGCTGAGCGGCGGCCTGCTGTTCGGCGCTGTGTTCATGGCCACCGACTACGTCACCAGCCCCTTCACCCTGAAGGGCAAGCTGGTCTACGGCGTGGCTCTGGGCGTCGTCACCTTCGCGATCCGTTACTGGGGCAGCTACACCGAGGGTGTGTCCTTCGCACTGCTGTTCATGAACCTGTGGGTCCCGTACATCAATGACTTGACCCGCCAGACGCCGTATGGCTATGTCAAACCTGCTAAGAAGGAGGCTGCTGGCAAATGAATAAGTCTACTTGGGAAAGCACGGTAAAGCCGGTAGTCGTGCTGAGCGTCATCGCACTGGTGGTCAGCTTCCTGCTGGCCCTGGTCAACTCCTTTACTGCGCCTATCATCGAAGAAAACCAGAAGGCCGCCACTCTGGCAGCTTATGTGGACGTCATGCCCACCGTTTCCGACGCCAAGACGCTGGAAGAAGTGACCGACTACACCACCGAGAACGTCACCGGCGTCGTCAAGGCCGAGGATGGCAGCATCGCCATCAAGGCTGAGGAGAAGGGCTTCGACGGCGGCATCCTCACCGTCATCATGGGCTACGACACCAACGGCACCGTCACCGGCATCTGGGTGGACGCTTCCACTCAGACCAAGGGCATCGGCTCCAATGTCGCAAACGACACCTTCCTTGCCCAGTTCAACGGCATGGACGGCACCCAGAATATCGCCATCGGTCAGGGCGGTTTTGACGCATACAGCGGCGCGACCATTTCCTCTAAGGCACTGTTCGCCGCCATCAACGACTGCGTCAACTGCTACAACGAGCTGGCATAAAGGAGGTTGGTAAGAAATGGCATCTGAAAACAAGTCCAAGGTAAGCATCCTTACCAACGGCATCATCAAAGAGAACCCCGTTCTGCGTCTGGTTCTGGGTACCTGCTCCATTCTGGCAGTTACCACTGCAGTTTCCAGCGCTCTGGGCATGGGTGCCGCCTTCACCTTCGTGCTGGTGTGCTCCAATATCATGATCTCCCTGCTGCGCAAGGTGATCCCCGGCAAGGTGCATCTGCCCTGCTACATCGTCATTATCGCAAGCTTCGTGACCATCGTTCAGATGTTCATGCAGGCTTACATGGAAAGCCTGTACAACGCTCTGGGCGTGTTCCTGCCCCTGATCGTTGTCAACTGTATCATTCTGGGCCGTGCCGAGATGTTCGCCTGCAAGAACAGCATCGTGGACTCCGCACTGGACGGCGTGGGCATGGGCGTTGGCTACACCCTCACCGCTACCCTGATGGCATCCATCCGTGAGATCCTGGGCAGCGGCACATGGCTGGGCTTCCAGGTGATCCCGGAAAGCGTTGCCAAGGTCTCCATCATGACGCAGGCTCCCGGCGCATTCTTCTGCTTTGGCCTGTTGATGGCCGGCTGTGTGTGGCTGGAAGGCAAGCTGGATGCCCGCATCGAGCGCAAGAGCTGCTGCGACCTTGATAACCTGAAGAAGGAGGCAGAATAAGATGTTAGTAAAACTCGCTGCGATCTTCTTCAGCATGATCCTGGTCAAAAACTACGTGCTGGTGAAGTTCTACGGTATCTGCCCGTTCCTGGGCGTTTCCAAAAAGCTGGATTCTGCGGTTGGTATGTCCGGCGCCGTCATCTTCGTCATGTTCATGGCAACGGCCGTTACCTTCCCCATCCAGATCTTCATTCTGGACCCGGCTGGTCTGAGCTACCTGCAGACCATCGTGTTCATTCTGGTCATTGCTGTTCTGGTGCAGTTCATCGAGATCTTCCTCAAGAAGTACGTGGTTGCACTGTATAACTCTCTGGGCGTTTATCTGCCCCTGATCACCACCAACTGCTGTGTTCTGGCGGTCACCATTCTGGTCGTGGGCGACTACGGCGCAGATGTGGCTGCTATGGGCTTCGGTGTTGCTTACATTGAGGCTCTGGTCTGTGCCATCGGCGCAGGCTGCGGCTTCATGCTGGCCATGGTCATGTTCAGCGGCGTGCGCAAGCGCGTGGAAGCCTGCGATCCCCCGGCACCCTTCAAGGGCCTGCCCATCACCCTGATCGCAGCAGCAATCACCAGCCTGTCCTTCATGGGCTTCGGCGGCATCGTCGAAAACCTGTTCAATGTCACGCTGTAAGGGAGGAACAGGATTATGAATATTGTATCTGCTGTTATCCTGTGTACCATCGTGGGCGCAGTCGGCGCGATCGTTCTGGTCGCAGCGTCCAAGTTCATGGCGGTGGAGGAAGACCCCCGCATTGAAGAAGTTACCAACTGCCTTGCCGGTGCAAACTGCGGCGGCTGCGGCTACGCAGGCTGTGCGGACTACGCAAAGGCTGTGGTCATGGACGGCGTGCCCTGCGACAAGTGCGCACCCGGCGGCCCCAAGGCTGCCGCTGCCATTGCCAAGATCATGGGCGGCACGGCCAGCGCTGTGGAAAAGAAGGCGGTTGTCCAGTGCCAGGGCAATTCCGAGCACTGCAAGCCTGCTTATGATTACAAGGGCATCCAGACCTGTGCAGCAGCGGCTGCACTGTACGGCGGCCCCAAGACCTGCTCCTTTGCCTGTGTTGGTCTGGGCGACTGCACCAAGGTGTGTAAGTTCGATGCCATCCACATTGTGGACGGTGTTGCCAAGGTGGACAAGGACAAGTGCACCGGCTGCGGTGCCTGCGCAAACATCTGCCCCAAGCAGGTCATTATGATCGACGTGGGCGGCCCGCGCAAGCCGGTGGTCATGTGCTCCAACAAGGACAAGGGTCCTGTGGCCATGAAGGCCTGCACCACCTCCTGCATTGCCTGCGGTATGTGCGAGCGCACCTGTAAGTTCGACGCTATCCACGTGGTGGACGGCGTGGCCCGCATCGACTATGACAAGTGCAAGGGCTGCGGCATGTGTGCCCAGAAGTGCCCCAAGCACATCATCCTCTTCCCGCTGAAGGATGACCCCAATCCCCCGAAGCCCGTGGTGAAGCCCGCCGCTCCCGCTGCTGCTCCCGCAGCAAAGCCGGAAGCCAAGGCTGAGGCAAAGCCCGAGACCAAGGCAGAGTAAACTGCAAACCAAAGCCCGCCGTGCAGCGATGCCCGGCGGGCTTTTTGCAACTTTTTGTAAGAAAATCCGGTTGCAATGATGCGGAATTATGGTTAAATAGAAGGAGGATATTTTCACAGAAAGAGGACGATTATGGAACAACAGTCTGCACGCCTGCGGAATACAGGCTTTCTTACTTTCTTCTTCAGTGGCATCTGTGCCATCAGTGCGGGCGTGGTGGTCAGCCTGCTGCAGGAGCGCTACGGCTTTGCCTACGGCACGACCGGCACCCTGCTCTCACTTATGAGTGTGGGTAATCTGCTGGCAGGCCTGCTCATCGGTATGCTGCCCAGTGTACTGGGCATGAAGCCCAGTGTGCTGCTGCTCACCATCGGCTATGCGGTGGGCTACGGCATCATGGGCCTGACGGGTGCCGTGGCGGTGCTGGCGCTGGCGTTTTTTCTGGTGGGCATTGCCAAGGGCAGCGTCATGAACACCTGCACCATTCTGGTCAGCGATAACTCGGCCAACCGCACCCGGGGTATGAACCTGATGCACAGCTGCTACGCCTGCGGTGCGCTGCTGTGCCCCTTCCTCATTGCAGCGGCGGCAAGGGTGAGTACCGCACTGGCAGTATTCCTGCTGGCAGTGCTGGGCCTGATGCTCTGGCTGGTGTATGGATTTACTCCGCTGGGCGGCGGCAAGGCCAAGAATGCCAAGGGAAAGCAGGCCATTGACTGGAGCTTTCTGCGTTCGGCACGGTTCTGGATGCTGACCGGCCTTTTGTTCTTCCAGAACGCTGCAGAGCAGAGCGTCAACGGCTGGATGGTCACTTACTTCAAGGGCAGCGGCATCATTGCGGGCACACTGGCGGCTTACACCGTCACGGTGATGTGGGGTGCCACGCTGGTGGCCCGTCTGCTGATCGCATTCGTGTTCCCGTTCAAGAGCCCGCGCAAGGCCATGGTGGGCATGAGCGTGCTGTGCACCTTCTTCTACGTGCTGCTGGTGCGGGCCGACACGCAGGGCATGGCCATTGCGCTGCTGTTTGCATTTGCATTCTCGATGGCAGGTCTGAACCCCACTGCTGTCGCCAGCGCAGGCCGCATGACCAGCGTTACCAGCATGGGCATCATGCTGCCGGCGGCGTCCAGCGGTGCCATCCTCATGCCGTGGATCATTGGCATCGTAGCCGAAAAGGCTGGCCTTGCCGCCGGTATGGCTTCCAACATCGTGCCCTGCGTGGGCCTGATTATTTTCACCCTGCTGGTGGCAAAGCTGCCGGAAGAGTACGCAAAAAAGCGGCCTGCCCGATAACGGCTTACTTTTCGATCCCTCTGGCCTTCGCGCTGAACTCGCACCCGCAGTAATCCTGCCGGTACAGGCCGTATTCCTCCGAAAGCTGCAGGCTGCGCAGATAGCCGTTGTGCTTTTTGAAGTCCGAAGGCAGATGCTTTACGCCGAACTCGGCTTCCAGCTCCTGCCCGATGGCATTGATGCGCTTGGCATCTTTATGCGGGCTGATGGACAGTGTGGTGGTGAACCAGTCGAAGCCGTTCTCACTGGCGTATTGCGCCGCCCGGCGCATCCGCAGCCGGTAGCAGATCGTGCACCGGCTGCCCCGCTCCGGCTCGTTTTCAAGGCCGGTGACAGCAGAGTAGAACTCCTGCGGGTCGTAGTGGTCCTCCACCACGGTCACGCCCAGAGGATGGGCTGCTGCCACGAACTTCTTCAGCTCTTCGCCGCGACGGTAGTATTCCTCTGCAGGCCATGTGTTGGGGTTATAGTAAAGCACTGTGATCTCAAAATACTGGCACAGCTGTTCCAGCACTGCGCTGGAGCAGGGGCCGCAGCAGGCGTGGAGCAAAAGGCGCGGCCGGGTGCCGTCCAGCGTTTTGAGCACGGCATCCATCTGCTGTGCAAAATTCAATTGAGTTGCCATTTTTATCATCCTTTGCTATACTGATTGAGAAAATTCCTTAAAAAGCTCGCCCTTTCGGGGGAGCTGGCATTGCACAGCAATGACTGAGAGGGTTTGCTTTCTTATTATAACATATTCCGCTTGAAAATACAGGAGGCACCATGACACAGGAAAAAATCGCCCGCATCAACGAGCTGGCAAAAAAGAGCAAGACCACCGGACTGACCGAGGCCGAAAAGGCAGAGCAGCAGGCCCTGCGCCGCGAATATATCGACGACATGAAGGCCAGCCTGCGCGCGCAGCTGGCCAACACCTCCATTCAGGAGCCGGACGGCACTATCCACAAGGTGATCCGCCGTGCCGACCTTGAGACCCCCCGCAGCTGAACGCACAATTTTGCGCACACTTTTTTGGAGGAAAACGCAGCCAAAAGCTGTGTTTTCCTCTTTTTTTGCACGGCGATCTGTGCTATACTATACTTGCATTGGTATGTGCTTTGTGTATGCCTGCTGATGTGTTTTCCCAAGGTGGCGTATCCCGGGCAAGGTGCACGGAAAAGGCTGTCTTTTGAAAAAATGATAAAGAGGTCATTTATTATGCTTACTGCAATTACGGGTATCAACTGGGGCGATGAAGGCAAGGGCCGCATGGTCGACCTCATCAGCCAGGAGTATGACATCGTTGCACGTTATCAGGGCGGCAACAACGCCGGTCACACGGTCAAGAACGAGCGCGGCAAGTTCGTGCTGAATCTGCTGCCCTCCGGCATCCTGCGTCCGAACGTGGTCTGCGTTATGGGCAACGGCATGGTCATCGACCCGCATCATCTGGACGGCGAGATCAACAAGCTGCGGGAGCAGGGCGTTGAGATCAGCCCGGCAAACCTGAAGATCTCCGACCGTGCAACCATCACCATGCCCTACCATGTGGAGCAGGACGGTCTGGAAGAAGCACGTCTGTCCAAGACCGGCGCACAGTTCGGCTCCACCAAGCGCGGCATTGCCTACGCTTACGGCGACAAGTACATGAAGAAGACCCTGCGCATGGGCGACCTGCTGCATCTGGACGACGCTGTGAAGAAGCGCCTGGTCACCATGGTAGATTCCAAGAATCTGGTCATGGAGGGCAGCTACAACGCAGCTCCCATCAGCGTGGATGAGATGTGGGCATGGCTCGAAAAGTATGCCGCCATCTTCAAGGATTACATCTGCGATGTGGGCCAGTATCTGGCCGATGCAGACGCTGCAGGCAAGAAGGTCCTGTTCGAGGCTCAGCTGGGCGCTCTGCGCGACATCGATTTCGGCATTTACCCCTATACCACCTCTTCCAACGTCATCGGTGCTTACGCTCCCATCGGCGCAGGCATCCCGGGCCACAAGCTGCACAACTCCATCGGCGTGATGAAGGCTTACTCCTCCTGCGTGGGTGACGGCCCCTTCACTGCCGAGCTGGCTATGACCGAAGAGGAAAAGCACGACCTGCGTGAGGCTGGCCACGAGTACGGTGCAGCCACCGGCCGTCCCCGCCGCGTTGGCCCCATCGATCTGGTGGCAAGCCGCTACGGCGTGTTCTGCCAGGGCTGCGATGAAGTTGCTCTGACCCTGCTGGACGTGCTGGACTACATGGAAAAGATCCCCATGGTCACTGCCTACAAGCTGACCGATGGCAGCACCACCACCCGCTTCCCCATGGGCGAAGCTCTGGACACCGCACAGCCCGTGGTGGAGTACCTGCCCGGCTGGCACTGTGATATCACCGCAGCCCGCAAGTGGGAAGACCTGCCCAAGGAAGCACGCGATTACGTGGAATATCTGGAAAAGGCTGTCGGCTGCAAGATCACCTACATCTCTGTGGGTGCCGAGCGTGAGGCTTATATCCACCACGTATGATCCCCTGCAAAGCTCCTGAATGATTCAGAAAAGGAAGCGTCACAGATGTTTGATATCATTACCGACAGCGCATGCGACCTGACGCTGGACACTGCCAAACAGCTCCAAATCGAGGTCGTGCCCTTCTATGTCTCGCTGGACGGCGAGCACTACCGCAAAGAAGGCAAGGAGATCGCCGTGCGGGACTTCTACCAGTTCATGGTGGACAACCCTTCGGCCTACCCCAAAACCAGCCTTGCTTCCATTGAGGACTTTGAGCAGGCATTCCGTGCCCATGCTGCTGCTGGCCGGGATGTGCTGTGTCTGGTGTTCACCAGCAAGATGAGCGGCTGTGTGGGCAGCGCCCGCAATGCCCGGGATCTGGTGCTGGAAGATTTCCCCGATGCCCGCATTGAGGTCATTGACAGCGCGGCGGCTACCGTTACCGAGTCCACCATGGTGGAAAACGCCGTGGCCATGCGGGACGCAGGCTGCACGCTGGACGAGACTGTGACATGGCTGGAAGCAGAGAAAGCTACCAACCAGATCTTCTTCACGGTAGGCAATCTGGACTATCTCATTAAGGGCGGCCGCATTGGCAAGGTGACGGGCCGTGCAGCCAACATGCTGGGCATCAAGCCGATGATCCTGTTCAAGGATGGCGAGATCTTCTCCGGCGGCGTGGCACGCGGCCGACAGAAGAGCTTTGAAAAAGCGCTGGAACAGCTGATGAACTATCTGGATGCCCACGGCGGCACCCCGGACGACTACCGCATCACCGTAGGCTACGGCTACGACGAAGAGGAAGGCAAGCGCCTGTGGATGCAGACCCGCGCGGCCCTGCGTGCAAAGTACCCCGGCGCACAGTGCGAAGTGGGCCTGCTGCAGATCGGATGCACCATTGCTGTGCACACCGGCCCCTATGCGCTGGGCATGGGCGTGATGCGCCGCTGGAAGAAACAGGGCTGAGATCACATTATATGAATTTTTGAACTCCAGAAAATCTATGGATTTTTTGGGGTTCTTTTTTTAGAGCAATGCTTCCCATACAGAGCGTATTCGAGTGGAACAGATTTCTTGACTTTTATGCAATTCTTCTCCACCGGATAAGTTCTCTTTTGCGTGCCAAAAGAGAACCAGAAAGGACGGCGGTGCCCGCAGGGCATGAAAGCCCCAGTGGGGCTTTTAAGCCGCAGACCGGTTTGCAAAGCAAATGCCGCGTGTCCAGCGCGGCAAGGTCTCCGCTACTTTCGAGGCGCGGGAGGCGGCGGGTTGCGGCTCCCTGCGTCTGCTTCGTGCCTTGGACGGCACTCGCATCCTGCAGGCCGCTGCCCCAACAGCTCCTTCCTGTTTCGGCCACTGGCCGCGGTCGTCGCCGTTGCAAACTAAGGGCTGCTCGCCCTTAATAATCCCAAAGCAGATGGGCTCCATACAAAAAATCCAAGTCGCTGCGCTAGAGGATTTTTTGTGTTGCGCCGATTTTAAGTCGCTTACGCGACGAACGGTATGGCAAGGCTGCGTGTTTTTTCTAGCAAAAACTGTGATTTGCAAACTTTTTATGAACCCTATTGACAAAGTGGGAAAACAGGAGTATAGTTTTAGCAGTCGAACAGATAGAGTGCTAAAACAAGTAAAACCAGTTCGGCAGGAGGTGCTTGAAACCGTGAAACAACTGAAGAATAGCCGCTGCTTCCCGTTCGGCAGCATCTCTGCACCGGACTTTTAGCAGATGACTATCGTGTCCGCTAAAATAAACCTTCCGGTATGAATGGAGGCTTGACTTTATGAATACCAATCAATATACACAGAAAACGCTGGAGGCTCTGCAGGCAGCGCAGCAGCTGGCTGTGGAGTACCAGCATAACCAGCTGGAACCCGAACATCTGCTGCACGCCCTCGCTTCGCAGGAGCAGGGCCTGATCCCGCAGCTGCTGCAGAAGCTGAATGTTGACCCCGGTAGTTTTGCTGCCGCCGTGGCCGAAAAGCTTTCGGCTTTGCCTCGGGTCTCCGGCTCCGGCCGTGACCCCGACAAGGTCTATATCTCGCAGGCTGCCGATAAGGTGCTCAGCGCCGCCGCCCGAGAAGCCAAGGCCATGAAGGACGACTATATCAGCGTGGAGCATGTGTTCCTGGGTTTGCTGGACGAGCAGACCCAGAACACCACCGAGTTGTTCCGTGCGTTCAGCATCACGAAAGATAAGTTCCTGCAGCAGCTCACAGCAGTGCGCGGCAACCAGCGCGTCACCAACGACAATCCTGAGGAGACCTACAACGCCCTGCAGAAGTATGGTCAGGATCTGGTAGACCTTGCCCGCAAGCAGAAGCTGGACCCCGTCATCGGCCGTGATCAGGAGATCCGCAACGTGATCCGCATCCTGTCCCGTAAGACCAAGAACAACCCCTGCCTGATCGGTGAGCCCGGCGTTGGCAAGACCGCCATTGCAGAGGGTCTTGCACAGCGTATCGTGCGCGGCGATGTGCCTGAAAACCTGAAGGACCGCATCGTGTTCAGTCTGGACATGGGCGCTCTGGTGGCCGGTGCAAAGTACCGCGGCGAGTTCGAGGAGCGCCTGAAGAGCGTGCTGAACGAGGTGAAGAAGAGCGAGGGCAAGATCATCCTCTTCATCGATGAGCTGCACACCATCGTGGGTGCCGGCAAGACCGATGGTGCCATGGACGCAGGCAACCTGCTCAAGCCCATGCTGGCCCGGGGCGAGCTGCACTGCATCGGTGCCACCACGCTGGACGAGTACCGCCAGTATATCGAGAAAGACCCCGCTCTGGAGCGCCGCTTCCAGCCGGTACAGGTGGATGAGCCCACCGTGGAGGACACGATCTCCATCCTGCGCGGCCTGAAGGAGCGCTACGAGGTGTTCCACGGCGTGAAGATCAACGACAGCGCCCTGATCGCCGCTGCCACCCTGTCCGACCGCTATATCACGGATCGTTTCCTGCCGGATAAGGCCATCGACCTTGTGGATGAAGCCTGCGCCATGATCAAGACCGAGATGGACAGCATGCCCAGCGAGATGGACGATCTGGCCCACCGCATCACCCAGCTGCAAATCGAGCAGGTGAGCCTGAAAAAGGAGACCGATGCCCTGAGCCAGAGCCGCCTGAAGGATCTGGAAAAGGAGCTGGCCGAGCTGCAGGACAAGTTCCGCAGCATGAAGGCAAAGTGGGAGAACGAGAAGAACGCCATCGGCAAGGTGCAATCCCTGCGTGAGCAGATCGAGCAGACCAATGCCGACATTGAAAAGGCTCAGCGCGAGTACGACCTGAACAAGGCCGCTGAGCTGAAATACGGCAAGCTGCCCCAGCTGCAGAAACAGCTGGAAGAGGAAGAGAAGATCGCCGCCGCCAAGAAGGAGGACAGCCTGCTGCGTGACCGCGTGACCGATGAGGAGATTGCCCGCATCGTGGCCCGCTGGACCGGCATCCCGGTGGAGAAACTGGTGGAGGGTGAGCGCGAGAAGCTGCTGCATCTGGACGATGTGCTGCACCAGCGGGTCATCGGTCAGGACGAGGCTGTGACCAAGGTGAGCGAGGCCATCCTGCGCAGCCGCGCCGGTATCGCCAACCCCAACCGCCCCATCGGCAGCTTTCTGTTCCTCGGCCCCACCGGCGTTGGCAAGACTGAGCTGGCCAAGGCACTGGCACAGGCCCTGTTTGACGATGAGCGCAACATGGTGCGAATCGATATGACCGAGTATATGGAGAAGTTCAGCGTCAGCCGTCTGATCGGCGCGCCTCCGGGATACGTCGGTTATGAAGAGGGCGGCCAGCTGACCG
>PVMQ01001539.1_pt1 | contig 11789 bp, 12 predicted proteins | sample 1853411 | NCBI WGS metagenome assembly PVMQ01 (sample SAMN08533513, study PRJNA380276) | Human gut metagenome, whole genome shotgun sequencing project.
TTTAGTTTAACATACTTTTTGACGAATTACAACGGGAATCCTTTCACCCGCAGATGTCCGCTGCCACGGTGTAGGTAACGGTATAGTCCAGTACATTGCCGTTCACGGTGCAGTCCTCTTTGCGGGCGATGTGCTCCGCGTCCGGCCATGCGGCGTACAGCGCCTGCAGGCTTTGCAGCCGGGCCAGCGCGGCGGCCTGCGCTTCGGTGCGGTGCAGCGTTTCCGGCTGCTGCACATAGCGGCAGGTCTCCTCCACAGAGCAGGGCAGGGCAAGGCCCAGCAGCGGCACCTCCGGCTGAAAGTGCCGGAGGATCACCGCCGCATGTTCCGGCGCAGGCGCGGCGGGCAGGGGGAAGGTGTGCCCGAACGCTGTCACCCGGTATGCGCGGGTGCACGCGCCGGTGTACTGCTGCACCGTCTCTTCCAAGGGCACGGTGCGGGTGTCGCTCCACTCAAACTGCGCAACCACCGTTCCGGCGGCGGGCGCAAAGATCAGGGTGCCGTCCCGCTCGGCGCGGGCTGTGCCAATGAGGCCCTGCCCGGCTTCCACCTGCTGGCCCGGCTGCACCAGCATGGTGCCGCTGGTAAGGTTCGTGCGCAGAACAGTGCCGCCGCATCTGGCCCGGATGCCGTGCAGCGTTCCGGCGGCAATGTCCGGCTTGGGCCTGGCCGCGGCGGCTTCCACCACCAGCCGCCCTTTGGCAAAATTCAGGCTGGCCCAGGAGAACTCGCCGCTGTGCAAAAGGGCGTACTCCCCGGCGGTGAGCTTTGCCTCGGTCACAGCCGCACCGGGCTGCAGGCCCGCTTCCCGCAGGACGGCGCAGGCCCGCGCAGCCTGTCCGGTGGTGAGGGCAGAGGTGTCCGCATACCAGACGAACTGCTGTGCAAAGAGCAGCAGCGGCACAAACACCGCCAGCCCCGCCCAAAGCCCGGCCCGGCGCAGCAAGGGGCGCAGACGGAAATACAGCCCCAGCTTCCGGCGGATGCGCAGCCGCACCCGGTGCTTGCGGGCCAGCGCGGCAAGGCGCGGGTACTGCCACGCGGCGCACCGCCCGCCAAACCCTCCCGGCAGGGCCGTTACCCCATAGGGATGCAGCCCGGCCCGGGCGGCAGCGGTAAGCAGGGCTTCGGTGCTGCCATTGCATGCGGTGAACTCCACCGCGGCCCAAAGGCTTACCGGTTCCATGGGCACCTCCTAGTCATCCGCAAAGTCCGTGCGCACGAACCGCCCCCGCAGGGTCAGGCGGCTGGCGGTAAGGGTGACGATCTTCAGCCCATCGCCGTAGATGGTCAACCGGCCATGGGGCATCTGCAGGCACAGCCGGTCGGGGCTGTAGGCCAGGATGCGGCAAAAGTGCTCCACCTCCATGCGGCCCCCGCTCAGGTAGACGGCAGGGGCGCGGTAAAAGCCCTGCGGCGGCTGACGGAACAGCAGGGCCAGCCAGCTTTGCGGCAAAAGCCGCTTTTTGCGCTTGGCACACATCCCATTCCCTCCCATCCCGCAGTTCTGCCCGCGGCGCGCTGCTACATATATATGGATGCGGAGGGCTGAGTTATGAATCGAAGCTGGAATTTCCGGCGGGGCGTGCTGCTGGCGCTGGCAGGGTACACGGCGTTTCTGGTGTTTGCCGCGCCGCAGCGCTGTGCCGATGTCCTGCAGGCGGGGCTGCGGCTGTGCGGCGGGCCGCTGCTGGTATCGCTGTTTCCGTTCCTCATCGTATCGGCGCTGGCGGCAGGCTGCGGGGCCGGGCAGTGGCTGGGCTTTGTGTTCCGGCCTGCGGCGCGGCTCATGGGCATCCGGGCAAAGGGTGCGGGCGGCGTGCTGCTCATTGGGGCCTTGGGGGGCTTTGCACCGGCGGCGGTGGCTGCGTCCGAAGCCGTGCGCACCGGTCAGCTCACCTCCCGGCAGGCCTCGGCGCTGCTGCCCGCCTGTGTGTGCAGCGGGCCGTCCTTTGTCATCCTCACGGTAGGGCAGCAGATGCTGGGCAGCCGCGCGGTGGGGGTGCGGCTGTTTGCGGCCCAGCTGCTGGCGGGATACCTCACGGCGGCGCTGCTGTGCCGGATGCAGGGCGGGGCCGGGCAGGCTCCACCCGCGCAGGGGAAAACCATTCCGCTGCCCGCACTGGACGCGGTGATCGCGCAGGCGGCAGTGACCTACCTGAAGCTCTGCGGCTTTGTGCTGTACTTCCGGCTGCTGGCGGCAGGGTGCGGGGCATTGCTGCCACAGCCGTGGGCGGCGCTGCCCGCCATGCTGCTGGAAGTGTGTTCCGGCTGCGATCAGGCTGCCCGCACCGGGCTGTGGGCCAGCACGCTGTGCTGTGCGGCGCTCAGTGTGCAGGGGGTGTCGGTGCTTTTGCAGGTGCGCACCATCTGCCCGGCCGAGATCTCGCTGCGGCCTTTGCTGGCAGCGCGGGCGGTGCATCTGCCGCTTTCGGTGGCGCTGTTCTGGCTGGGCAGCACCGTGCCGGTGCAGGCCGTGCAGACCTTTACCACCCTGACCGAACGGGTGGTGGTGCTGCGCCGCGTGCCGCTGGACTGCGCCCTGCTGGCCTTTGCCGTGTGCTGCATCACGGTGGAGGAGTTGGCACGTTAAGGTGCGGCCTGCGTGCTGGGAGCTTTCTCCGCGAACAGCGACGGGTTGCGGCACCCAGCAGCCGCTTCGCTATCGCTTGCGTCTTGCTGGCCGCGGCCCCAACAGCAACTCCCTGTTTCCGCCGCTGGCGGCGGTCGTTGCCGTTGCAGGACTCCAGTCCCGCCCCAACGCTTGCGCGCCGGGGCCCCACCCCCAGGACATTCGCTGGAGAAACTCCCAGCCCACAGCCCTTGGTTTCAGGGAACTTTATCAGGTGCTACTGTAGGAGCGTTATCTGAGCAAGTGACTGATTTTTGACGAATGAGCGTGAAAAAAGATACTTTGTCAAGCTGATAAACTGACAACAGCGTGGCAAACAGAGTCACTTTGTCAGCAAGGGTCACTTTGTCAAATTGACAAACAGACAATTATAAACATAGATGCGTTATAATTTCGCCACTTTGTCACTTGTTTCTCCACGGTAGGGCATGGCAGTGAACCAACTGCGTACGTTGCCGCCCTGATTGATCTGGTGCTTTGCGATCTCACCGGATTTTACAAGCTCACTGTACACACGGTTGTATGTACTGTCACTGCACCCGACCTCCCGCAGGACGGCGGCGCGCAGCTCGTTGCTGGGCATCGACCCAAGGCGGCTCTCGGACAGAACGTTCAGGATGGCGCTGCGGGTGTCCTGCCGGGTCTCCGCCGTGCGTACCCGCCGCTCCTCAATGAAGTCGGCATCCTTCTTGTCGGTGTAGCCGTCAAACACGGCCCGTGCAGTCTTTACGCCCTCCACCTCCACATCGTCGATGTGCAGCAGCACCGTCTGCTGGGGGCGGGCGTAGCTGTTTTTCTCGTGGCTGAGATAAATTTTGCCGTCGTTCTTGGCGCGGCCCATCATCAGCACGCTGCGGGCCATGTCCCAGATATCCGAGCTGTCGGCCAGACGTGCGCGGCCGGAAACGCCCTGCTTTTTGTTGGAGTGCATCACGATGAGCACCGCGCAGCCCTGCTTTGCGGCAATGGCGCGCAGCGGCAGCAGGGCACCGCGCATCTGGTTGCGGCTTGCCATCTCCACATCGGCGGGCAGAAAGCTCTGCAGCGGGTCCACGATGAGCAGCAGCGGCCCGGCCTTGGCGGCAAAATCCGCCAGTACCTGATCCTTGAGGGTAAGGGGCTGGCCGGTCTTGCCAAAGTAGTCGTCGGCAGTCAGCACCAGCACCCGGTTCATGTCGGCCCCGGCCGCCAGCAGACGGGCCTTGAGCACCTTGCCGGGGTCGTCCTCGCCCGCAAGCAGCAGCACCTTGCCGGTCTGCTGCGGCGGCAGCGGAAAAAAGCCGGAGGTCTTGCCCGCCGTCACATAGGCAATGAGCTGTGCCTGCCAGATGCCCTTGCCGGTGCCGCCGTCGGCACCCAGCAGCGACACTTCGCCCAGCGGCAGCAGCTGCGGCACCAGCCACGCCACGCTCTGCATGGGCACATCGGCCAGCAGGCCGGGCTGCGCCGCGCTGCCCTCCAGCGCAAGCTTGCGCTGCTTTGCGTCCGCGTTCACGGCTGCCATAAAGGCTGCGGGGTCGGCCTGCCACGCCTGCTTGCAGGTGTTGAGCCATTGATCGATCTTGTAATTGACGGCGGGCAGCTGCATGTTGCAGGCTGCGCCGCGCACGTCGTCCAGCAGGTCTTCCCGTGCATCCGGGTCGGTCTGGTGGAACATTACCGCAAAGGTCAGGCGGCTGAACAGCTGCTGCTCGGTCCTGCAGGCATCCAGCATGTTCAGAAAGTCTGTGCGGTCCTGAATGGATACTCCCAAAATACATTTCTCCTTTCGCTGTGGTTTATAACTGGAAGCAAAACCAAATGTTGTTGCTATAAGTATAACTCTGAAAAAACAACGTGTCAACAAATAGTTTTTGCGCAAAAAGCCACAGCTTCCGGGGTGAAAATGCACAGGAAAATGGGGAAATGCGCTGCAGCAATCTTGAAAACACACCAGCTGTATGTTAAAATGACACTGAGAAGGGAAGTGGTGCAATTGCCGGTACTGAGCATTTTTTACGGCATCATTGTCAGAATGTACCGCGAACAGGGTGGAAAGCATAATATGCCGCATATCCACGCAGAATATTCCGGTGAAGAGATCGTGGTTGCGCTGGACGGTACGGTTCTGGAAGGCAGCTTTCCGAAGAACAAGCTGAAACTGCTGGAGGCATGGATCGTGATCCATCATGAGGATCTGGAAGCCAACTGGAAGCTGCTGAGCAATGGTGAACAGTTCTTCCGCATCGACCCGCTGAAGTAAGGAGTGATTCTGGATGTTACAGCCGAAGCTGACAAAGGTGGAACCCGTAAAACCGCTGAAGCTCTGCCTTTATTATGAGACGGGCGAGGTAAAGCTGTTTGATGCAGCCCCTTATGCCACCGGCTCGTGGTACGGCAAGCTGCAGGATGAGCGTTACTTTGCTACCGTGCATCTGCTGCCGGGCGGTATTGGCATCGAGTGGGAAGAGGGGCAGGATATCGCCCCGCATGAGCTGTACGAAAACAGCGTTCCTGTGAAGAAAACAGCATAACCCAATGCAAAAGGCCGCTGCGTTCACATGCAGCGGCCTTTCCATTTGATGGGGAGTATTCAGCGGCGGTTTACTGGATGCCGGTCACAGGGTAGTCCTGATCCTCAACGGCCTTCTTCAGCACGTCGTCGGCAACCTCGGCGTTCAGGGTGACGATGGCGGTGCCGGCCTCGTGGCTCACCACGGCCTCGTCCACCTCGGGCAGGGCTTCCAGAGCCTTCTTCACGCGGGCTTCGCAGTGGCCGCACATCATGCCTTCCACTTTCAGGGTCTTTTTCATAGCAGTGTCCTCCTTGGTACTCTCTTTATTTGCAACCGCTGCGGGCTGTGCGGAGACAGCGGGCAGGGAAGCAGCATTTTTTGCCGCACGATCGTGCTTTGTGCTGTGCACGTCGAACAGGTTCAGGCGCAGGGCGTTGCTTACCACGCAGAAGCTGGAAAGGCTCATGGCAGCAGCACCGAACATGGGGTTCAGGGTCAGGCCGAAGGGGATGAACACGCCTGCGGCCAGCGGGATGCCGATGATGTTGTAGATGAACGCCCAGAACAGGTTTTCGTGGATGTTGCGCAGGGCAGCACGGCTCAGGCGGATGGCGGCGGGCACGTCCGACAGCTTGGAGTTCATCAGCACCACGTCCGCCGCGTCGATGGCAACGTCGGTGCCTGCGCCGATGGCGATGCCGGTGTCGGCACGGGTCAGGGCCGGGGCATCGTTGATGCCGTCGCCCACCATGGCCACCTTGCCGGATGCCTGCAGCTGGCGAATGACCGCTTCCTTGCCGTCGGGCAGCACACCTGCGATCACCTCGTCCACACCTGCCTGCCTGCCAATGGCGTCGGCAGTGCGCTGGTTGTCACCGGTGAGCATGACCACGCGGATGCCCATGGCCTGCAGCTCCCAGATGGCGCGGGGGCTGTCCTCCTTGATGGTATCGGCCACCGCGATGATGCCCAGCAGATGGCCTGCTCCGCCGAAGAACAGGGGCGTTTTGCCCTGTGCGGAGAGGGCTGCGGCCTTCTCCTGCAGCTGTGCGGGCACGGTGACTTTGGTGCCGATAAAGGACGCATTGCCGCCAAAGATCTCCACGCCCTCCAGCTTTGCGGCCAGACCGTTGCCCGGCAGGGCGGCAAAGCCGGATACCTCGGGGGCGGTGAGGTTCTGCGCGTCGGTGCAGGCCAGCACGGCCTTTGCCAGCGGGTGCTCGCTCTTGCGCTCCAGTGCGGCGGCAAGGGTGAGCAGCTCCGCCTCGGAAACGCCCTCGGCGGGCAGAATGTCGGTCACTTTTGGTTCGCCGCTGGTGATGGTGCCGGTCTTATCCAGCGCCACGATCTGGGTGCGGCCTGCAGCTTCCAGCGAAGCGGCGGTCTTGAACAGGATGCCGTTCTTTGCACCCAGACCGTTGCCCACCATGATGGCCACCGGCGTTGCCAGACCCAGTGCACAGGGGCAGCTGATGACCAGCACGGAGATGCCGCGGGCCAGCGCATAGCCCAGCTCCCGGCCCAGCAGCAGCCACACGATGGTGGTGACCACCGCGATGGTAATGACCGCAGGCACGAAGAAACCGGACACCGTATCGGCGATTTTTGCAATGGGGGCCTTGGTGGCGGCGGCATCGCTGACCATCCGGATGATCTGGGCAAGGGTGGTGTCCTCGCCCACGCGGGTGGCCCGGCACTGCAGGAAACCGGACTGGTTGGTGGTGGCAGCGCTCACCTTGTCGCCCGCAGCCTTGTCCACGGGGATGCTCTCGCCGGTCAGGGCGCTCTCGTTCACGGCGCTGGTGCCTTCCAGCACGATGCCGTCCACGGGGATGTTCTCGCCCGGGCGCACCACAAAGATGTCCCCCTTCTGCACCTGCTCGATGGGCACGGTCACTTCGGCACCGTCCCGCAGCAGGGTGGCGGTCTTGGGGGCAAGCTTCATCAGGCTCTTGAGCGCGTCGGTGGTCTTGCCCTTGGAGCGGGCCTCCAGCATCTTGCCCACTGTGATGAGGGTCAGAATCATGGCGGCGGACTCAAAGTAGAACTCCATCATATAGTGCATGACCAGCTCACTGTTGCCGTCCACCTGCGCGCGGGTCATGGCGAACAGGGCGTAGGTGCTCCACACAAAGCTTGCCATGGAACCCATGGCCACCAGCGTGTCCATGTTGGGCGAGCCGTGGAGGAGGCCCTTGAAGCCGTTGATGAAGAACTTCTGGTTGATGACCATGACGATGCCCGCCAGCAGCAGCTGCACAAGGCCCATGGCGATGTGGTTGCCGTCGAACCAGCGGGGCAGGGGCCAGCCCCACATCATGTGGCCCATGGAGAAGTACATCAGCACCAGCAGAAAGCCCAGCGACGCAATGAGCCGCCGCTTGAGCTTGGGGGTCTCGTGGTCGGCCAGCGCGTCAAGGTCGGCGCTGGTGGAGCTGGCAGCCGCCGCGCCCGCACGCTTGGGGCTGGCACCGTAACCGGCATCCTGCACGGCCTTGATGATCTCGGCAGAGCTGGCGGTGCCCTCCACGCCCATGGAGTTGGTCAGCAGGCTCACCGAACAGCTGGCAACGCCGGGCACCTTGCTCACGGCCTTCTCCACCCGGGCGGAGCAGGCTGCGCAGCTCATGCCGGTAACGTTGTATTGTTCCATAAAATATCACTCCTACGTTGAGTATGCACAGGAAAGGGCTTCTTATTTCATGAGCTTGGGCAGCAGATTCACCAGCTCGTCCAGCTTTGCCTCGCTGCCCGCGCGCAGGTCGTCCGCCACGCAGGTGGAGATGTGCTGGGCCAGCAGCTCTTTGGAAAAGCTGTTCAGCGCCGAGTTCGCCGCCGCCACCTGCACAAGGATGTCCACGCAGTAGGCATCCTTTTCCAGCATGCCGCGGATGCCGCGCACCTGCCCCTCGATGCGGCTGAGCCGGTTCAGCAGGGCCTTGTGCTCCTCCGGGGTGCGGTCCTTGTGGCGGCAGCAGGAGGGGGTGACGCTTTCGGTGGGCACAGCGGATGCGTCAATGGCCGGAGCCGTGGCAGCTTCGGGCTGGGCGGGCGTGCCGCAACAGCAGCAGGGCTTTTTCTCGTTGTCCATAAAATATCTCCTTTACCCATAGGGGGTATACTTCTTACAGCATGAGTATAGCACAGCAAACCCGATAAATCAAGTAGGGAATTGAAAAATACAAACAAAAAGAGGGAAGGCACTGCAAATGCCTTCCCTCTATCAAATATCTTTTACTTCTCCAGAATCCGCGGCACAAACAGGCCCAGCATCTTGCCCCACCAGTACCACTCGTGGGAGACATCGCCGCCCCAGACCTCGAGGTGGGCGGGCAGGCCCTGTGCGGCCAGCACATCGGCCAGCGCCTGCGTGTCGGCTTTGGCATCGTCCTCGTAGGCACCCTGACCGGCGCAGAGCATCAGGCTGTTCTCCTCGGCCTTGGCCAGAGCCAGCTTGTCGGCGATGCCGTTCTCGGCCAGATACTGCAGGGGAGAGCAGCGCAGCACCAGATCGTCGGCTTCACTGCCCCAGAAGCGGGCCAGATCGTAGATGCCGGAAAGGCCGATGGCACCGGCAAAGAGCTTGGGACGGCGCAGGCGGCAGTTGACGGCGTGCACAGCGCCAAGGTCGATGCCCACACACCACAGCTTGGCATCCTTTGCGGCACCGTTCAGGGCCAGCACCCGGGGAGCCAGCTCGGCGGTAAGGTAGACGAAGTACTTTTCCTCCATCTCGGCGCGGCGGCGCACCGGGATGTCGCCGTTCAGTACGGCCTCGCCGTCAATGCTGTCGGCGCAGAACAGCTGCACCTTGCCCTCGTTCAGCAGCGGGGCAATGGCATCGGGCATGCCGTTGTTCTCCCAATCATAAAAGCGGCCGCCGCGGGCAGGCAGGGCCAGCACCGGCACACCGGCGCTGCCGTATACCTTGAACTCCATCTCGCGGTTCAGCACGCTGCTCCACTCTTTGTAATAGGTACCCTGGATCATAAATCAAGCACTCCTTGTTTCTATATTCACCGGCCCGGGCGCAGTCGCTGCACGTTGGTGCCGGTCGTTGGCAATCAAAAGAAAGCTTTCTCTGGAAATATCACACGAACTGGTTGCGCTGGGCATCGTACTCGTAGCCCACAGCTTTGAGCTTTGCGCACAGATCTGCCTTGTCGGCATCCAGATCTTCGCACAGAGCATCGAGGTTTTTGTAGAAATCACGCAGCTTCAGGTTCACCACGCTCAGCAGCATGATGGGATCGTTGGGCAGAGCCATATGTTTTGCCTCCTTACAGCAACAAAAAAAGCCGGCCACTCGACAAAGTGACCGGCCACATACACCAAATTAGACAGCGCGGGTAACTTTGCCAGCGCGCAGGCAACGGGAGCATGCGTAGACGTACTTGGGAGAACCCTCAACGACCGCCTTGACACGACGGACATTCGGCTTCCAGGTACGGTTGGAACGACGATGAGAGTGAGAAACCTTGATACCAAAGGCAACACCCTTGCCGCAGCATTCACATTTAGCCATGGTACTTGCACCTCCTGCAGTGAAGTAAGGAATCAAAATAATCAGCTCGACTATTGTAGCAGATTACCGGGCAAAATGCAAGCCTTTTTTCAAAAAATCTTGCGTTTTTTTGGAAAACTGCCCCGATGCACTCAGATGCTGTTTTTTGTTACGACCCCTTGTGTGAAAATGTGATTTGGAGCAGCCCGCAGGCTGCAACGGCGACGACCGCCGCCAGTGGCGGAAACAGGGAGAAGCTGTTGGGGCAGCGGCCAGCAAGACGTGAGTGCCGTTCAAGGCACAAAACGAATGCTGGGTGCCGCAACTCGTAGACAAATCACGAATTAAAAATAAAATTCCGATGAAATGATCAGAGCGAAGCGGAGATCATTTTAAATCGTCTGGACACCCCTTGTCTAAAACCTCAAAAAATAGTATTATATATGGTATACTGAAAAAAGGCAGGAATATCGAATGACCTCTCAGGGCATCTATTATCTCATCCGCGCGCTGGTGGCGCTGGTGGCCATCCCCTTCCACGAGTGCGGGCACGCGCTGGCGGCGTGGCTGCTGGGCGACGACACCGCAAAGCGGCAGGGTCGGCTTTCGCTGAATCCCTTTGCCCACTTTGACCTGCTGGGCACGCTGTGCATGGTGTTTGCGGGCGTGGGCTGGGCAAAGCCCGTCTCCACCGACCCCCGCAATTTCAAAAACCCCAAGTGGGGCATGGCCCTCACCGCGCTGGCTGGCCCTGCGGCAAACATGCTGCTGGCCTATGTGGGCATGGTGGTGTGGAAGCTCATGTACTACTGGGCACCGGTGAACGATGCCACCATCTACATTGCCATGTTCCTGCAGTACCTTGTGCTGATGAACGTGAGCCTTGCCGTGTTCAACTTGATCCCGGTGCCGCCGCTGGACGGCAGCCGCATCCTGCTGGTGGTGCTGCCCCGGCGCATCTACTTTGGCCTGATGAAGTACGAGCGCTATATCATGATTGCCCTGCTGGCGGCAGTGTGGTTCGGCGCACTGGATACCCCCCTGTACTACCTGAACAACATCGTGTGGGAGCTGCTGGGCAAGGGCACCGGCTACATTGATAAGATCGCGTATTCCATCTACTATGCCGGCCTTGGGACGGTGGTGTGAGCGTGGCAGAAGAACTGACCTTCCATCTGGAAGATTTTGACGGCCCGCTGGAATTATTGCTGGCGCTTGTGGCCAAACATAAGATGGACCTGCACAACATCCCCATTCTGGAGCTGATCGACCAGTACACCGCCACGGTGGCGCGGGCCGACCCGGACCCGGAAGCCGCCAGCGCCTTCATCGAGATGGCCGCGCGGCTGGTGGAGATGAAAAGCTACCTGCTTTTGCCCCGCAGCGAAGAGGGCGAGCGCATGAAGCAGGAGTTCACCGGCCAGCTGATCGAGTACGACCAGTGCCGCCGCATGACTGCGCTTTTGCGTCAAAAGGCCGAAGCTGCGCCGGTTTTTGTGCGTCCGCCCATGGAGATGGAGTTCGATAACACCGACGCCCTGCACCATGCGCCGCAGGTGCTGGCGGATGACTGGGGCGTTCTTTCCGGCCGCACCAAGCTGCGCCGGGAGCCTACCCAGCAGCAGTTCGAGCCGCTGGTCACAGCGCCCATGGTGTCGGTGACGAGCCGGGTGGTGTACATTCTGCGGCACCTGATCAGCGGTACAGCGGCAAAAATGAGCCAGCTGTTCAGCCGCCAGCAGACCCGCAGCACCAACGTGGCCACCTTTCTGGCCTTGCTGGAGCTGGTGCGCGGCGGCCGCGTAAAGCTGGACGACGAGGGCCGGCTGACCATGCAGCGGGGCCGCATCCAACGTGATAAGGAGAAGGAATGAACCAGAAACAGATCCGTGCAGCCGTGGAAGCCATGCTGTTTGCCAGCGGCGACCCCATTGGTGCCGACAAGCTGGCCCAGGCGGTGCAGCTGCCGCAGCTCAGCGTGGAAGCCGCGCTGGAAGCCCTGCGGGAGCGCTACGCCCGGGAGGACAGCGGCCTGTGCCTGCTGCACCTGAACACCCGCTGGCAGCTTGCCACCAAGACCGAGTGGGCCGACTGCATCCGCCGCCTGCTGGACAGCCGCCGCGCAGTGCCCCTTGGCCCCGCCGCCATGGAGACCCTG
>PVMQ01001540.1_pt1 | contig 11787 bp, 10 predicted proteins | sample 1853411 | NCBI WGS metagenome assembly PVMQ01 (sample SAMN08533513, study PRJNA380276) | Human gut metagenome, whole genome shotgun sequencing project.
ATTGAGACCGGCGGCCCCACGCCGGGACTTGGCTGTGCAGGCAGAGGTATCATCGCAACCTTTCAGCTTCTGGAGGATCTGAAGCTTTTTGAGACCTGGAAGCCGGATGTAGTGCTTTACGATGTTCTTGGAGATGTAGTATGCGGCGGTTTTGCGGCACCGATCCGGGAGGGCTATGCGGAAAAAGTACTCATTGTCACATCCGGAGAGAAAATGGCACTCTATGCAGCCAATAATATTTCCAGTGCTGTGCGGAATTTTGAGGATCGAAGCTATGCGAGGATCTTCGGAATCGTGCTGAATCACAGGAATGTGGAGAATAAAAAGGAAAAAGTAAATGCTTTTGCAGAAAAAAATAATATCCCGGTCGTGGGTGAGATCCCGAGAAGTGACGAGATCATCCGATGGGAGGATCAGGGCAAAACGGTGATCGAGGGAGATGAGAATTCTGAGATCAGTGAGAAATTTTTTGCACTGGCCAGGAAGCTATTGGAAAGTGAAGAAACGGAGAAGGAGGATATATGAAAAAGGAAGCATATTTTTCAACTGCAGAAGAACTGGCCCGGGGCGGGCTGGAAACGATTCCTCCGCAGATGATCTCCGGGAAGCATCTGATCTATAGCTCTCCGGCAACTCTGGCATTTAACTCTCCGGGAGCGGAGGGCTTTGGCGTAAAAAGAGCCGGGCTTGCAGTGCCGGATTCCATTATGCTGATCGTGGCACCGGGATGCTGCGGAAGAAATACTTCTCTTATCAGCTCCATGCCGGAGTACAATGATCGATTTTTTTATCTGATGATGGACGAGACGGATATTGTTACAGGCCGTCACCTGAAAAAGATCCCGAAAGCGGTAAAAGAGATCTGCGACTGCTGTGAGAAGAAGCCGTCTGTGGTGATGATCTGTATCACCTGTGTGGATGCACTTCTGGGAACGGATATGGAACGTGTCTGCCGGAAGGCAGAGGAAAAGGTGGATATTCCGGTGCGTCCCTGTTACATGTACGCACTGACACGTGAGGGCAGAAAGCCGCCTATGGTCCATGTACGCCAGTCCTTATACTCCCTCCTTGAGCCACAGAAGAAAAAGGGAAATGTGGTCAATCTTCTGGGATTTTTTTCGCCGCTGGTTGATGACTGCGAGATGTATGAGCTGCTGCAGCAGGCAGGCGTAAAGACCATCCATGAGATCTCAAGATGTAAGGATTATGAAGAATATCAGACCATGTCACAGGCCAATTTTAATCTGGTGCTTCATCCAGAAGCAAGGTTTGCAGCGGAGGATTTTCATGACCGGCTGAAGATTCCTTTTATTGAGCTTCGGAGGCTCTACCAGACAGATAAGATCGAAAATCAGTATCGTGCCTTGGGACAGGTTCTTGGAGTCTCTTTTGACCAGGAAGTGTATAAAAAAGCAGCAGAAGAGGCAGTGGAGAGATTCCGGGAGGTCTGTCCGGATGCGTCCTTTGCAGTAGGGGAGTGCATGAACGGAGATCCCTTTGAGCTGGCCCTGGCCCTGGTGCGGTATGGTTTCCAGGTGCCGGAGATCTACGGAACTATCACAGCCGAGAATTTTGTATACATACGGCATCTTGCGGAATTGAGTCCGGATACAAAGGTTTTTTCCAATATGGAACCCACCATGCTGTATTACGATCCGTCCGGGAGTGGAGTGAACCTTACTATAGGAAAGGATGCAGGATATTATCACCGGGATCAGCCAAATGCCGTGTGGAATCAGGACCGGCAGCCCTATGGCTATGCGGGGGTACGCAGGCTGTTTGAAACACTGACAGAGAAAGTTTTGCAGAAGGGAGAAAAGGTATGAGAGGACTTCGGAAATATCTGACACCCTTTGCACCGGATCAGTCCGGAGCCGTGTCAGTGCTGTATGAGCTTGGCGGGATCATCGTGATCTGTGATGCAGGAGGATGTGCGGGAAATGTCTGCGGCTTTGATGAACCGAGATGGTTTGAACAGAAAAGTGCGGTATTCAGCGCAGGACTTCGGGATATGGATGCCATCCTGGGACGGGATGACCGCCTGGTTGCCAAGCTTGTGGATGCAGCAGAAAAGGTGGAGGCAGGCTTTGCAGCCATTATCGGAACACCGGTACCTGCTGTGATCGGAACGGATCATCAGGCACTGCGGCGGATGTGCGAGAAGAAAACAGATCTTCCGGTGCTTGCAGTAAATACCAACGGAATGGAGCTTTATGATGCGGGAGAGCGGAAGGCTTATCTGGAGCTTTTTAAAGCCTTTGCCCGGGAAAAGCTGCCTGTGGAGGCTGGTAAGACAGGAGTTCTCGGAATGACACCTCAGGATGTCAGTGACCTGAAAGCAGCAGACAAGATCCGTGAAAAATTCCGTGCCAGAGGACAGAGAGCAGTCTGCTACGGAATGGGAGACGGGCTTGATGAGGTAAAAAAAGCCTCCTCTGTGGAAAAAAATATCGTGGTTTCTCCTGCGGCACTGGAATGTGCCAGATATCTGGAGAAAACCTTCGGAACACCTTATGAGGTGGGATATCCTCTGGCGGAAGAGCTGGTTCCTGATATGGATTATACAGGAAAAAAGATTCTCATCGTGCAGCAGCAGGTGATGGCCGGTTCCATAAGAGAGGAGCTACGGAAACGTGGTGCGGACGGAGAGCTCACCGTGGCAAGCTGGTTTTCCATGGAAAAAGATCTCCTGGAGGAGGGCGATGTGTCATTAAGGGATGAGGAAGATTACATGGAACTGGCAGAGAAGGGCGGATATGACGTGATCTTTGCAGATCCATGTATGAAGCGGATGACAAAGGCTTTTTCAGGAGTGTTTGTGGATACAGTGCATTTTGCAGTATCCGGAAAATGCAGGTAGACCATAAGGGCAGGACATAAAGTTACATGCATGCTGCAGCCGGATCAGTGGAAATAGCTGCAGGGAATGGAGAAACATATGGAGCGGGAAATTACGAAAATGATCCGTGTTTACGGGATCGTACAGGGAGTGGGATTTCGCCCTACGGTGAGTCGTCATGCTATGGCAAGAGGAATCCGTGGCAGTGTGTCCAATAAAGGACCCTATGTGGAGATTTTTGCTCAGGGTAAGCAGCAGGATGTGGATGCCTTTATCGCAGATATCGGGAATAAGCCACCGAAGCGTGCAGCTATCCTGAAGCTTCTTGAAGAACCGGTGGAGGATCCGGAGAAATTTACACAGTTTGATATCATCGAAAGTGAGAAGACAAAGGGGGAAATCTTTGTCTCCCCGGATATCGCGATCTGCGATGAATGTAAGGCGGAGATGTTTGATCCGGAAAACAGGCGGTATCTGCATCCCTTTATCAACTGTACCTGCTGCGGTCCCAGACTGACAATCCTGGATTCGCTTCCTTATGACCGTGAACGAACCAGTATGAAGGAATTTCCCATGTGTCCCTCCTGTGCAGATGAGTACCATAACCCGGATACCAGACGTTATGATGCCCAGCCGGTGTGCTGCAATGACTGCGGCCCTGAGGTATACCTGGCGGGAAGAGAGGAACGGGGACGGGAGGCCATCACTTATACGAGGAAGATCATTGCTTCCGGCGGGATCGTGGCCATCAAGGGGATCGGTGGTTTTCACCTTTGCTGTGATGCTACCAGTGAGGAGGCTGTACAGCGGCTGCGGCAGCGGAAACGGCGTCCGGTGAAGCCTTTTGCAGTGATGGCACAGGATATGGAAGTTGTGAAGAAGATTTGTAAGGTCAGCGAGGAACAGGAGAAGATCCTTACCGGTCATCAGAAGCCGATCCTGCTGTTGGATAAGCTGCCGAGAGAAACGAGGCTTTGTGAGAGCATTGCACCCGGGAATCCCAAGGTGGGTGTCATGCTTCCCTATGCACCGGTTCAGCTGCTTCTTTTTCATTACGATGATGGGATCCGGATGCCCGGGCTTCTGGTAATGACCAGCGGAAATACTTCCGGGGCGCCGATCTGCAGAGATGATGAGGAGGCGGCAGAGGAGCTTTCCCATCTCTGTGACTGCATTCTTTCCCACAACAGGAAGATACGTATCCGGGCCGACGATTCGGTGATGGATTTCTATAAGGGTGAACCCTATATGATCCGCCGTTCCCGCGGGTATGCGCCGCTGCCGTTTATGGTCTCCACACCCTGGAAGGGCCAGGTGATCGCAGCAGGTGGAGAACTTAAGAACACCTTCTGTATTGGTGTGGATAACCGTTTTTATCCTTCCCCTTATGTGGGAGATCTGGAGGATCTTCGAACGGTAAAAGCCCTGAAGGAAACGATCGGGCGGCTGGAAACACTTCTGGAGGTGCAGCCGGAGGTAGTGGTCTGTGATCTTCACCCTAAATATAATTCCACAGTGGTGGCAGAGGAGCTAGGGCTTCCGGTTCTGAGGGTGCAGCATCATTATGCACACATTTTATCCTGCATGGCAGAAAATGACTGCGAAGAAAAGGTGATAGGGGTTTCCTTTGACGGAACAGGCTATGGAACCGATGGAACCATCTGGGGCGGAGAGCTCCTGGTTGCAGACTGTCAGGGATTTACAAGGCTTGGAAGTATAGAACCCTTTGTCCAGGTTGGCGGAGATATTTCCGCAAAAGAAGGCTGGCGGATCGCCGTTTCCCTGATCTGGCAGAATACGGGAAATCTGGAAAAAACCCTGGACACTGTCCGTAAACTGGGACTTTGCACAGATCAGGAAGCAAAGGTACTGGTGACTATGGCACAGCGGAAGATCAATGCCGTGACTTCCACCTGGGAGGGAGAAGCGTCCACAGCACTGGAATTTGCGGCGGAGGCCTGGAGAAAGCAGCGGGAGATGCAGAAGAAAAATCCGGAAGAAAATCTGAAGATACGGATGTCAGAAAAGGAAGACATTCCGGAAGGCACAGGCATCTCAGAAGCGTCGGAAGATGAACGAAAATTTATTTTAAATACAGGTGAGATCGTTGCATATCTGGTCCGGGCAAGGCTTGCAGGAGAGGATCCCGGGAAGCTGGCTTATGGATTTCACCGGGCACTGGCAGATGAGATCCTTGCAGCTTGTGAGGAAGCAGAGCGGCAGACCGGAATCCGGAAAGTGGCATTAAGTGGCGGTGTCTTTCAGAACCGGCTGCTTCTGGAGCTGGTAGATGACGGCCTTACGGAAATGGGGTTTAAAGTTCTGAAGCACAGCCTGATCCCGCCGAATGACGGAGGAATCGCACTGGGACAGGCGGTGTATGGGATGGCTTATGTGCAGCGGCACAGATAAATATAGACGAGATCATGCAGATACGGATTAAAAATGTTTTATGATAACGCATGGAGCATACAGCAGAAATGCAGGATGGGAGGCACAGATATGTGTGTAGGATTATCAGCAAAAGTAGTAAAGATCAGTGACGGAACAGCAGTGGTGGACGCAGGCGGTGCAAAGAGAGAAGTTTCCGCCCAGCTCCTGGGAGACCTGGAGCCGGGGGATTATGTGATGGTGCATGCAGGTGTTGCCATTGCAAAGATCACCGATGATGACGAGGAAGAGACAGACCAGCTGATGGAGGAACTGCTGTGATGGAAGAGAGGAAAAAAACAGCAAGAGAGATCATAGAAGGATATCAGGGGCCGCCGGTGCGGATCATGGAGGTCTGCGGAACACACACCCACGAGATCTTCCGTTTGGGGATCCGCAGGCTTCTGCCGTCTCAGGTGGAACTGATCTCAGGACCGGGATGTCCGGTCTGTGTAACACCGGTAGGATTTATTGACGAGGCCGTTTATCTTGCTCTGGAAAAACAGGTGACGATCTGCACATTCGGTGATCTTGTCCGCGTACCGGGGACAAAAAAAAGCCTTGCAGATGCCAGGGCAGAAGGCGCCAGGATACGGATCGTCTATTCACCGGCAGATGCAGAAAAATATGCGAAAGAGCATCAGGAAGAGCAGGTGGTATTTCTTTCCGTTGGCTTTGAGACCACCACGCCTGCCGGCTGTCTTTCCGTGAAAAAGGCCGGAGAGGACGGACTTTCCAATTATTCGCTCCTTGTGGCAAACAAGACCATGCCCCAGGCTTATCAGGCATTAAAGGGCAGTGCGGATGTGTTCCTTTATCCTGGACATGTCAATGCGATCACAGGAACTGCGCTCTGCGAGCATCTGGCAGAGGAAGGCATCAGTGGTGTGGTGGCAGGCTTTACAGCGAAGGAGCTGCTTACGGCACTGGCTGTTGCACTGGTACGTTTTCAGGAAGGAAAACCGTTCTTTGTGAATTGCTATCCCCGTGTGGTAAAAAGTGAGGGAAGCCCGGAGGCACAGAAGCTGATCGATGAACTGATGGAGCCCTGCGATTCTGAATGGCGCGGTCTGGGTGTGATCCCGGGGTCCGGGCTGGTGCTCCGGAAGGAGTGGGAAGCCTTTGATGCCAGAAAAAAATATGCAGTGCCGCCGATCCAGGGCAGGCCAAATCCGGCCTGTCGCTGTGGGGATGTGCTTCAGGGAAAATGCAGGCCATCAGATTGTAAAGTATTCGGAAAGGTCTGTACCCCGCAGCATCCGGTAGGTGCCTGTATGGTATCCAATGAAGGAGCATGTTCCGCATATTTTATGTACGGAAACTGATGTCCGCTTTAATGGACTGCGAAATATGATACATTACATATAGTACAAACGAAGGATCGTATCTGGAAGATCTGACAGGATGAAACCGATATGAAATTCCTTTGACCCAGCATAGAAAGAAGATAATATTATGGAAAATAAAACAGTGACCATGGCACACGGTGCCGGAGGCCGTCAGACCTCAGAACTGATCGATGAAGTATTCAAAGCGCATTTTGCAAACCCGGATCTCACAGCCGATGATGCGGCCGTGCTGGTTCCGCCTGCAGGAAAAATGGCAGTATCCACCGATGGATTTATTGTTTCTCCGGCATTTTTTCCGGGGGGAAATATCGGCAAGCTTTCCATCTGCGGAACAGTTAATGACCTTGCCTGTATGGGAGCAAAACCGATGTATCTTACCTGCGCTTTTGTCATTGAGGAGGGTTTTCCCATGGAGAAGCTGGAGGAGATCGCCGCAGCCATGGAAAAAACAGCAAAAGAAGCCGGAGTGCGTATTGTTTCCGGAGATACTAAGGTGGCAGGAAAAGGTCAGGTTGACGGTGTGTTTATCACAACAACCGGAATGGGTGAGATCCAGGAGGGCGTTCAGGTAGGCGGTGAGCTGGCAAAACCGGGAGATGCCATTATTGTAACCGGTGATGTGGGAAGACATGGATGCACCATTCTTCTGGCAAGAGAGGATTTCGGCATTGACGCAGATGTGACAAGTGACTGCGCACCGCTGTGGGGAGCTGTAAAAGATGTACTGGATGCCACCCATAACATTCATGTGATCCGTGATGCCACAAGAGGTGGTGTCGGAACGGTTCTTTACGAGATCGCAGGACAGAGTAACGTAGGGATCCGCCTGGATGCAGCAGCTGTTCCGGTAGCTCCGGAGGTAAAGGGTGTCTGCGGCATGCTTGGCCTGGAGCCGCTTTATCTGGCATGTGAGGGACGAATGGTGATTATGGCGCCAAAGGAAGAGGCAGGAAGGATCGTGGAAGCACTGCGTAAATGTCCTTATTCCAGGGACGCAGCCATTATCGGTGAAGTTACGGAAGACCAGCCAGGAAAGGTTGTCATGACTACGGAAATCGGAACGCAGGCACTTCTTCCGCAGCCGGGAGGAGAGCTTCTGCCTAGGATCTGCTGATAATATCGGAAAGGAGAGTCAGATCTTATGGAGACAAGAGTGGCATTGATCTCGATCATTGTGGAAAACAATGACGTGATCGATGATATCAACCGTTTTCTTCATGAAGCGGGAAAATATATTATCGGGAGAATGGGGATCCCTTACCGGGAAAAAGGCATCAATATCATCAGTATTGCCATTGACGCACCACAGGATGTGATCAGCTCCTTATCCGGAAAGATCGGACGCCTCAGTGGAGTTTCCGCCAAAACGGCATATTCCAATGTGATCACAAAAGCGGAGGACAGAAAATGATAAAAGTTGCGGTATACGGAAAGGGCGGCATCGGAAAATCTACTACGGTTTCCAATGTGGCAGTAGCCCTTGCGGAAAAAGGAATGAAAGTGATGCAGATCGGCTGTGATCCCAAGGCAGATTCCACGATCCTTCTCAGGCATGGAAAAAAGGTTCCCACTGTGCTGGAGCTGTATAACGAAAAACGCCAGGAGCTGAAGCTTACGGATATGGTGCAGATCGGATATGGGGGTGTAGTCTGTGTGGAAGCCGGCGGTCCTGCACCGGGGCTCGGATGTGCGGGAAGAGGTATCATTACTGCTCTCGAGAAGCTTAAGGAAAACGGAGCCTATGAGACCTATAAACCGGACATTGTTTTTTATGACGTACTGGGAGATGTTGTCTGCGGTGGATTTTCCATGCCCATGCGAAAGGGGTATGCAGATAAGGTATTTATCATCACCTCCGGAGAAAACATGGCCATCCATGCAGGGGCAAATATTGCCATGGCAGTGGATAATTTCAGAAACAGAGGATATGCATCTCTTGGCGGCGTGATCCTGAACCGGCGGAACGTGCCGGGAGAGGAAGAAAAAGTCCGGGAGCTGGCAGAGGATTTTCATACGCGGGTAGTGGGAACGCTTTCCAGAAGTGAACTGGTCCTGGAAGCAGAGAATCGAGGAAAAACTCTTCTGGAAGCCTATCCGGACTGTGAGATGGCAGAGGAGTACCGGACACTGGCCGAGCAGATCCTGAATGCATGCAGGGAGGAAGGCTCATGTTAAAAAGAGTTGGTAACAGAGAGCTTTCGGGAAAAACAGAAATATTTATAAAGGAAGCCTCTTTTCCGGTTCCCTTTCAGTCGGGACTGGAATTTAATTCACCAGTCCATGGAAACTGGAATATCGTACATACGGGAATGCTGGTTCCTGAAGCAAGGCAGATCTACGTCTGTGCGGATAACTGCATGCGTGGCGTTGTGCTGACTGCCGCAGAGATGAATGCGGCAGACCGTTTTTCCTTTGTGATCGTGGAGGAAAAGGATCTTCTGGGCGGAAATCTGGAGGATGTGACCATTGAAGGAGTGACGGACATTCTGAACCGGCTGGATGAGAAGCCAAAGGCAGTCCTGCTTTTTACCGTGTGTCTTCATCATTTTCTGGGAAGTGATCTGGATCGCATCTACGGAGAACTGGAAGAAAGATTTCCGGAGATCTTTTTTATGCGGTGCTTTATGGATCCTGTCATGCAGAAAACAGGTCCGACTCCGGATCAGAAGCTGCGCCGTGCCATGTATGATGCAGTACCGGAGAGGAAAGCTGATCCGGAATGTGTCACAGTCCTGGGCAGTGATTTTGTGTTGGATGAGAGTGCAGATATCTGCCGGATCCTGAAAAAGAACGGAATCCGTCTCCGGGAAGCACCGGCCTGTAAGACCTGGGAGGATTATCAGAGCCTGGGAGAGGGAAGCCTGATCCTTAACTGTTATCCGGCAGGAAAATTCGGAGTACAGCAGCAGGCGGAGAGACTTGGAAGGCCGTTTTTATACCTGCCCGGAAGCTTTGACTATGAGGAGATAGAGACGCAGGAAAAGTATTTGCTGGAGCTGCTGGATCAGCAAAGTGGCGGTAAAAATGGCCTGGATATCGAAACGGAGATCCGAAAATGCGAGGAAGCTCTTTTCCATGCACACCAGATCATCGGTGACACTCCCGTAGCTGTGGATTATCTTTTTCATCCAAGACCTCTGGGACTTGCAAAGCTTCTCCTTACGCATGAATTTCAGGTACAGTCCGTTTTTCTGGACAGTATCAGCCCGGAAGAAAAAGAAGTATTTTTCTGGCTGAAGGAGAATTACCCGGAACTCATGTTGATTTCGACTGTCCGTCCGGAGATGAGAGTGCGGCCACGGCAGCATTCCGGAAAAATCCTTGCCGTCGGACAAAAAGCAGCCTGGTTTACCGGAAGCCGGAATTTTGTCAATATGGTACAGGGTGGCGGGCTCTGGGGCTTTGACGGGATCAGACGTACTGCACAGCTGATGCTGGAGGCATTTAATGAGGAAAAAGCTCCGGAGGATCTGATCGTTCGAAAGGGATGGGGGTGCGAAAGCTGCATATGAGACAGGCATATCGGATCATACCGATCTACACGGCAGACGTGTCTGGTGTCTGCTCCGCGTTGTATGAGCTTGGAGGAATGACAGTGATGCATGATCCCTCCGGCTGTAATTCTACCTATAATACCCATGATGAGATCCGGTGGTACGACCAGGACAGTCTGATCTTTATCTCAGGTCTTACGGATATCGATGCCATTATGGGAAATGATGAGAAATTTCTTCAAGATATCGAAGAGGCGGCAAAGGAGCTGAAACCGAAATTTATTGCACTTGCAAGTTCACCAATCCCCTTTATGAACGGAACAGATTTTCAGGGACTGGCCCGTGCACTTACAGCAAGGACCGAAATTCCGGTATTTTCGGTTCCGACCAGCGGCATGCACGACTATGTATACGGAGCAGGGCTGGCACTGGCGGAAATCGCAGGACATTTCACAGGAGCAGCAGAGAAAACAGGAAGGTGTTTAGAAGTACCGACGGGATCTGCGGAAAGATCTACAGAGAAGAGAAGCAGGAAATTAAATCTTCTTGGAGCAACACCCCTTGATCTTGGCCCGCAGTCTGCAGTAGATGCCATGAAAAAACGTCTGGAAAACTATGGCTGGGAGATACTTTCCACCTGGGCTATGGGGGATACGCTGGAAGCTTTGTCCCGTGCCGGTGAAGCAGCGGTAAACCTTGTGGTATCCTCTGTGGGAATCCCGGCGGCCAATGTGCTGAAAGAAAAATTCGGTACGCCATTTCTCGTGGGGAATCCTGTGGAAGGCTATGAGGGACAGATTTCAGATGCACTTGAGCGGATCGCGGATAGATCCTGTGGAGAGTGGGTAAATAAGAAGGATGACTCCGCAGAGGAAAGCGGAGGGCAGATATTAGGGAAACAGGAGGAACTGTGGAAAGTAACTCCGGAGCAGGTAATCTATTTTCAGGGAAGGAACAGTCTGTCAGCAGTATCTGACCATTCAGGAGAAAGCAGGGAAATGCCCGACAAAGATGAGATATTTTTTTCCGTACCGGACATTACCATCATCGGAGAACCGGTTACCATGGGCTCCCTGGCAGCAGTCATAGAGCAGAAATACGGAAAAAAGGTTCAGCTGCTCTGTTCGCTGGAGATCACAGAGGGACTTTTGCGCAAGGGAGATGAAGCCATCTGTGGCGAGGAAGCCATGGAAGAAAAGCTGAAAACAGCCAGGATCATTGTGGCAGACCCACTCTATCGTCCGATCTGTCCGAAAACAGCCATTTTTTATGAGATGCCGCATATTGCGTTTTCCGGAAGGATATATCTCAGAAAATATTTTCCGGAATAATTTCAGAAAAACAACATAAACTATAAGAAACCGTAAAGGCGTTGCAGAAATATGCAGCGCCTTTTTCCGGCAGTAATATCGGAAATGGAGCATATATGGAGGGATTTTTATGTGGGGATTTTTGTCAGCACTAATCTCAGGTGCACTGATGAGTATTCAAGGGGTATTTAACACAAATGTAACAAAACAGACCAGTCTGTGGGTTTCAACCGGCTGGGTACAGTTTTCTGCATTTCTGGTCTGTGTGGCAGCATGGTTTTTCACAGGCAGAGAAAGTATCGGCATGCTGTGGCAGGTAGAGGCTAAATATAATTTACTCGGAGGAGTGATCGGTGCATTTATCA
>PVMQ01001547.1_pt1 | contig 11703 bp, 13 predicted proteins | sample 1853411 | NCBI WGS metagenome assembly PVMQ01 (sample SAMN08533513, study PRJNA380276) | Human gut metagenome, whole genome shotgun sequencing project.
TTCGGTTCCAAAAGTGCCTACCCGGGAACATTAACTCATCCGAACTTCCTCAATCTCCCAGGTTTAAAAGGGAAATCACGATATTCTCCGCCGATATCTCGGTTTTCCGTTTTACAATATCCTCGATCTGCGCGCGCTGCGGATCTGTGATGGACGGCGCGTTGACAACGACATCCACTTTTCCATCCGTGATGCTGACAACCGGATCGGCAAATCCTTTCGCCATCAGAAGCGTTTCCGCTGCATTTTCCTTCTCCGCTATCGCATTGAGTGCCAGCATATCCTGAACGGCTGCCTCTTTTGCCGACGCATCCAGATTTTCATTGTTAATCAGGGCATTCAGTGCTTCGCGGTTCTTGGCGCGGATCTGTTCACGGCTGAGCTGTACATTGGCTATGTACTCTGCCACGCCGGTTCCGCCTGTCAAAACCGCCTCGCCCGGGTTATCGACTGCCGGATTGTCCGCAGATGCCTCCTCTCCGTCCGCCGCCCCCTGCGCTGTGCCCTCCTCACTGCCTGCTGCCAGCGGATCGCCCTCTCCCGGATCGTCAAGACTTGCAATCTCCTCATATTCACCGTCCGCCACGCTTCCGGACACCGCCTGATTTTCCGAATATATATCGCTATCTGAAATCTTGGTCGCCCCCGCTTCATATGTATCCGCCCCCGGCAGATCGGATTTTCCCGCATAGTTGAGATACCCCGCCGCCGCAATCATGATTGCCAGCGTCGTGATGATGATTTGATTTCTCCTGAAAACGCGTTTCATCTTCATTCTCATATTTGCATACTCCTTTATTCCACCCGCTTTAATACTTTTATTTTATGTGCCGGCAGTCCGAATAATGCCTGCATCGCTTCCGAAATTTCCTTCTGTACCGACGCATTTCCTCCTCCCTGTGCGCTGATCACGATACCGGCAATCTCCGGTGCCAGCTCTTTCTCAACTACCGGTTCCCCGCTGCCTGAACTTCCCGCCAGCACGGTGCTCTCCCGCAGCGATTCATCCGCCTGCTGCCGCGTACCACCCGAAGAATCCGTCTCCGAGGTGGCCGACCGGCTTCTCTCCTTATCCACCCGCAGCACCTTTTCCGAAGAAGAAAACAGAGTCAGCATCACATCCACCTCACCCACGCCGTCCACCTTCTTTAAAACGTCCCGGATCCGCTGCTCCAGGCGAAGCTCGTAGAGGCGGTTGGCGTCCTGCCTGGATGCAGTGCCTGGCAGACCTGTTTCGACATCCGAACCACTCTCTTCTGAACTTCCATTTTTGTCCTGCCCTGCTCTATTCCCAGCGTTTGTTCCTGTTCCACTCTCCGCCCATCTTTCCCCTGACTGCCAGACTCCCGTCTCAATCGTCTTCTTCCCAAACGGCGCATATAAGATCAGAATTGCCAGCCCAAGCACCAGCAAAATCAGCCATTTTTCATTTCGTTTGACCCATTCCCTGTCAAGGTTCCATCCTGACTTCCACATGATCCGCCTCCACCTGATAAAACGATGCCAGCCGCTGCTGAAGCTCCCAAATCTTTTCCCCATTCATCCAAGAAACTGCCTGCGCGGCGGCGGGTTCTCCCTGCTTCTGCTCCTGTTCAAGTGAAATTTCAATCGGGGAAATTTTTTCTATTTCAATCATCGAACTCGGATCCTCCTGTTCCGCCGCTTCCATCCCCGCTTCCATCCCCGCCTCACTTCCCGCCACATACACCGTCACACTCCGCACCGAGGCAAATTGCTCCGACTCCGGATCTTTTTCCAGCTCTACGTCCGCCTTTTCCACGGAAAATCCCGCTTCCGCTGCCACCCGCACTGCCTCCTTGGACGCTTCCGCCTCATACTGGCTCAAAACCATATTTCTGCGCCGCACCTCTATCTCATCCATCTCACTTTTCAGCTCGCCCGCTTCATTTTCAAACGAAAGAGATGTAAACAGATAATTCAGCCGCTCCTCCAGACGCAGCCCGTCCGTCAGCGGCTTCAGCACAATCAGAAGCAGGATACAGCCCGCAAACAGACGGATATATTTTTCATACTTATGTGCGGGCAAAAGCCCGGTCAGAACGGTCAGAAACACTAGATAACTGACGATATTCCCCGCCCAGTGAGTAATTGCTTCCATCTTCTACCCCGCAAAATAAGCCGCGTTCGTGCTCACACACACCACCGCGATCGAAAGCGCAAATAACACCACCGCCGAACCAGCTGCTGCCAGCAAAAAATAAAATCCTTTCGCCACTGCGCCGACTGCCTCCACCACCCGGCTGTCACTGACCGGCTGCAAAAGCGCCGCGCTTCCCTGACACCCCAAATAGAGGATTAAAAGTTTCAAAAGCGGCAGAAGCGACACCGCCGCCAGCACAAGCACTCCCCCGATGCCCACCGTATTCCGGATCAGGACGCTGCTTCCAAGAAGTACCTGCGACACTGCCGCCGCGCCCTGTCCGATTCCCGGTATCAGGCTGACCGCCCGCCGCAGCGCCGTCTGGCGCACCGAATCTGTATACGGCGCAATCATTCCCTGCAGCACATGAAAGCCCAGCACCACTCCCAAAAGCGCCTTGCTGCCCCAGCGCATCCCCTGTTCCAGCAATTCCAACGCTTTTGAAAACAAATCCTTCGAGCTTAAGTGTCCCGCCAGCGACAGCAGGACATACAACTGGGTGCATGGCAGAAACAACTGTAAAAACACCCATTCCGCCACATTGACAGAAGCAAGTGTCCACGCATATCCGGCTGCTGCCGAGGTACTTCCCCCGGAAAAGGAAACAGCCAGAAAAAAAGCAGGAACCAGCACCCGGACAAATTCAAAGAGCTGCTCCAACAGTGTCCGCGTGATCCGCACCCCATTCAAAAAACTGGCGGCAAGCAGTGTAAAAATCAGAAGATACGTGACATAAAAGCCCATCTCCGATACCTGACTGTCGGCAAAGAGACTCGAAAAGCTGGCGAACACCGCTCCTAAAATTCCCAGAAGGATGACCTGCCCCATCCATCTGCCATTTTCTGAAATTTCCCGAAATAGGGCTGTCCGGCAAAAATCCATCAGCATCCGAACCACTCTCTGATAATTGCCAGAGAGAAGCATCGAAAGGATTTCCCGGAATGAAAGCCCCGGGACTGCCGAACCTCCCGCTTCCCTTAAAAATGCTTCGATTCTGCTTAAATCCAGTGAGTTCAGAAGAGAATCCATGTTCTCGCCAGAAACACTGAAATCCGAATCTTCGGATATCTTTTCACCATTTGCCGCCGACACCGTTAAATGATTTCCTGCCATCAAATATACACTCAAGAATATAACGCTCACTGCCCGCACAACCATCTTTGTTCCCACCGTCACCTGCTCTCACCATCTCTCCGCTTTTCTGCACTTACCACTTCCCTACGCCAAAAACTGCTTCACCGTCTCCAACAACGCCAGCAGAATCGGCATACTGACCGCCAGAATGGACAGCTTCGCAAATATCTCAATCTGTGTTCCCAGCGAACCGTACCCGGCATCCTTGCAAATCCCGGAGGCAAATTCGGCAATATAAGTGATTCCCGCCATTTTCAAAAGCGCCGACAAATACACTGGACTGATCCCGATGCAGGATTCCATCGTCCGAAGTGTTTTCAGAATCACTTCCAGCTTTCCCGCCGCATAGAAAAAGAGACACAGCCCCGCCGCCATCACAATGTACGTCCCATACTCGCCGCCTTTTCCCTTGAGCTGGACTGCCAGAAGAACTGCCGTGATCCCAAGAACCGATACGGTTAAAATTGACATTTTTTACCGTCCTTCCCTGCAATGTACTCTCGGAGTCTTTCCCGCACTCGCTTTTGCGGCTGATTTTTCGCCAGCTGCACCCGAATTTCATCAACATACGCCTCAGAAATTTGGGCACAACTGACAAAAAATCATCTCACAAAATCAAGCACAGAAAGATTCCGAGAGTCCATTACAACGCAAACAATTCCTTCATCGTCTCAAACAACTGATAAATATACGGCACCATCCAGAACAGTACCAAAAGAAGACCCGCAAGACTTGTGAGAAATGCCTGTTCCTCCCGCCCGCTGTGTTTGAGGATCTGACAGAGGACGGAAACCAGGATACCGACTGCCGCAATCCGAAATATTAGATTAACTCCCATTTTCTTCCCCCACTTACATCAACACCACTGCCAGAAACAGCCCGCCTAGTATCCCAAGTCCCCAGCACAGCCGTTTCTTCTCCGGCTCTTCCCGCCGCAGCTGCTCAATCGCCCGTTCCAATTCTTCCAGATACAGTGCCAGCGTCTTTTGCTGCATTTCCAGATCGAGATATCCGATGCTGTTTCCAAACCGACACATCAGCTCCCATTCCTCTGTTCCTAACATCGGACGAATCCCCTGCTCTTCCAGAACCGCTTCCCAGATACTCCCAAACGGACACTCTGGATTCGCTTCCAGCCGCTCTCCTGCCACCCAAAATAGCTTCCCCGCTTTTCCATCCCCGCGTGCCCCCGCCCGGCACAGTGCCAGAGGAAGAACTGCCTGTGTATACCCAATCTCTCCCCGCAGTCCCGCGGCAATCCGTTTTACTTCCTCCAAAAAACGCCTCCGGCCAATCAGGCGCAATGCCTCACCCCCTCCAATCCCCGCACACGATACACATACAAGGCAGATTCCAAGCAATTTTATCCACATATGAGCTCCTCGCCAGCTGCATCATATACCGCCTCCACCGTTCCCGGTCCGCGTCTATTTCCCAGCACCACATACCGCTCAAACCGTTTTTCTTGCAAAAAAGAGGACAAGCCCGGTTTTTCCCGGATGTCCTCCATCGAATTTCCATGTACGGTTGCCAGAATCCTGCAGCCACAGTTCATCACATAGCGAAGCGCCTCCAAATCATTCTCACCGCCGATCTCGTCCACCGCGACCACCTCCGGTGCCATCGAGCGGATCAGCATCATCATTCCCTCCGCCTTGGGGCAGGCATCCAGTACATCTGTCCGGCAGCCAACATCGTTTTGCGGGATTCCCTGATAGCAGGCGGCAATCTCCGAACGTTCATCCACCACCCCGACCGTCTGCGCCCTCACTTTTCCACCATGCTGCTTCCTCATCTCCAACATTTTTCCAGCTTTATTTTCATGTCCTGCACCTGCCTTAGGCCGTTCAAAGCTCCCCGTCAAAGCAGAGCCCCTATCCTTTCCCTCTTCTCCATCCGACACCATCCGGATCAGATCCCGCAGAAGTGTTGTTTTTCCGCATCTCGGCGGCGCAATCAGAAGCGTATTCCGGATACTTCCCGTCCCTGGATCCGTCAAAATCGACCGTATTTTTGCTGCACATCCTATCATCTGATGCGAAAAACGGACATTTAAAAAGGTTATCGGATGAATCGCCTTTATATGTCCGTTTTCCAGTATCGTCCTTCCAGCCACGCCAATCCGGTGTCCGCCCTGCACGGTCAGAAACCCCTGCCGGATTTCCTCCCCGTAAGCATAGAGGGAAGAACGAGCCGCGCACTGCAGCGTCTCGTCCACATCCTCCCGGCTGACCCGGAATCCACTTCCGGCTGTGTACTCTTTATTTTTATATATGTAATACAGCGGCGCGCTAACCCGCAGCCGTACCTCTTCCATTCCATCCGCCTCAAGCGGAAGCGCCAGAAGCTGCTCCCGGATATTCCGGGAGAAAAAATGAAACAGCGCCCTCACATCCTGCTTTGATTGTTCCTCCTTCATCAGCCCGTCCTCCTTACCTCAATATATGAAGGACTGGCTAAAATATACCATCCGCCTATGCATGCACGGACGCACTTTCCATCCGCCGCAGCCGTCTTACCTCCACGCCTGCCATCGCAAGCGCCACCACGCCCGCCACAAAGTCCGCGATCGGTCCGGCATACATGATGCCGTCAATGCCGATAAACAGCGGCAGAATCACAATCAGCGGCAGCAAAAAGAGAATCTGGCGCGTCAGGGACAGGAAAATACCCTTTTTCGGTTTTCCAATCGCCGTAAACAGGTTCGACGCAATCGGCTGCACACAGTTTAAGAACGTGAAAAACAGGTAAATCCGGAAATATTTTTCCGCAAACTGGAAATACATCTCCGATCCTTCCCCGAACAGCCCGATGATCGGACGCGGAATCAACTGGAAACACGCAAAGGACACCGCCGACACCGCAAATCCCCACCTGAGCGCCAACCCATACACCTGCCGCACGCGCGCATAATTTTTCGCGCCATAATTGAAACTTGCGATCGGCTGCATACCCTGCGAAAGACCGATGACGATCGAAAAAAACACCTGATTGACCTTCGTGATAATGCCGGCACACGCCAGCGGAATCGATTCCCCATAGTCCGAATGCGCACCGTAGTAGGTCAAGGATTTATTTAACACGATCTGCACCACCAGCATCGCAAGCTGGTTGAAAAATGCCGCCGCACCCAATGAGGTAATCATGCTTACATATGTTCTCTGTGGTCGAAGATGCGCCGCTGTCAGCCGTCCGTTTTTGTAACGGCGCAGATACCGGATAATCAAGATTCCTGAAAAAATCTGTCCAATGCGCAGCACCCGCCATTCCCATACGTAATCCAAAAATAAACAGCGGATCGAGCACTGTATTGATCAGCGCCCCGGATAAATTGTAAAGCATCGCATTGCGAGGGCTTCCGTCCGCCCTCACCAGATGCCCGCCGCCGTTGGTCAGAATCAGAAATGGAAATCCCAGAGCCGTGATACCCGTATACGTTTTGGCATACGCCAGCACATTGTCCGGCGAACCGAAAAAGTGCAGCATCGGCGTCAGGCATAAAAGCGCCACAATCCCTAGAATCACACCGCTTCCAAACAGAAGCGTCGCCGCATTTCCAATATAAAATAACGCCTTTTCCCGATCGCCGCCTCCCAGCGTCAGGTTAAAGGACGCCGCACCGCCGATTCCAAACAGAAGCGCCAGCGCCACACAGGAGATCGTCAACGGAAACGCCACGTTCGTCGCTGCATTCCCCAGCTCTCCCACGCTTCTTCCGATAAAAAACTGATCGACGATATTATAAAGGGCGCCTACCAGCATCGCGATAATACTTGGCACCGCAAACTGCCGCAAAAGCCCGCCGATCGGCTCCGTACCTAGTATATTTTTCTTCTGTACCTGTTCCATGAATCTTGATTCTCCTGTCTACGTTACTGCGAACAATTATCAGTCTACCTCTCGTTACTGATAATTTTTCCTCTTTACATGCCTTCCCCGCGCATGATACACTACCATCAGTTATTAAAACGGAAAGGACTTAATCACATGAATCTTTCATCCTTACTGCAATTTCGGGACGAGTGGGCGCGTTTCAAAGCCCGCCACCCTAAATTTTCCCCTTTTCTGAAAGCCGCCTACACCCGCGCGCTGCGCGAGGACAGCGTCATTTCCCTAAAAGTGACCGCCCCGGACGGAACCGAGGTGGCATCTAACTTAAAGATCAAAAAAGAGGATCTCGAACTGCTCTCGCGCATTATGAATAGCTAATTTTTAATCATCCATCATGCATTATGTCTACTTATGATACGGTTCTCCTTTTATAATCCGGAAACTCCGGTAAATCTGTTCCAGCAAAATCACGCGCATCAGCTGGTGTGGAAAGGTCAGGCGCGAAAAGCTGATCTTCGTGTCCGCACGGTTTAACACCGCCTGCGACAACCCCAGCGAACCTCCGATGATAAACTGCAGATGGCTCTCACCTCGCACGCCCAGGTCCTCCATCCATGCCGCCATCTCCTCCGAGGAACGCTGCTTTCCATCGATCGCAAGTGCAATCACATACGCGTCCTCCTTGATATGCGCCAGAATCCGCTCGCCTTCCTTGTCGCGGATCTGCGCTTCCTGCAGCTCACTCGCCTTATCCGGCGTTTTTTCATCCGCCACCTGCACGATCTCCAGACGGCAGTAACGCCCCAGCCGCTTGCTGTACTCCGCGATCGCCGCCTCCAGATATTTTTCCTTAATTTTTCCTACTGTCACTAACGTAATCTTCACTTTTTAAGCTCCCGTTTTAAAAATGCCAACAGATTCAGCCGCGCCCGGTCTTCCGTCTCTTTGCGTCTCGTTTTTACCTTTTTCACGACCGTTCCCTCCGGCTCCCGATGAATCCGGTAGATGATCCGCAGATATTCCGCGACCTCTTCCCATGCCTCGCGGCTCTCCGGAATCAGGTCGAGTCCCATCTGAAATACATGGAACATCCCGTCATAGACCGAGCAGCGCACCTTGACGCCCTCGGCGCGCGCCTTTTTCGCTGCCGCCCTCGTATCATCTAAAAGCACCTCATACGCGCCCACCTGCATCAGCATCGGCGGAAATCCTTCAAAATCTCCAAACAGCGGTGACAGATACGGATTTTTCGGATTGGCATTCCCGATGTAGCTGCACTGGTACAACATATTTTCCTTCGAATTACCAAACAGTGGATCGATCGTATAATTTTCCTCATACGATGCCCCGCTCAGACTTACATCCGTCCACGGCGACATCGTAATAATGCCCGCAGGAAGCGGCAGCCCGTGATCTTTCGCATACAGACAGAGCGCCAGCGCCAGGCCGCCGCCCGCCGAATCCCCGGCTACCACGATCTGGGACGGCTGGTATTTCTTCTCTTCCAGAAGCCATCGGTACGCGTACACCGCATCCTCCAGCGCCGCCGGATACGGATGCTCCGGCGCCACCCGGTAGTCCGGCGTCAGAACATCCGCGCCGAAGCTGATCTGTGAATACTTAACCGCAAACCACCGGTAAATATTTTTCATCGGACCGATATACCCGCCGCCGTGCAGCTGCAAAATGACGCGCCCCGTCACCGCCTGCTTCGGCTTCAAATATTCCATCACAAACTGTTCTGTTTTTACCAGCTCATAAATATATTCCGCCGGACATCTCCACGCCGGTTCGACCGGATTTTTCCGGAATTCGCCGGTCTGGATCGGCTTCTTTAACGATGTCTCCATCACGTCACTCATCATATCACGCGTCAGATTGCCTATCATGCTGACTGTTTTCCGACTCATGCTTCTTCCCTTTCTTTCATCCAAATTTTCAATCTTCGTATTTTTATAGACCGTTCCTTTACTGTGACCGATTTTCCTGCCATTTACACATGAAACCGTCTCTTCAATTCCCGCTTCACACTCCGGTCGCCCAGAATCACCGTCGCCGCCAACGCTGCCACCGACACACCTGCTGCCAGCACCGTCAGACGCGGATGATGCGTCCACCCGATTTTCCAGAAAATCAACGGCACAAAGCTCAAAAATGTAATTGTGATCTGATACATAAAATAGCTCTGCCAGTTCATCCGGTTGACTAACATCATCAAAAGAACCGCCGCCACCTCAAACAGTGCGACGCATGGGATCGCGTAGTCCACCGACCACCCCCGAAGCCCTGTAAGCGCGTCAATCAGAAGCAAAATTGCCTGAATTCCCAGGGACTGCCGCACCAGCGTTCCTGCCAGGCTCGCATGCCGCATGATCGAAAACCGCAGCGTCATCGCCACATATGCCGCCGCGCCCGCCGTCAGAAGCGACCATTTAAACGGAATCCGATGATAAGTCGCCAGATTCGTAAGCCCCGCCAGAAGCGATACGAGCACCAATGACACATAAAATCCCCGCACCGCACGGCGCACGCGCTCTCGATCCTGGGCAATCACTGGATAACGTCCTTTATCATGCTCCGTATCCGTGATTCCATTGCTCTCGCGCTCTACCCGGATGCCCTTTTCCTCCAAAAAGTGAAAGAAAAACTCCGGAAGCCGGTTCTCTGCCATCGCGCTCGTAAACGACAGGCATAATTTCCCGTCATACGCCACCGCCCCGCATTTCATCCGCTGCTTCGGCGATGCGCCGACAAGAAGCTGAAAGCCCTCGATCGAATCTTTCAGTTCCTCCCGAACCTGCGCCGGTCCGATATTGGAAAATGTCATCGTGTGGGCGCGGCTGGTGTGCAGAAAAATCAACTGCATCGCCAGATGTTTGACAAATAGCGGGATCGCCCGCACATACCATTTTTTCTCATTCGACACATTGTAGGAGATCGTCTCCTCCAGCCGCTCCTTCACGATCTGCTCATCCATCTGGCGGCTCACAGACGCAATCACTTCTTCCAATGCCTCCGGCGCCTTTCCCGCCGCCCACGAAATATTCACGACAGCAAAGAAGTTTGCCAGCGTCTCCGACTCAAAAAAACTCCGTAGGTTCACCGGAAGATTGAGCGCCACCGGACGTTTCAGCGTTTTCCCATCCGTCTCCGTCTGGATGATCGCCCAGAGAAGCACCGCCGCCAGATATTTGGTGATGCTGACCCCCACCTTCCTGCATTCCGTCTTCAGTGCCGACACCTCAATCGTCCCCTGCAGCACTGCCATCTGATCAAATGGGAGAAATTTCCCCTGAATCGCAATCGCCGGTCTGCTGTTATAATGCCGATGCGGCAGTTTCCGGTAATGTCGCAGATAATCGTCCTCCCGGAGCGGCGAAAACTCCCGCTCCTGCACCACAACCGGCAATTTTTTCACCAGTTCCAGATAATGTTCTGTAAGCCGTGAAGCAAACCGCAGCGCCCCCAGTCCGTCCGTCAGCCCGTGAAACACTTCAAAATTGATCCTGCATCCATAGTAGCTCACACGGAATGGGAACCGCGCGCCCCGGTGCGGATCAATGAAACGGCACGGTGCACTTTGTTCTTCTTCCACGCCCGGATTCCGGTTGTTCGTCTCAAAATAATACCAGAAAAATCCCTTCCGCAGCTTCACCCGGAAATTTTCAAACTCCGGAAGTGTCCGCACAAGCGCCCTTTGCAAAAGCTCCGGATCTACTTTTTCTTTCAGAACTGCCGAGATCCGGAATACACTGCTTAAATCCTCCCCCGACACCGCCGCAAAGAGCTTCGCCGTGTTATCCAGCCGCCTCCACGCGGCGCCCTGGATGCGAAGACGCTTTTTCTTTGGTTTTTCCTCTCGTTTCTTCTCCACTTTTTCTGAAACTATCTGTCCCGGCTCTTCCTGCTTCCCTGCAATTTCATCCTTCTGATCCTGTTCTTGGTTTTCCTCGTTCATTCTCTGCCCCATCTGCCTTTTCCACCTAAAGAAAAAGAGCAGCTGCCGGGATACACACTCCCCTGCAGCGCCCCTTTCATCCTCTTCTGAGTTCTTTTCCACATTACCGAATCCGGAAGTAGTACCCCACGCCCCATTTCGTATGTACATATTTCGGATCACTCGGACTCGGCTCGATCTTCTCGCGCAGCCGCCGCACATGAACGTCTACGGTGCGGACATCGCCGCCCGCCGCCGCCCGGTTGCCCCAGACAAAGCGCAGCAGCTCCTCGCGTCTGTAAACCTTGCCCGGATTGCACACCAGAAGCTCCAGAAGGTCAAATTCCTTCGCGGTCAGATTGATCTCACGGGAGGCGATAAAGACCCGGCGGCTGTCCGAATCCAGCGTCAGATCGCCCGCCTCGATGACTTTCTTTGTCTGCTGCGGCTCCTGTCTCGATTTCTTGGAGTTGCGGCGCAGGATCGCCTTGATGCGCGCTTTTACTTCCAAAATGTTAAATGGCTTCGTGATATAATCATCGGCACCGTATTCCAGCCCCAGAATCTTATCCATATCGTCGCCTTTTGCGGTCAGCATAATGATCGGCATCTCGGAGAACTCCCGGATTGCCTGGCAGAC
>PVMQ01001588.1_pt1 | contig 11346 bp, 8 predicted proteins | sample 1853411 | NCBI WGS metagenome assembly PVMQ01 (sample SAMN08533513, study PRJNA380276) | Human gut metagenome, whole genome shotgun sequencing project.
CCAGCAGGGCGCTGTCATTCACGAAGCCCGCGCCGGACAGGATGGTGAAGAGGATGACGGCCCCTGCGCCGGGGGCGGCAGGCGTCCCCACCGAGGCCAGTAGAGCCAGCAGAGCGACCACGACCAGCTGGGCAGGAGTAACGGTGTAACCAGCGCAGCCTGCGATGAAGACAGTGGCCACCACCTGCATGATGGCGGTGCCGTCCATGTTGATGGTCATGCCCAGAGGCAGGACGAAGGAGGCGATGGACTCATCGACGCCGAAATCCTCGGTGCTGACCCTGATGTTCAGGGGGAGAGTGGCTGCGCTGGAGAAGCCGAAGACGGCCACGTTGGCGATCTTCTTAATGAAAGTGATGGGGTTCTGCTTTGCGCCCAGCGCCACCACCAGAGGATAGGCCACCAGCAGGAAGACGAAGAGCAGGACCACCGTGACCACCACATACACCAGAGCGGGCTTGAGGTAATCAATGCCGTAGATGGCGAAGGTGCGGGTCAGCAGCACGAAGACTGCAAAGGGCGCGAAGTTTGTGACGACGAAGTTCAGGAAGACCACCACCACGTCGTTCACCTCGCCCAGCAGGCGGCGGAGGGTGGAAGTACGGCTCTCACCCAGCACATTCATGCTCAGGCCCACAGCCACCGCGAGGAAGACGGAGGAAAGAACAGCGTTGTTGCTGCCGAAAGCCGTGACGATGTTGGAGGGGATGACATTCAGCACCACGTTCAGGGGGTTGGAACCGGTGGAGCCGGCGGCTTCCGTCAGGCCCTCGATGTGAGCGTTGAAGAGGCCCATGGAATAGGTGGCATAGCCCACGCATCCGGCCAGTGCCAGCGCCATAAAGGAGCAGAGCAGGAACCAGAAGAGGGTCTTGGCCGAGATGCGGCCCATGGTGCGGGTATCGGCGATGCTGCCGATGGCCAGCGCGATGGAGGTGAAGACCATCGGGATGATGACCAGCTGCAGTGCTTTGATGAAGAGCTGTCCGATGATGTAGAAGAGGCCGAGCGCACGTTCCGCGCCCTCTGTGGTGATGTCCTGGAAGAGCAGGTCGTTGATGGTCTGCCAGATGCCGCTGTTGCCGGAAGCCACGAGCTTTTCGCGCAGCATCATAAAGGCAAAGCCTGCCGCCAGACCGCAAACCAGAGACACCGCCATCTTTCTTGCCAGTGCCGAGCCGCTGTTCTTATTTTTTTCCATACGATTTTCCTCACTTTTGTCCATTTCCCAGTGTGTTTCGTTCATATTCGACCTATCCTACCACGGCAAACTGTTGGACGCAAGGGAAAAATCGGCTTTTCAGGCGATTTTTTCGCAAAAGTATGACGCATGAAAATTTAATGTAAAAATTACGTTTTGGATAAAAAGAAACCTCTCCGTCACGCCTACGGCGTGACGGAGAGGTTTGATCTTATGTATTGTCTGCGCCCAGCTCTGCGGCTTCCAGCACCTTGATGCCTTCGGCCTCGAACGCGGCGCGCAGAGCCTCGGCAAAGCCGGGGTGCGGCACCTTGTTTTTGACGCAGAGGGTGATGATGCCATGCAGGCTGGTGCATTCCAGACCGATGGAAGCGCCGTCTGCCGGCACCCAGGTCTGGAAGTCCTCGATGTACCGGGTCAGCTCCGGGCTGGACGGGGCGAAGGGGTCGCCCAGATAGCTCACCCAGAAGTCCGCCGGGAAGCCGCTGATGTACTCGCCCATCTGGAAGATGCGCTTTTTGATGCTGAGGCTGGCTTTCTGCTGGTAGACCCGGTAGACCCAGCCCATCTGCTCCGCAATACGGAACAGTTTTCGCTCAGCGGAAAGGTTCTCTTTCAGGTCAGCGTCCACGCCCACGGCCACTTCGGCCAGCGGGGCATCTGCCGTCAGCGGCAGCTTGCGCTGGAAGGATGCCACGCAGTTGTAGAGGGCGTTCGGCGCACCCAGCGCGTCGCGGGCGTCTGTCGAGTAGCTGTAGAGCACCTCGTCCTTGTCCAGATACGCCTGCACCGCCTTACAGAGCAGGGCCGTGAGGGTACTGAAGGGCTTGACGCCGCAGCGGAGGGCGGCGTCCACAAGCCCCGCCTTTTCCAGCCGGATGCGGCAGCAGGTGGGCGTCTCTTCAAAGGTCTGCACCACGGGGCGCTGCATATCGTTGGCCACCTGACTCTCGGGGTACTTTGCAAGGATGTCCTCGATGTCGTAGGCAGGGTCCGTCTCAAGGGTCTGGCCCTCGAAAGCCGTACCGTACCGCAGGTTGCAGTAGAACTGCAGCACCATGGTCATGAAGGGTGCTATGCCCCGGCCATCGGTCAGAAAGTGGAACCAGTCGAAATAGACGACTTTCCCCTCATAGCTCAGGGCAACAGTAAAGCCGTTCTCGTCCGGAAATTCGGGCTTTGCGCTGCCCTGCCGCACCGGGCAGGGGGCGTCCGACGGCTCGAGGTGGAGCAGCTTTTTCTCCCACACCGGCTTCTGGAAATAGTAGGGAGCCTTTGCCCGGGCCGCATCCAGAGCCTGCTGCAAAAGCGCACCGTCCACGGCATCTTTCAGCGTGACCTGATAGCGGCAGTTGACCATGTTTTCGCGGTAATAGTAAACGATACCCTGAAAAACAGAGCGCTGTTCGGCATCCATTCCTTATTCCCCCGCGTGTGCGGCCAGATAGTCGGCCAAATCGCTGACGGTGACGAAGTTGCGCAGCTCCTTTTCGGGGATGCGCAGGCCGAAAGTCTCCTCCAGGTCGGCGACGACGGTCAGGATCTCCATGGACGACAGGTCCAGATCGTCCATCAAGACGCTGTTCTCGTTGACATCATCGGGGGAAATTTCTGCAACATCTTCCAGAATTGCAAGAATCTGGGACACGATCTCGGTTCTTTCCATAGTTTGAATCTTCCTTTCGTAATTCCATTAAAGGCGGCTGCGGCTCTTTTCCAGTATTCCGCAGTCTGCCCGGTTTATTCTTACTTGCGCAGCAGCTTGCCGGTGCCGGTGCGGGGCAGAGGCTCGGTGCTGAACTCCACGGCGCTCATCCGCTTGTAAAGCGGCAGGGTGCGGTTGGTCTCGGTGATGAAGTCGCGGACGGTCTGCTGGTCGGCCTCGCTGCAGTAGATGACGGCACAGATCTTCTTGCCCTTCTCCCTGACGATGCATTCCTTGACGGCCTCGCACTTGGACAGCAGATTTTCCAGTTCTTCGGGGCTGACGTTCTCACCGTTGTCGAGGATGATGATATTCTTCTTGCGTCCGGTAATGTAATAGAAGCCGTCCTCGTCCACACGGGCCAGGTCTCCGGTGTGGAACCAGCCGTCGGCGTCGAGGACTTCTGCGGTAGCCTCGGGGTCCTTGTAATAGCCCAGCATGACGCAGCCGCCGCGGATGCAAATTTCGCCCGTCTCGTCCAGCTTGTACTCGGCGTGGTCGTCGGGCTTGCCCACGGCGCGGATGTGCTTTTCGTCCTGCTCGTAGTTGATGATGCCGTCGCCGCAGGTCTCAGTCATGCCGTACACCTGAGTGATCATCATGCCCCGCTGTGCCAGCTCGGCCAGCATGGCGCCGTCAAACATGGCAGAGGAGCCGCAGGGGTTCCAGATGCCGTTCAGGCGGGCGCGGCGGCCCCGCTTGACGTCTTTGTAGATGGCCTCCATCAGCATAGGAGCCACAGCGATGGCATCGCTGTGCATCAGGCCGAGGTCGCGGTAGAAGTCGCGGATGTCGGCGGAGAGGTTCAGCGCCCAGCCCTTGCAGGCCCAAACGAAGAGGCAGATGAACGTACCCAGATGGAACAGGGGCAGGATGGCGAAGTTGCTCAGGACGTCGTTTTTGTCCTCGGGCATATGCTCGTGCTTATAGTCCAGCATGGCGTCGCCGAATTTGACCTGGCACTCCACAGTGGTAAAAAAGTTGCGCTCCGAGAGCATGACGGCCTTGCTGCGGCCGGTGGTGCCGGAAGTGAACATCAGCACCATCAAATCATCATGGCCCACGCAGTCAACAAGCTCTGCAGGCGCGCTGTCCTTGAAGGCGTCCATCGGGCGGAGTTTATCGCCGTAGGCGGCCTCGATGTCGGGGCGGCAGCCATAGTCGATGCCGTCGTTGACGATGAGGGAAGGCTCGGCAAGGCCCAGCTCATATTCCAGCTCGGGCCAGGTCTTTTTCTGGTTGATGGTCACGACAACGGCCCCGGCGAGGATCGCGCCGAAGCTGTTGACACCGTACTCATAGCAGTTGCGGCTCATGATGCCGACACGCTTGCCCTTGATGTCGGGGATATTCTCCTTAAAATAAGTAACGGCCCTGCGGATGTCCTGCACATACTGGGCGTAGGTCTTTTCCACCACAGTCTTGCCATCGGCGGCCACATAGCGGAAAGCCACCCGGTCGGGGTACTGCTTCGCCATGACGTCCGTGATGAGCTCATATACAGTATTTATCATTTTTGTCGCTCCTTGCTGTTTTTCTTTATTGCAGCGAAACGCCGGCATTTGACATATTCTGCCTCAGAGTAATAATACCTGTTTCGGCAGAGAAATGCAACTACGCGGCGTATCCTTTTCACTGTTTCTTCTTACTTGTTACTTGCGCAGCAGCTTACCCAGAGCGTTGCGGGGCAGGGGCTCAACGGTGAACTCCACGGCACTGATGCGCTTATACAGCGGCAGGCTGCGGTTCACCTCGATGACGAAGGCTCTGACCTCTTCCTGCTTATCCTCAGGGCAGTAGATGACGGCACAAATTTTCTGGCCCTTCTCCTTCACGATGCACTCGGTGATGGCCGGGCAGAGGGCCAGCTTCTTTTCCAGCTCTTCGGGGCTGACGTTCTCGCCGCTGGCGAGGATGATAAGATTCTTCTTGCGGCCGGTGATGTAATAGAAGCCTTCCTCATCCATCCGGGCCAGGTCGCCGGTGTGGAACCAGCCGTCGGCGTCGATGACCTCTGCCGTGGCCTCGGGGTCCTTGTAGTAGCCCAGCATCACGCAGTCGCCCTTGATGCAAATTTCTCCGGTCTCGTCCAGCTTATACTGAACGTGGTCGTCGGGCTTGCCCACGGCACTCATGTGCTTTTCGACCTGCGTAAAGTTCAGGATGCCGTCGCCGAAGGTCTCGGTCATACCGTAGCACTGGTTGACGACGAAGCCGTTCTGGGCCAGCTCCAGCAGCATCTTGGGGTCGAGGGCAGCGGAAGAGCAGCACAGGTCCCACAGGCCGTTCAGACGGCTGACACGGCCACGCTTCATGTCATTGTAGATGGTCTCCACCAGCATGGGGGCCGAGGCCATAACGTCGCTGTGCATCAGGCCCAGGTCGCGGTAGAAGTCGCGGATGTCGCCGCAGAGGTTCAGAGCCCATCCGGCAGGCGGGTAGGACATAACGCAGACGAAGCAGGCCATGTGGAAGAGGGGCAGCAGGGTCATATGGCTCAGCGGCAGCTTCTGGCCTGCCGGGAGGCGGTTGGTGATCCAGTTCTCTGCCACCTCCGAATAGGTGTGCAGGCTGGCGCACATATTCCGCTCCGAGAGCATGACGCCCTTGCTGCGTCCGGTGGTGCCGGAGGTGAACATCAGCATCATCAGATCATCGTGGCCCACGCAGTTGGTCAGCTCGCCGGGGGCAGTATCCTTATAGCAGTCCATGGGGCGGAGCTTCGGGCCGTAGGCGGCTTCCAGCTCGGCGCGGCAACCATAGTCGATGCCGTCGTTCAGGATGAGGGCAGGCTCCACGAGGCCCAGCTCATATTCCAGCTCCTCCCAGGTCTTTTTCTGGTTCAGAGTCACGAGAACGCCGCCGGCGAGGATGATGCCGTAGGACGCCACGCAGAATTCATAGCAGTTCCGGCTCAGCAGAACGATGCGCTGGCCCTTGATGTCCGGCACTTCGGCCTTGAGATAGGCCGTCATCCGGCGGATGTCCTGCGCATACTCGCGATACTTCTTCTCCACGACGGTCTTGCCGTCCTCGGCCACATAGCGGATGGCCACATGATCGGGAAACTCCTGCTCCATGCAGCGGGTCACCATGTCGTATACGCCTGCGGGTACTTTGATGTATTCAGCCATCGGTTTTTCTCCTTTTTTGTCAAATTTTCAGCTCAGCACTTTTTTCATTCACTTTCCAGAGTCATTCCGAATCTCTGGCAGTTCGAGGAAAACTTTGGCACGGCTCCTTATGGCAACAGTATACCGCAAGCAGAGCGTAAACGCAAGATTTAATTGCACAAATATGCAACTTGAGCTTGCATTCAATTTGTGCAGGCAGATGTAATTCTTTCCTTTTGTTGCGATGTGCGAAAAGCTGTGATACACTTTTTTCGTCAGGACGAAACTTCGCCCGGAGGTCGAGTCCTTATCAAATTGACAGCAAGCCCAAAAAGCATTATACTGTTTATATTATTTAGCAAAAAAGCTCCCCGCCGAGCTTCATATTTTTATTTACCGCGCCTAAAACACGGCCTTCCGGGGCCTCCGGGACGAATGGCGCACAAGGAGGACCCTTTTCATGGAAGGCACCAAGCCCCGCACTGTAAGCAGCCTTGGCATGTTCGACCTGCTGAAAGGCATCGGAATGCTGGCTATCGTCTTTACCCACACGGCAGAGCTTTACCCCCTCGGCGCCAACGACGTCACCCCTTTCGCGTTTGCGTTGTTCGCTTACCGCGAAGCGCTGATGGCCGCCTTTTTTATTGCCAGCGGCTACGGCTTCCGCAAGCGCTCCATCCACAAATGCATCGAGCAGCAGCTCAAGACCCTGTTCAAGCCTTACGTTTATACTGCACTGGCCACCACGGTGCTCCACGCTTTCATTCACCACGCAGCTTTCGGCTCGTGGGATGCTGCCATCTCAGAATCGGCCAAAGTCTTAGGCGGTTTCCTGTTAGGCCTGCCCCACACGGCCACTTACTTCGGGCATCAGTTTTTCTCCTGCGGACCCATGTGGTACTTAGTGGCTCTGATGCTGGCGTGGGTGCTGCTGGACGTGCTGCTCGAGATCTTCCCCGAGCGGTACATAACCCCCGCAGTCGTCGGCGTCACCCTGCTTGGCTGGGGCGTCACGCTGGTGTGGGAGGCTCCTTTCTGCATCGCACAGGGCATGGTGTCGCTGCCCTACCTTTACATCGGCTATCTGGCCAAGAAGCGCCGCCTTTTCGAAACTCCCCTTTCCGGCAGAGCCAAGGCCGGCCTCATCGCGGCTGCGCTGGGCGTCGTCGCGGGCGTTTTGCTGACCCAGAGCACCGACTGCGTTTCGCTGGGTGAGTGGACGATGGGGCCGCTGAGCATCCTGCTGGATGGCGCAGTGGGCTACGGCATCATCCGGCTCTTTTTGAAATGGCAGCGCCGAGTGGACGGCCCCATCTCCCATGCCATCGAGTGGGTGGGCCGGCGCTCGCTCTTCATCTTCTGCATCCACACTGTGGAGCTGACGGCCATCCCGTGGTATCTGATGGCTGCAAAGTATGCTGACCATCCGGTGCAGGGGATGCTGCTGCAGTTCGTGTTCTCGCTTGTGTCCATCTTCGCCGTCACCGAACTTCTGATGCGCCGCAAAGAGCTTGGCCGGAAGCTTCGGGGCGGCAAGCCTGCGGACAAGCCCCGGCAGCGGAGCAAGACCCGCCGCTATGCGGCAAAACACTGAAATTCCTGCGCTTTGGTATCCGGCCATTTTGAGGGTAGACTATAATTACTTTTGATGCATGGGCTTGCAGCGCGGGTTGTACGCCTTGCGATAAATTGGAGGAGGCCCCGGTAATGATGAACGAAACTCCTGAAGCGGCTCTGCGCAGCCGCATTGCGGACCTTGAACAACAGCTCAAACTTGCAGACGAAGGCACTTCGCGGCTGGCCCAGCGCTGCCTTGAGCTGGAAAAGCAGCTGCAGACCTTCTATGCTGCCCACCCCCAGAGAGAGAGGCAGACCGACTCGCCTGCTCTGGTGCAGCCGCTGCTTTACTATGATGCCGGGTTCGGCTTTTCCCAGAAAGACACCGTCAAGGCCCCGGACTACGAATACGACGAGCTGAACGGCATGGTGACAGCGACCTTCGAACTGCCGGAGGCCGCGTTCAATCTCCGTCTCGACCCCGGTGAACTGCCTTGCTGCATCACCGATTTCGTCTTCTCGGATGACCGCATCCTCTGCCGCCCGGTGAACGGTGTGCCGCTCCATGGCGACGGCATCCTGTTCCTCAACAACGACCCGAATTTCATGCTGGATGGTCTGAACCGTTTCCCCGCCGGGATGAAGCTGGGCGTGAGCTACTGCTACTTCCCGCTGGAGCCGCTGGCTGACGACCCGTTGTTCGCCGCCGTTCTCGAGGGCGTACAGTATTTCCAGAAGACCCGCGTCTGCGAGCAGAAGCACCTCGACCAGCTGGAAAAAACTACGGCTGACCAGAAGCAGACCATCGAGGCCCTGCAGAAGAATCTCTCCGAGCTGCATCAGGCCAACGCCGAGCTGAGCGCCCGGAGCAAAGCCTACGAGAGCTCGCTGGAAAACATCCTCTCTTCCAGCAGCTGGAAACTCACGCTGCCCCTGCGCCGCCTGCTGGGGCTGTTCCATCGCAGCCATTGAGCCTGCCTGCGGAGAGGAGGATACGATGTACAGCAGTTATACCACTCTGCAGCGGGCTCAGCTCGCCAAACAGGAATATCTCGATACCCAGGAAGTTTTTCTCGGCATCTATGCGCCGGGGCGGAACGCCGCCCTGAAAGCTTCCCTGCAGGACCAGCTCCACCGCAAATTTTTATTGACGGACAGCCTCCGCCCCGAAGCCCTCGGCAGCGCCGCCGGTGTGCTTCTGGTCAGGGAAGACCTTTTCCTGATGTCCACGGCCCTTTCCTGCTTTGCGGACGCACTGCGCAGCGGCGCAGACTACGTCACCAGCGACGCCGTCTTCGGCTACTCAGGCGTCACCACCCTCTACCACAGTCAGGGCTTTGCAGCCTGCCCGGGCTGCGCCCTCGTCTCCCGGGAGCTGCTGCGCCGCTGTCAGGCGGAAGCCCGCGACCCGGAAAATCCCGTCGAACTGCTGACGCTGGCGGCGAAACTCAGCCGCAGCCACGTCTGCCTCCCGCTGGCGCTGGCCCACTATGAGCGGGACATCTGCGCCGAAGACGTCTGGTCTGTAAAGGGGAAGCGCGTCTTTATCATGAGCCACCTGCTGGACATGACCGGTGCGCCCATCGTGCTGGTGAGCGCCGTACCGGTGCTGCGCAGCATGGGCTACGAAGTGGTCGTCCTCGGCCCTGAGGACGGCGGCTCCATGCCGCTTTTCCTCGAGGCGGGAGCTACCGTCATCACCCGCAAGGGCTGTGTTCAGTCTCCCCTGCTCTGGGGGCTGGCCCTCTGCGCCGACCTCGTTCTGGCCAACACCGTCGTGGAGGTCCGGGCCGTCCGCGCCCTGAGCGGTGCGCGGGTGCCGGTGCTCTGGTGGCTCCACGATGCCTTTGCAGGCTACCCCCACATCGCCCACCAGATCCCCAGAGAGCTGGGCGAAAATATCCGGCTCTACTCCGTCGGCAGCCACGCCGCCAACGCCATGCACTCGGTGCGGCCGGAGTTCAACATCCGGCCCCTCATCTACGGCCTGCCGGACTACGCCGCCGAGAAGTTCTCCCACTACGATTTGAGCTATGCGGGCGGGCGGCCTCTGTTCGCCACCGTCGGTTCCTTCGAGAACCGGAAAGGCCAGGACATCTTCTGCAAAGCCATCCGGCTGCTGCCGCCTGAGACCATGAAGAAGGCATCCTTCCTCTTCGTGGGCAAGGCCGCAGAGGCTGAGATGATGGACGCCGTGCGGAGCCTGACCGCTGACTGCCCCGACAACGTCTTTTACGTCAAGCGGCTCACCCGCGACGAGATCAAGAGCCTGATGGCCCAGTGTACCTGCCTCGTCTGCGCCTCCCGCGACGACCCCATGCCTACTTTCGTCACTGAGGGCCTCATCTTCGGCAAGCCCGCCATCGTGTCGGAGCACACCGGCACCGCCGGGCTCATCACCGAGGGCGTGGACGGTTTCGTCTACGAGGACGACGACCCCGAAAAGCTGGCCGAGCGGCTGGCCTGGGCCATCGAGCACCCGGAAAAGCTGGCTGCCATGCGCCCCGCCTGCCGTGAGCTTTACGAGAGTCATTACTCCAAGCAGGCGTTTTCCGACAGTTTACAACAGGCTGTAAAGGAGCTCACCGGCGAATAAGCTCCCCGTTCTTTATCACTCTGCCGAAACTGAGGCAAAAAATTTGGCAGTTGTTCACAAACACACCTCCGGACTGTGATATACTCTCCTAAGAGTTTATCCCAGTCCGTTTTTTGTTGAAATTTGAAAGGAGTCCCCGCATGAGTTCGTCCGCCTCCCCCGCCCCTTCGCGCCGAAAGACCCTGCTCTCGCTGGGCGTTCTGGCCCTGCTGACCGGCATCGTGGTGTTCATCTTCCGGGAGCACTGGGCCGAGATCTCCGAGGCGCTGAGCCGGCTCACCCTCGGGCAGGGGCTTCTGGCACTGGCCGTGGGCCTGAGCTACCCGCTTCTCGAGGGCGTATCCAGCTGGCTCATCGTCCGCAGCCGCCTGTCCCATTTCCCGCTGCGGCAGGGTATCGACAATGCATGGATGGGGACCTTCGGCAATGTGGTGGGCCTCGGCGCAGGGTCGGTGCCGTTTCAGACGTGGTATCTCCACCGGCGCGGGCTGGACGTCGGCCCCGGCGTGGGGCTGATGACCCTGCAATACGTCTTCCACAAGACAGCCGTCCTGCTTTACGCCACCGTGCTGCTTCTGGCGGGCCGCCCCTGGATGGCGGCCCACTCCGACGGCGTACTGCGGTATCTGCCCGGGGCCTACGCTGTCGTGGCGGGCGTCATCGTGGGGCTCATCGCCCTCTGCGCCCTGCCGGTGGTGCAGCGTCTGGCCCGCTGGCTGCTGCATTTTCTGCCCAACACAGGCCGCTGGGCCGAGCGCCGGGAAAGCTGGCTCAAGCAGCTGGACACCCTGAGCACCGAGAGCCGCCATCTGCTGGCAGACAAGCCCCGCTGTGCCGCCATTCTGGGCGTGCATCTCGTCAAGCTGTTCCTGCTCTTCTGCCTGCCGTGGATGGGGCTGCGGTTCATGGGGCTGGATACCGGACTGGCCTTCTGGCAGGTGCAGCTCCTGACGTCGCTGACCCTCTTTGTCTCCAACGCCCTGCCCAACGTGGCGGGCATGGGTTCGGTGGAGACGGCCTTCCTGCTGGTGTACAGCAGCTTCCTCCCCGATGCTTCGTCCATGAGCCTGCTGATGTTCTACCGGCTGGCCAGCTATTACGCCGTCTTTGCGGCAAGTGCCGTCGGCTTTGCGCTGGCACAGCGGCAGCTGAACCGCGGATGACTTTGTGAATG
>PVMQ01001604.1_pt1 | contig 11196 bp, 9 predicted proteins | sample 1853411 | NCBI WGS metagenome assembly PVMQ01 (sample SAMN08533513, study PRJNA380276) | Human gut metagenome, whole genome shotgun sequencing project.
TACCGAAGAAGCAACGGTGAAAAGAGAAAAGGAGCGTCTGGAAAAATATTTCGAGACAGTTTTGAAGTACCTTCCGGGCGGAGTTGCTGTTGTTCACCATGGACTGAATGGGAGATTGACTCCGGAGTATTTGTCCGATGGATTTGCCGAGATGGTTGATATGTCTATGGAAGAAGCCTGGGATATGTATAAGACAAACGCGCTTTCAGGTGTCCATCCGGATGATCAGGAATATGTAAAACAGACATTAGACCGCTGTATTCGTGAAAACTGCGACAGAGAAGCCCTTCAATACCGGCTGAAGAAGGGGAGCGGCGGTTATATCTGGGTCAATACAAAATTTTCCGTTATTCAGTGTGAAGCTGGGGACGCCATGGTTTATGCGGATTATCATGACATTACAGAAGAGAGAGAAATGCAGGAGAGATTAAGGCTTCAGTACAGGGAGCAGATTTTCCAGCATTATTTGATAACAGATCCCAACACACTGATTTTAGGGCATTGTAATATCACAAAAAATAAGATTATTGAGATTGAAGACCGTACCAATTCTGGACTTCTTGAACGGTTTGGTGATAAACGGGAGGATTTTTTTACAGGAATTGGAACTCTGGTAGCGTCAGAAGCGGAGCGGAGCCTGTTTTATGAAAAATATTTAAATGAACCGTCTATCAGGGCTTTTGAAAATGGGATAAAGGAAGTTCTGATGCCATGTTTTGTGAAGCTTCCGAATTATCCGCAGGGAAGATATGTACAGTTTAAGGTGAATCTTGTGGAAACCCCGGATACGGGAGATATAACGGGTATTTTAACGGTTACAGATATTACGGAAAAGACAATACAGGACAGGATCATCCGAATGCTGTCATCTTTAAATTATGACCTGGTTGCAGACGTGGATTTGATAAATGATCAGTATAAAGTCGTAAGCGGTGGGGACCATAATATAACAGAAGCTCAGGGAAGCCTGATGGAACGGGTGAGACGTGTGGTTGAGGAGCTTGTGGTGGACTCGGAGAAAGCATATGTAAGGGATATGCTGGATCCGGGGAAGATGGTCAGCCGGCTGAAGGACGGAGAATTCTATTCGTTCCGGTATTCTGTAAATAATGGAAGCAATGAAATCCAGACTAAAAATATGATTATTTCCGCCATTGATCTGAGTCTTGGCAGAATCTGCCTGGTGCGGACAGACGTAACCGATATGCTTGCCGCGGAAAGAAAAGTGAAGTATGATCTGGAAAAGGCATTATCAGAGGCAGAAAAGGCAAGCAGGGTTAAGAGTGATTTTCTGTCTTACATGAGCCATGATATCCGTACCCCTATGAATGCTATTGTGGGAATGACAACCCTTGCGCAGGCCAATCTTTCGAATTCACGGAAGGTGGAGGATTACCTGAAAAAGATTTCTGTATCTTCTCAGCATCTGCTGAGTTTGATTAACGATATTCTGGATATGAGCCAGATTGAGCAGTCCAAATTACATATGAATGTGCAGGTTATTCATATTGATGAACTTCTGAATCAGATTTCCTCTATTATGGCTTCCCCATCAAAGGACGCGGGACTGAAATTTATGGTTGAGCGGGGAGAGATACAGCATCTGTATTTTCAGGGGGATGCCTTACGGATAAAACAGATTTTAATCAACATACTCAGCAATGCATTTAAATTCACCATGGAAGGCGGAAACGTTCGGTTCAGGACGGAGGAAATACCGTCATATGAAAGCGGAAGAGTAAGGTATCGTTTTGTCATCAGCGACACGGGAATCGGTATGACACAGGAGTTTATCAGCCATTTATTTGAGCCCTTCTGCCGCAGTGAACGGGTGAACAGGGTAGAGGGAACCGGTCTGGGACTGAGTATTACAAAGGGGCTTGTAGATCTTATGGGGGGTAAAATCCGGGTAGAAAGCCAGCTTCATCAGGGAACGATGTTTGAGATTGAACTGGAATTTGCTGTGGCAGACGGAAAGCAGAAGCGTTCCCCAAATGCGGATGAATGCATACCGGAGGAATCGCTGGAAGGAAGACATTTTCTTCTGGTAGAAGACAATGCGATCAATTCAGAAATTCTGGCAGAACTTCTTCAGATGTGGGGAGCAACCTGTGTTTTGAGGGAGAATGGGCTGCAGGCAGTAGAGGAGTTTGAAAGCAGTGTTCCGGGAACATACGATGCGATTTTAATGGATATACAGATGCCTGTTATGAATGGCTATGAGGCAACGCGCAAAATCCGCAGTTCGTCCCATCCGGAGGCGAAGACAATGGTGATATTGGCTATGACTGCAAATGCATTTGCAGAAGATGTGCAGAAATCCATAAGTGCCGGAATGAATGGCCATGTGGCTAAACCCGTAGATATGAAAATACTGTACAATACCTTAATGGCGTTGTTAGATGATTAAACAGTGACAGGGAGAAAGAGATATGTACATTGCAGACCTTCACATTCATTCCAGATATTCCAGAGCCACCAGCCGTGAGCTGACACCGGAGCAGTTGGATCTGGAGGCGGGAAAAAAGGGAATACATCTTTTAGGAACTGGGGATTTTACCCATCCGGCCTGGCGTGAAGAGCTGTATGAGAAGCTGGTCAGGGCAGAGGACGGACTGTACCGCCTGAAGGACGAATACAGGTCAGAGAATGGACGGCGGTCAGAGACAGCTACGCCACGTTTTGTTGTTTCCGGAGAGATCAGCTCCATTTACAAACAGGACGGAAAGGTGCGAAAGGTTCACAGTCTGATTCTTCTGCCTGATTTGGAGGATGCCCAGAGGCTGTCGGCGAAACTGGAAATGATTGGAAATATACATTCAGACGGCCGTCCCATTCTTGGACTTTCCTGCCATGATCTTCTGGAAGTCATGCTGGAGATCTGTCCAGGGGGAATGCTGATACCAGCCCATATCTGGACGCCTCATTTTTCCATGTTTGGTGCATGCTCTGGTTTTGACCGGGTGGAGGGCTGTTTTGGGGAGCTGACGCCCTATATCCATGCAGTGGAAACCGGGCTTTCCTCCGATCCGCCGATGAACTGGCGGCTTTCTGCCCTGGACCGGTTCCAGCTCATTTCCAATTCAGATGCCCATTCCCCTGCCAAGCTGGGAAGAGAGGCAAATCTTTTGAACTGTGAAATGTCCTATGCGGGGCTGAAAAATGCCATTGAAACAGGAGAGGGATTGGAAGGCACGATTGAGTTTTTCCCGGAGGAGGGGAAATACCATTTCGACGGACACCGGAAATGCCACATCTGTCTGAGTCCGGCGGAGGCGAAACGGTATGGCGGGATCTGCCCGGTATGTAAAAAGAAGCTTACTATGGGCGTTTCTCATCGGATCGATCAGCTGGCAGACCGGCCCGAAGGCTTTATACCAGAGGGAAGAAAAACGTTTGAAAGCTTGGTTCCTCTTTTGGAGGTCATTGCTGCGTCTACCGGACGGTCTGCAGCGTCAAAGAAGGTTCAGGAAGAATACTGTAAAATGGTGGATGAGCTGGGAACGGAATTTGATATTTTAAGAACGATTCCGATTGAAGAAATCAGAAGCCATTCTGGTCATCTGATTTCTGAGGGGATCCGCCGTCTGCGGGAAGGCCGGGTAAAACGTCTTCCAGGCTTTGACGGAGAATATGGTATCATCCGGCTTTTTGAACCGGATGAAATTGCAAATCCGGACGGATAGATGAGTTTCAGGATATCAGCCCCATTCAGTACCGTCTGATCCGTGAATGGAACCGTGATGGAAAGGAACTGTTTGTGATCGGTGATCCGGCAGATGAACCTGTTTGATTTTATATAGAAACCCAGAGAGGGCTGGTATTGACATTTTTCCCTCTGGATGCTATAAATAAAACCATACTAAGTTACTATGAATAGTGTGCAAACGTAACACCCAGGAGGACATTATGGAAAAATATAGGAAAATTGCAGGAAAATGTCTTGCAGCAGTTCTCTCTGCTGCCATGGCGCTGTCCTTGGCAGCCTGTGCAGGAGGTACCGGAAGCAGCGAAAGCCAGAGCCAATCTGCCAAACAGGAGGCAGCTGCAGAAAAGCCTGCTCAGGCCACAGGGGAAAAGATTGTAAATGTGGGAGTAACAGGAACAGTAAATACCCTGAATCCCCTCCTGATGGACGGCGTGGAGATCAATAAATATGCCACCGGACTGATGTTTCTTCCGCTAATGGAGCTGGACACCAATATGGAGTTTGAGCCCATGCTGGCAGACTCCATTACCGCAGAGGACGAGAAACATTTTCTGGTACACATTGACGATGAGGCGGTCTGGTCTGACGGCCAGCCGGTAACAGCTGATGACGTAGTATACACAGCTCTGCGCCTGTGCAGTCCGGCCATTGCCAACACAGCCATGATGTATTATGTCTTTGAAGGCGTTGGTGATGACGGTTTTGTGGAAATGGGAGCAGACCATATTGAGGGAATCACAAAGGTGGATGATAAGACGGTGCGCTTCGCCACAAAGGAGCCCATGTCCTTAGTTACCTTTCAGAATTCCTATGCCCGGTATCTGATGCCTCTTCCAAAGCATGTGATCGGAGAGATCCCTGAGGCAGAGCTGGCCTCCCACGAGTGGTTTGCAAAGCCGGATGTAGTAAGTGGCCCTTACCGTGTCACCGCCTTTGACAAGGATCACTATGTATCCTATGAGGCGAATGAGAAATACTGGAAGGGAGCGCCTAAAATTCCGAAGCTGAATATCCGTATTGTAGAGGGAAGCCAGCTTTATGCGGGACTTCAGTCCGGGGAAATCGATATCACACAGAACACCATGAGCGCCATTCCGCTGGAGGATTATGAGAGCCTTCAGGTGCTGGAAACAGTGGAGACAAGCTTTGGTGACGCTATTACCAACCAGTCTGTATTTATCAATACAAAAAATGTGCCGGATCAGAAGTTCCGCCAGGCTCTTTTATATGCCATTGACAGAAATCAGATTTTAGAGCAGCTGTTAAAGGGCAATGGAGAAGTGGTAGACGGCTTCCTTTCCACCGCAGGCCCTTACTACGATCCGTCCATTGAGCCTGTTTCTTACGATCCTGCAAAGGCAAAGGAACTTCTGGCAGAAAGTAACTGGATGCCTTCTTCTCCCCTGCGTTTCTATATTGATTCCGGAGACAGTACCTTTGTAAATGCTGCCTCTGTAATCGCAGCCCAGTGGGCGGCTGTGGGAATCCAGACGGAGATCCGTACCATGGATATCAATACGCTTATGAGTACTGCAGGAAGCGGAGACTTTGACATTATGGCGGTGCAGTACACCTATCCGCCTGTAGATCCTTATGTAGATATTGCATGGCTTTTAGGCGGCGAGGGAAGCTGGACCGGTTACAGCCATGCTGAGGCAGAGGAGGCTCTTTCAAAAATCGCTGTATTAAGCGATAAGGAAGAATTAAAAGAGCAGTACGGTATCATTGACCGCCGGATGCAGGAGGATGTGCCCATGTTTTCCGCGTATGTGATCCGCACCATGGCAGCGAAAAATAAACGCCTGACCGGAGTAAACCCCTCGGTATACGGCTTCTTTAATCATGTGGAAGAATGGGATATCACAGGCTGAGTGTGATCCCGTCTGCCGTACGTGACCATACATTGTTACTCGTTCCCCGGCAAAGCTTTTTGCCGGGGAATGTCGGTTCATTACAAAATCTGAAAAAGGAGTTAGGAATGTCACATATTTTGGAAGTCCGTGGCCTGCAGGTTGCATTTGCAGGGGAACGCGGAAATACCATTGGCACAGACCGGATTGATTTTTTTGTGGATCAGGGAGAGACGGTCTGTCTGGTAGGGGAGTCCGGCTGCGGAAAAAGTATTACATCTCTGGCTGTTATGGGGCTTTTGGGCCGGGGCGGCCGTGTGTCACAGGGAGAAATCCTTTTTAATGGAAGAAATCTTTTGAAAATGGATCGGAAGGAGCTGGATCAGGTCAGGGGAAAAGAGCTGTCCATGATCTTTCAGGATCCATTAAGCTCCTTAAACCCGGTTCTGACCATTGGAAAACAGCTGGAAGAGGGCTTAAAGGCCCACACAGAGCTGGGAAAAGAGGAGCGCAGGAAACGGGCCCTTGATCTGTTGGGCAGAGCAGGAATCCGGGAAGCAGAGGCTGTGATGAAGAAATATCCCCACCAGCTTTCCGGAGGAATGCGTCAGCGTGTGATGATCGCTATGGCTTTATCCTGCCAGCCTTCTCTGCTTATTGCAGACGAACCCACAACGGCTCTGGACGTGACCATCCAGGCCCAGATCATGAATCTGCTGCGTTCCCTGAAAAGGGAGCTTCGTATGTCGTTGCTTTTGATTACCCACGATATGGGACTGGTGGCTCAGATGGCAGACCGGGTTATGGTGATGTATGCGGGGCAGATCATAGAAGAAGGGACGGTATTTGAGATTTTTGACCATCCGTCCCATCCCTATACAAAGGCGCTGCTGGCTGCAGTTCCGTCCATGGAGCAGAATCCGGAGAAAATGCTTCAGGCCATAGAGGGGACGGTTCCTGAAAATTACGGGCAGATGACCGGCTGCCGTTTCAGAGACCGGTGCCCTTACCGGAAGCAGGGCTGCGAAGCGCCCCAGGAGCTGGAAGAAATAAAGGCAGAGGAAACACAGAAGGCACAGGAGCTTCACCGGGTGCGGTGCTGGCGGGCAAAGGAGGCAGAGCAAAGTGGCAGAACCTTATAAGAATACAGAGCCCCTGCTTAAGGTGGAGCATCTGAAAAAATATTATCCCCAGAACCGGCCCATTTTCGGCCGTCCCACCTCATGGATCCGGGCGGCAGATGATGTTTCTCTGGAGCTTTATCCGGGGGAAACACTGGGGCTGGTGGGAGAATCCGGCTGCGGAAAATCTACTCTGGGCCGTATGATCGCCGGGCTGGAAGCCCCGGACTCCGGGTGCATCTGGTATAAAGGACAGGAACTGACTGCAAAGGGAGGCAGAGGCTATAGCGCAGTGCGCACAGAGATCCAGATGGTATTTCAGGATTCCTATTCCTCTTTAAATCCCAGAAAACAGATCTTTCAGATCCTTTCAGAACCCATGCTTTACCACAGCCTGGCGGATAAGCATACGGTTCATAAGAAGGCAGAGCATCTGATGGAGCTGGTTGGGCTTCCTCTCAGCGCTCTGGACCGTTACCCTTATGAGTTTTCAGGCGGGCAGCGGCAGAGAATCGGCATTGCAAAGGCGCTGTCACTGGAGCCGAAGCTTTTGATCTGCGATGAGCCGGTAAGCGCTCTGGACGTATCCATTCAGGCCCAGATCCTGAATCTGCTTAAAAGCCTTCAAAAGGAGTTAGACCTGACCTGTATTTTTATCGGACATGGATTAGGGGCTGTAAATTATGTAAGCCGGCGTATTGCGGTGATGTATCTGGGGAAACTGGTAGAGAAGGGGGAGAGCAGTGAGCTGTTTGAGCATCCGGTCCATCCCTATACCAGAACCCTTCTTGGGGCAGTGCCCATCCCGGATCCCAGAAAAAGGGAGGAAAACTGGGGCGAGACCAGTGAAGGAACAGCGTATGAGCCGTCCATCACAGGGGCAGAGGATAAGGGCTGTCCCTTTAAAGACCGCTGCTTCAGGAAAAGGCCGGAATGCAGCAGCGCAGAGGTACCGCTTCGTCCCGTCCGTCCGGGCAGCACCCATCTGGCGGCTTGTAGTCCTGCTGTTTTGGAGGTAAAAAGAAACGAATGAAAAAATATATTATAAAACGGCTTCTCATTGCTATTCCTACCCTCATCGGGATCACGCTGATTGATTATGCGATCATGTGCTTTGCAGGAAGTCCTCTGGAAATGCTTCAGGGCGCTCGTATTTCTCAGGAGGCAGTAGCTGCAAAGGAAGCGGCTCTGGGGCTTGATAAGCCCTTCTATGTTCAGTATTTTATATGGCTGGGACAGGTTCTTAAGGGAAATCTGGGTGTTTCCATCAAGACCTACCAGCCCGTAAGCCAGATGATCATGGAACGTCTGGGGCCCACCCTGTTACTGATGGGAGTTTCACTGGCAGTGAGCCTTCTTATCAGTATCCCTGCGGGAATATACAGCGCAGTGCGCCAGTATTCCAAAGGAGATTATGCGGTGGTAACAGCGTCCTTTTTAAGCAGCAGCATCCCGGGATTTTTTCTCTCCCTTCTTCTGGTTTACATTTTTAATATTAAGCTTAAACTCCTTCCGTCCAGCGGGATGATTACCCTGGGAGGCTCCGGAGGGATTGGAGATCTGGCAGCCCACATGGTGATGCCTGTGACCGTTTTAGCCCTTTCCATGGCGGGAACAAATATCCGCTATATCCGCAGCTCCATGCTGGAGATCCTTCAAAAGGATTATCTGAGGACAGCCAGGGCAAAGGGCATAGGGGAACGGCTGGTAATAGGCCGCCACGCCCTGCGGAACGGCCTTGTGCCGGTGGTGACAGTGATCGGGATGCAGATTCCCCTTCTGTTTGGAGGCGCTGTGATCGTGGAGCAGCTGTTTTCCTGGCCCGGACTTGGACTTATGACCATGAGCGCTATTTTATCCAGAGATTATCCTGTGATTATGGGCGTCTGCCTCTTAGCCGCTGTGGTGGTTTTGGCAGCGAATCTGGTTACAGATATCCTCTATGCTGTGGTTGACCCTTCCATTCAGTACGATTAGCAAAGGAAAATGAAATGAAAAAGCAAATGAAAAATCATGAGACCTATGCGGGGGCGGTATGGCGCAGATTCTGCCGCCACCGTCTGGCTTTGGCAAGTCTGGCTGTGCTGGTTCTGATCTGCGGCAGCGCCGTCCTTGCGCCTGTGATCGCTCCCTATGATCCGGAGGCAATCGTGGGACCCTTCGGAGCACCTCCCGGAGATGAATTTCTGCTGGGGACGGATCAGATTGGCCGCGATATGCTGAGCCGCCTTCTATATGCAGCCCGAACCTCCCTTTTTGCAGGCGTACTGGCTACTCTGATCGCTACTGCTCTGGGCGTGTTTCTGGGCCTTCTGGCTGGATATTTCGGGGGCTTGGCGGATATCCTGATCATGCGTTTTACGGATATGGTTATGTCATTTCCCTATATTCTTCTGGTTTTAGTGGCAGCCGCTATTTTCAAGCCCGGTTTGTGGAGCATTATCCTGATACTGGGGTTTGTAGACTGGCCGGGAATTGCCAGACTGGTGCGGGGAAACGTGCTCAGCTTAAGAGAGACGAATTTTGTAAAGAGCAGTGAGGCGGCAGGCATGCCTGCTTTCCACATCCTGTTTTCAGAAATCCTTCCCAATACCATGGCTCCTGTGCTGGTTTATGCCACCTCTGTTATGGCCCTTACCATGCTGGATGAGGCTGCTTTAAGCTTTCTTGGCATGGGGGTGCAGCCTCCGGCCGCCAGTCTGGGAAATATGTTAAACAGCGCGCAGTCGGTTACCGTTCTTACAAAACAGCCCTGGCTCTGGATTCCTCCGGGACTTGTGATAATTATCGTGGTTACAGCGGTAAATTTTGTGGGAGACGCCCTCAGAGATGCCTTTGATCCCCTGTCCATAATAAAAATGTAACAGAGGATACGCGGGAAGAGCAAGAAATCTAAAAAAAATTGTATAAAAATTGAAACAGAATGTGTTAAAAAAATGTCAAGTTAAAAAGACGTAAAGGCAAAACAAACAAAAAATTGCATGATAATATTATAAAAAATTTAGAAACTCCCTAAATACCATTGATAAATCCATGGGTATGGAGTATAATTCACTCATATTGTACAAAGAAAGTAAGGACATGACAAAAAAAACTGTGTCTGATATGGAAAAATATGCCAAAGGAATTTGTGCAATATGACAGGGAGTGCACAAAATAATCCTATAGGCAACCAAAAAAATTTAGGTACGCAGGATATGACAGGAGGATCACACATATGAAGGGATGGGCCCATACCATGAGTTCTCTTTCTATGTTTTCCCAGCTGGGATTGTCCCTGGCAGCCCCTCTTCTTCTCTGTGTTCTTATATGCAGCTGGCTGACCGGACGTTTTGGTATCGGGACGTGGATCTATATTCCCGGTTTTTTCTTTGGGCTGGGAGGCTCTGGAGCTACGGCCTGGAAGGTCTACCAGAACATTATGAAGCATCAGAAAAAGAAAAAAAGAACCAATGAGAGGGCATTTAACGAACATTTTTAAGGAGGAATGAGGATGGCACAGATTCAGCCGGCTGTCAAAAAGGAGACAGCCCGTGTGACGGGGATTACTTTGACAGGGTGCGTCATTATGTTTGCAGCTTTTTTTGTTCTTCATAAGATTTCACCTGCATCAGTTCCCTTTGATATGAAGGTCATTATAAGCGGCCTTTTAGGCAGCGGAGTGGCTGTGGCCAACTTTTTCTTTATGGGACTTACGATTCAGAAGATCGTTTCCGGCGAGGATGAGGAACAGGCCAGAAAAGATATGAAGGCCAGCTACCGGTTCCGCACCGTTACCCAGCTTCTGTGGGTGGTGCTTGCAGTAGCCCTTCCGTTTCTGAATGGTGCAGCAGGGCTTATCCCCCTGTTTTTTCCAAGCGCAGGCATCAAGGTGCTGAGTATGTTTGGAATGATAAATGCAAAACCAAATCCATAGAAAGGAGATGAAACTGCAAGTATGAACTTTGATATTTCAGGTGCGGCCATATACTTAAGGATTCCCACAGGAATTCCCGTTCTGGGTGATTTTGTGATCACTGAGACCATGGTTGTCAGCTGGCTTGTCATGATCCTGATCACAGGCTTTTGTATCTGGCTTACCAGGGATCTGAGGGTGGAAAATATTTCCAAACGTCAGGCGGTAGCAGAGATGCTGGTAGAGCAGGCCACTAATCTGGTCCGCAACAATACCGGCGGTACAAAGTTCGACTATCTGATCCCCTTTGTGGCAGCCCTCTTTACCACAAGTGCGGTGTCAAACCTGATCAGCCTGACGGGTCTTAGAAGCCCGACAGCCGATCTTTCCGTCGAAGCAGCCTGGGCGGTAGTGGTCTTTGTTATGATCACAGCCAACAAGATTAAGGCAAGCGGTCTTCTGGGATACATGAAGGGCTTTACCACACCGATTCCGGTGATGACGCCGTTCAATATCCTTTCTGAGATCGCAACGCCCATCAGTATGGCCTGCCGTCACTTTGGAAACATTCTTTCCGGCGTTGTTATCAACGGCCTTCTTTATGCGGCTCTGGCTGTGGCA
>PVMQ01001611.1_pt1 | contig 11085 bp, 16 predicted proteins | sample 1853411 | NCBI WGS metagenome assembly PVMQ01 (sample SAMN08533513, study PRJNA380276) | Human gut metagenome, whole genome shotgun sequencing project.
CTCAGCCGTTTCTCTTGCTTTCTTGCTCTCCCATTTTTTTTGAGCTTGTGTGATCCTCTGATCTATGTATCTTTCATACTCCTGAGAAAGTTCAGCCCTTACTCTCTCCCTGATCTGCTCCTCTGTCTCCATAAGACTTTCCGACTCCTGATCTGTCTGATCTGGTGTCTGAATCACTGGTTCCAGCTCCTCTATATATTTCTCATCCATCTTTTTTTCCTCCTAAAAATTATTTCACCTCATAAATAGACTTATTAACTAAAGTCTTAATATATCCTCTCAGGAGCTTGATCTCTTCAAGACTTGAAGTGATATAACGGTTCTGCCCATCCCCTTGATTAAAAACAAAAATTATTCCATCTGCCGGAGTCTTACCTGTATAGATTGCCGGAGTAAGGTTATACCAAGGGGTTTTACATTCAAAAATAGTCCCTCCCGGCTCTTCCAGTGCTTTTCCATCTGGACTAAGTTCTACAATGAGCCAATCTCCTCTTTTTTTGATATATTCTCTCATTCCGGCTATAGCATCCTCACGTTCTAAAGTGATTTCATTATGTTTTTCTCCCTCACAAAATAAGTAATTTTGCCTCTTCTGAATACCAATTTCCTGAATAATCACAGGGCTTTATAACTTCCCCTATATGAAAAAGTTCCTCATGTGCCACCTGTAAATAAGGCTGTTTACTTCTAAATGTTACACTCATTTATTTTTCCTCGCTTTCATTTATTTCTGTTTCTTCTTTCTCCTCAGACTCTACTGGAGTTGGCTCTGAGAGTCCTAACTCATCCAGTAAACCACTCTTTTCTAAGTCCTCTCTACGGCGTTTCTCCTGTACTTCTTTGATGAGATCGGCGTTCTGAGTCATGTAATCAGCTTTTGCCACGGTAAGAGCGTTCTTTTCTGCTTTATAGTTCAGGAGCTCCTCATCCATCTCAACATACTTTTTATGGAGCTCTCTCTCTTTATCATCCTCAGCTCCTGATCCCTGTATATTGTCTCTAAAAAGATTGCGAGCGTACTCCTCAGCCCTTTCCTCTGTCCAATGACAGTTTTTTATAACCATTTTTTTATAGCTGTCTACGGTTTCATTCACAAAGGAATCAATCTTTGCCTGTCTATCTGCAATAATGTTATCAATACGTCTTTCCTCTGCCTTAATATCACTGATCGGCTGTCCCAGATACTTAGAGGCTGAGTATTTCCCGATAAAAACATCTGTCCGGGCTAAAGACTTCTCAATCTTATCTCCGATACTCTTCTCAACCCTCATGTTAAGAGGGCTATCTTCTGTTACCTCGATTTTTCTCGATTGAATCACGGGAATATTGTTAAAAACCTCCATTTTCTTTGAAATCATTAATTCCACTTTATTCATTGTTTTTTACCTCCTGACTTCTCTTTCTGATAAATTTAGCTACACTTTCTACTGTGATATACCGCTTTCTTCCATTTTTTGTTTTAACTATAATCTTATCCAGCTCTTCATTTTCAAGATACCTCTGTACTGTTCGCTGTGACATACATAATTGTTCCATACACTCTTCCATCGTAAAAAGCGTTTTCATAACTGAACACCTCTTTCCTGAAATCAATAATGAAATTCTCCCAGTATTGACAATAAGCTAATTGTTTTTGTCATTATGCTTTCATAATATAGCGTGCTTATTTCCCGGAAAGTAAGCCTTTTTTAAATTTTTTTTTCATTTTCTTTCTCTAATGATTGCATAAATATTCATCATATATGTCGATTGTATTCATTTTCTATGTATTTCTATTTCCTAACCAATGTAAATGATAAAGAAAATCTCTTTTTTAGGAAATTTAGGCATAGATCTCCTAAGAAAAAGGAGGGGAGCCATGCCTAAAAGAATCTCTTTTTTGAGGTTTCTTAGTACCCTACATAGTTTAGCATTTCAGCTAAATATTACAGCCACTCCAGAGGGGGAGCGTGACACATTTCCATCCATGCTTTACTGTAACAATCTCTCTTTGGAAACTTCCATAGCCCAACTTCTTTCGTTTTATATCGGTTTTCAAGTTGTATGAGATCCGATTGAGGAGGAGCTGGAGTAGGGTGCCCCAAATTCTCCCCCTGTAGATTTATTATTTAGGCTCTACAACACCACGCTTTTATAAAGCGGTTACGCTGTCCGCTTACCATTATTCAATTAAAAAAGGAGCCTCTAAGACTGTTTATAATCTTATAGCTCCTGTGTTATCCTTTATTATCCTGTATAATCCTGTAACAGAAAAAGAGAGCTAAGGTAAAGATTACTCAGTACCTTAGCTCCCTCGAAATATACAGTAAAAGAAATGATTTAGGATTTCTCTTTTAAGCTAATTTTATTGACTTCTGAAATCCAACCCTTTATAATAATTGGTGAAAAATCAGTTGCCTCTGGTGGTGTAGAGTATCTCGTTTACCCTATATCCTTACTCATTGCTGGTAACACTGAGTAAGAACTGATAGCACCCTAACCGGGTGCTTTTTTTCTGTTGTAATTTACACTACTATTTTTATCAAAAATTGTCAAGACATTTTTTTACACCATAATAATAAATTTAGCCCATGCCTTAGCATCATCCTCTCCCGGCATCCTATAGATACACTCCTCATAAGGAACTCTCCAATATTTAGGATCTGCCCCCTCAGCCGTGAGTCCTCTTCTCTCATATTTTCTCTCTATGTTCTGGAGATGGTGCCTGAATTGATGTAAAAACCCCTCCAGATCCGGCTCTGTAAGATATATCTCCCCTGTAGCCTGTACATAATTATCATCCCTTACCCACACCGTTATTACCGGGATAGATACTTGATAATAGTCTGAGAGATCTGTATTAAGCCTCCTAATAGCCTCCAGAGCCTCTAATCCGGTTAAGGTATAAAATCCATCATCTATTACCTTAGAAACGATTGTAGGAGCTGTAGAACCCTTATACAGGCTTTTATACAGCTCAACTCTTTCATAAATTGTCATTCACCCACCTCCGAAAAATTATTCAATGCCACTTTAAGAGCCTTTACACCTTGCACCGGATCATAGTGTGTTCTAAATACCAAATCATCCTGTACATTTCCTACTGTAAAACCATTTAAAGCATAAAATTTAATAAATCCCTTTACAATCTCTAACTCTGTAAGATTCCCGTGTGCTAAATCAAATAACCAGATTTTATGATCTTCTGTTGCTCTATTCATAGCTTGATCCCCCTTTATGCACAAAGCCCAGCCGCTATAAGTTTCTTTCCAATACGTTTTACATAGGTATGTACAGATGGTGTTTTTACACCCAATTCCCGGGCAATGTCCGGCTTAGATTTCTCCATTAGCAAAAGATTTACAACTACTCTTTCATTTTCTGATAGCTCTAATCTGTCCAGTAACATTTTCATCTCGATCATGCTGTAATCCTCACACTCCACAGAAAATTCAGAATTTCCTAAGCGGTTTCCATCTTCCTCATATTCTGAGTTAGAGTTGATTTGTTCATAACTCTGTACAAAACAACCGGGATTTCTTTTTTTACAATTACACATTGAAAATAATGTATTGTAATTTCTTTTAAGACAGCCACAAAGATATGTAGTAAATCTACAGTCCCTTGTATCATCAAATGTCTGAACAGCATCCCATAAAATAAGATTTCCCTCACTAATTAGATCTTCCATTTCAGCTCCTATAATGGATCTGGAGTAGCTTCTTGCAAATACATAAATCAGTCCTTTTGTTTTTTCCATGATTTCTGCAAATACTCTTTCGTTTTTGTCCTGTTTGTACTGAGCTACCAGCTCATCTACTGCATAATCGTTGTAATTTTTCTTCATTTCCTGTGTCCTCCTGTTTCATTCTTTATGTATATGTTTAACATATACCGCCACCAATATAATATATGTTAAACATATATGTCAAGGGTTTATTCCTCATTTTTCTTTCAAAACATAAGAAATATATGTTATAATCTCCTCAAATAATAAGGAGATACTAATATATGGGAGCTAAATACACTGAGGCACAGAAAAGAGCTACTGCAAAATATCAGAAAGAAAATACCAGTCTTATCGGTATTAGAGTGCCAAAAGAAAAGAAAGAGCTATATCAGACCTATGCCACTAATGCCGGTATGAGTCTTAGCTCTTATATTATTAACGCTATTGAAGAAAAAATTAAAAAAGAGGAATGATCCAAAACGGTCATTCCTCTTCATATTTTTATCTTTAGTATAATTCTCCATTCTTTGTCAGATACTTTAAGAAGCCCTCACAGCCCTCAATTACATCCTTATATGTCTCATCAAAATCCCCGGTGTACCACGGATCTGCAATATCTCTTCCTGAGCCTGAAAAGGAAAGAAACTTATATATCTTTCCATCAGGATCATTTTTTAACATCCTATTAAGATATTTAATATTAACTTCATCCATACCTATAATATAATCAAACTTATCGTAATCCTCTAAACTAATCTGTTTTGCTCTATGAGGCACTAAAGGGATTCCCACTTCCCTTAATTTGTTTACAGTACCTCTGTGTGGAGGATTTCCGATTTCCTCCCTGCTTGTGGCAAAACTGTCAATGGTAAACAACTCCTCTAATCCTAATTCCTTTACTTTGTAAGTAAATACACTCTCACTTAGAGTCGATCTACAAATATTTCCCCAACATACGAATGCTACTCTTATCAACTTTATTCTCCTCCCTGTTATATTCCTATTCCTACATTAATTCTATTACTTTGTCCTGTTTGTATTGTAAAGTACAGATGTTGCCGTGGCAAACAAATAACACTCTAATCATCTATTTTTAACTCCTTTTTTATCTCGGATTATCTCGGTTTTCCCTTATTTTTCAAGCATTTGCGCACTTTTTCAGTCTATCAAGATTTTTCCCATTTCTCGGCTTATTTTGGCTTATCTCGGTATGTTTCTTCCTTCAAATGGTCTAAAATATGGTCTAAAATGGTCTCGGATTTCAGATTTAGACCAGCCAACATTTGCCGTTCTCCTATATCTGAAATCTTTGATTTTCCGAAAAAATTTGGTCTAAAAATTTTTCCCTTTTTCAATCTGTTTTAGACCACGACCATCTTCAAAGCCTTGAATTTACTGACTTTCTAGCCATTTTACGAAATGGTCTAAATTAGACCATTTACCCCATCTTCTTGAATTTGACCTTGTCCTCCTTCATACCTAACTGCCGAAACTCATTTTCAGCTTCTGCCTGCTTCCTAGCAAGCTTCTCCACTTCTTCTCTCGCGTCATCCAGCTTAAGATGTGTATAGGTATTGAGAGTGACACTGATATCCGAATGCCCCATCAGATACTGAAGTACCTTTGGATTCATTCCGGACTTAGCCATATTAGAGCAGTATGTGTGTCTGCATACATGAGGTGTAATTTTAGGAAGCTGTACACGATAGATGCTATTATACTTATCAACCGCATGCTGGAAGTATTTCTCCCAATGCATTGCCACCATAGGTTTACCGTCCTTATCAAAGCAAAGGAAACCGGAATAACCATCAATCATAGGTTCTACCTTCGGTGGTCTGCGATTTTTCAATATACGCTGAAAGCATTCGTATACATCATCCTGCATCGGAATTACTCTTGTACCAGCATAGGTCTTTGTCGTATCAATATAGACCAACGTCCCAGTCTTCTGAAGCTGGTGGTCAATATTGATGGTTCTGTTCTCCATATCCAAATCCTTAACCGTCAGTCCTGTGAATTCCGAAATACGCATTCCCGTCTTAAACAGAATGTACATACCGTCATAATACTTGCTATAGTGCGTATCATTTTTGATGAAATCAAGGAAAGTTCTTTCCTGTTTTCTTGTAATGGCCTCACGAGTGACCGCATCATTTACCACCACAGTTGCCAGTTGAAATTCAAATGGATTCTTTCTTAATATATCATCATCCACTGCCATCTGAAATGCCGGTCTAACTACCCCTCTGATGGAATGAATTGCCGAATAGCTTTTCTTATCCACCTGCTGCAATCTAATCAACCACTCCTTTGCATCCGACAATCTGATTTTATCAATTCGTCTTGCGCCAAAAGGATCTTTATCCAGCAAATTGATTACGGTACCATAACCAGCTCTGGTTGTATGCTTAACACCTGTCTTGGTTGCAATATATTTCTTTACCAAATCAAGAACTGTCAAGCCTGCGCCATCAGGAGTAATCATATCATCCAAATCTCTGTTGATTGCTTTCTCCTGTTCTCGTAAAGGTGCATTATCTTTTTTTCCGGCTGGGATACTATCCGTAGCTACCAATCTCCAGCTGTAAACCGTCTTACGCTTTCCATTGCCATCTATATATCGGAACTTGTATCGTCCATCCGCTTCTTGGCTCTCTCCTGTGCGAAGAATGCGATTTTTACTATCGCGTCGTTTTTCGCTCATTGAACATCGTCTCCTTTCAAAATCGGGAGAGCCTTGCTGCTTAATTCATATAGCACATAGTATGTATCCGACTATGTATTGATAGTGTACCACAGACAAGGCTCTTTTTCCACAAGAAATTTAAAAACTTTTTTGAACTAAATCACATTTATCTGACTGTCCATATACTTCTCAAACTGCTCACGCTTAATCAGCGCTCTGTTGCCGTTCCAGAGAACAAAGTCAGCATCTGAATGTTCCTGAACAAAGAGTTTCAATTTCTTGTATCCGATACCGAAGTACTCCGATGCTTCATTCAGTGTTAATGTGTATTTCTGCCACCAAGGCAGTTCTCTCTTCTCGGTCATATCGACACCTCCATAAGATAGTAAGGTTCTTCCCTTCTATCTTCCTAAGCGCCTTTTGCCGAGATAATTCCGGTGAATGACGAAAAAAGGACAAAAAAATAAGACCTGCAGGTATTTCTACCCACAGGCCATATATTCCACTTTTCGCTATTTGATTTCTCTTTCTATTTTGTTTGCCTCAGACACCGCATCTTCTATCTTCCCAATAAGAATAATCATATTGTCTCTATAGTTTTCAATCTGCATATCTATCTTATCAACGTCAGAACTTAGAACAGCTTTCTTTCCATAGAATCTAATTGCACGTTCCCATTCCAAATCTCCAATCTTTTTATGAATAAAATCAAATTCTTCCTTTAGCGACTTTAATTCTGCTGTTAATCTTTTTTCCATCAGCTCACTGCCTCCTGCATATTATTCATCATCAATCTCGTCATCATATATTTCAACATCGATATCTTCATAATTGTATGCTCCCATAGGATATTCCCATATGCTTCCGCTCACTCTAAAGCGTTTTCCACATTCTTCACATTCACAATCAGGCCAGTCAAAAGTATACGTTATTTGAGGTCCCATTTGTCTTTCTTCATCAAAACTATCGCAGTCTTCTTCAAAATCCATATTATTCTCGGCACCACAATAAGGACATGCTATAGCTCTTTTTAAAGATATATGATCCATTCCGTAATCTTCGTATTCGTCGTATTCCACGTCATCTGGATAATCAATTTCAGAACATTCCTCTCTTTCCTTCAGAACATTCTTAAAATATTTTGTATTCTCGTAATATGCTTTAAGAGCTTTCCTAAATATTTCTGATTTGGCTTCACCAGTCTCTTCACTGCAAAAGCTGAGCATCTCGTCTTCAGCATCATTTAATCGTACTCGATACTGCTTATCCCTGCTATCTTCCTTTGGAGGTCTTCCTGCCATATATTATCACCTACTTTCTGTTATTTGTGGATATCCACTAATTATATAATAATTGGATATCCGATAATCGTCAAGTGTTTTCGGATATCCAATTATTATATATTCTTTATATCAATTAATCCACAAGAAATTCAAAACGCTTCTCTATATTTTTTGACAATAATCCAGCGCAATCCACCCAGCACCGCTTTTCAACCTTCCCCATCCTTTATCAGAGCCCTTTCCGTTCTTCACTTCCATGATGGTAAACACACCTTTCCCAGTATATCTTCCAGTCTTCGTCGTATTCGTTCCGGCTCCCTTTCTGATATTCAAGTCATCAATACTGACCTTCACCATGAATGGACAGTCCGCATTAGAAAACTCTGCAGCCAAACCACTTCCACCAGTAACCTCAGCCCCATACACTGCCTTGCCATTCCAGTCATACACAGTATAGCCTTCATGTTTATCAGCCATTGCCTTAGCATTATCAAGTACAGTATAAGCACCAAGCTGAGAGCCAGCATCCTTCCAAGACTTCCTTACCCTGTAATACTTCACCATAGCATCCGAAGCATCAGAATTCTTCACATCCCACTTAGTCAGATTCCATCTTTCGATGATACTGTAATGCTTTTCCACATAAGTAAGACTGGTAGCATAACCACCATCCTTAATGATCTGCACTGCCTTCTTATAATCTGAGCATCCTTTCAGCCCGTCATATCGGAACTTCTCTCCATTCTTAGCGCCAAGCAGATAAGCACTGTGATCCGCAATGGAATCATCCACATTCAGATATTTTCTGAATTCCGCTGTGACTGTCACATAGCTTCCATCTGCCTTCTGCTCCTGTGTCTTCTTTTTATAAATGCTCACACCATCCCAGACCGAACCACTCCAGGTATTACCGGAAAGTGACTTCTTCATTCCAAAACAGTTATTGGCTCCCAACGCAAGCTCACTCTTTCCATAACCGCTCTCCAGAATAAACTGAGCCATAGACACTGAAGCAAGAATCCCTGATTTTTTCTGATCTGCGGTAAACAGTGGGCCAACCTTTGCAAGCACCTGTTCTTCTGTCAGCCCCTGAAATTCCCCTGCCTGCATCCCTGATGGAATCACTTCCACATTTCCGCTACCAAGTCTTGAAGTAACCTTCGCAGCCAGATCGCCCAGCCTCGCATATAGCCAGTCTCCAGGACAGCTCTTATTCGCAAACCACCGGTGCACGGTAATGAGCATTTCATCCGCCTTCGGCTGATAATTCAGAGACTTATTTTTATCTCCAAACCAGAGCAGTTTTTTCTTTCCATTTCTTCTGCAGATATCCTCACACAGATCAATCAGACGGTCATAAACCACCTGATGCATAGCATACGGTTCCACCTTGTCAGAAGCACATTCAATCGTCACTGCCCTCTGATCATTCGCATTACTGGAAGTACACCAGGAACGATTCTTCTCTTCCACATACAATCCGACCCGGCCATTCCTATCGATTCCATAATTCGAAGAAGCCTGGGTAGAAGATTTATGAAACCAGTCCCCCAGACCTTCTGCTGTACACTGACCTACTACACAGTGCGGCGATATTCTGTCAATCTGCTCCGTTCTCAGTCCGGAATGATTCGGACTGAGCAACGTGTATGCTACCAAATAACTATTACTGTACCCCATAATCACTCACCTTCTTCCTCATCCTCTAATGCATCATCGGGGGCTCCTTCACTTTTATCATGCAGCTGTTCCAGCACATCCTTCATCTTCTGCGGAATCGGCAGCCCCAGATGCCCTGCATTCTCCAACAAACTCACGCCCTCATTGGAAATATAGAAAAAGATCACCGCTGTCCTCAGCACAGATCCATTCCCGATCACAGCCACATCCAGAATATTCGCCATTCCCACCAACAGAAAGATCAGCACCTTCCTGCAGATCCCCCGGAATCCCACCTCACTGGAAAGCGTATGATCCGCAAAAGCACACATCACCCCGGTCAGATAATCGATCACCACAAAAGCGATCAGGGCATACAGAAGCCCGTCACAGCCTCCCATAAACCAGCCCAGCCATCCGCCTACAGCCATAAAAACCATCTGAATAAAGTTCCAAAATTCCTTCATGCCAGAATCCCCCTCCCATGAAAAAAGCAGCTCCCATTTCTGAGAACTGCCGTAAATAAGTTTTCTATCTTCATGCCCTGCGGCAGAAAGACCTACATTGTTTCCTCCATCAGCGTATACGTGATCTTCATAGTCTTGTCCGTATTCTTCACCACCGCTGATGAAAGATTATTAATACTTGCCAGATAAGGCGTCAGAAGGTAAGCACACCGATGCTCCTTCCCATAACTGCCGCCCCACATAAACACAAAATTTTTATACTGGAACAAAGGCGTTGCCATGGCTTCAAACCTTGCGCTCCCCTGGGTCTTGATCACCCGGTCATCCGCCGTGATCTGGAAATCCCCTGCCACGATCATGTCCCCAAGAAGTGTCATATACACCTCACAGGAACCGGCCTCCCCAAGGGATTTCAGCTTGGAAGTAAAGCCCAGCGGGATCAGTGTCACATCCGCTGAATTTGCAGTATTGATCTTATAAACTCCCTTCTTATCATAAGAAGGCACATACAGATACCCCTTCCTCACACAGCATTTTACATTCCGCTCCGGATAGGAACCGTCCTTTGCCCTTGTGCCCACTTCCGACAGCTTCGCCTTGGACAGTGTCCAGCTTCCTTCTGTAAAGGAATAATCCTTTTTGGAGATCCGGATCCACACCATCTTCGCATCCCCGGAAGAATTCGGCTCATTGGAAAATCCATACCAGTACCCGTCATGCCCGTCCATAAATTCCCCGTACTTTGTATAATCCCCCAGGAATGTAAAGCTTTCCGTTGTCAGCGTCTGCTCTTCCAGTACGGTATACGTGGTATCATCCAGCTTCTCATTCAGCCCGATGTTAAACACCGGGATCCGGATCTTCGTAATGGTCACACTGGAAGTCCCAAAGGTGATAGAATACAGCAGGTTCTTTTCAAAATCCAGCTCCACTGCCTCAAACAGTGTCATCTGCTTCGCCTTCGGGATATCCCCGATATCCACCTTTTTCAGAAGCAGGAATGTGCTGGCATCCCCTGCCGCACTGCCAAAAGCATTCTGCCCGCCCAGGGCACTGGTCAGTGCCACAGCTGCAATATTCCCGTTTCCCTGGCTGGGAGTGAACTCCCACGCAAACTTATATCCATTGTCCAGTTTCTTGCTCTCCGTCTGGTTCAGGCTTCCCCTCGCCACATTGGAACCGGAATTAACATTGTTGGAAGCATAAGCCACCGGCAGGTTCTGCCCCTGCTCGTAAATATGGTCCGCCTTTTCTTCCAGCACTGCCGGAAACAGCAGG
>PVMQ01001621.1_pt1 | contig 10978 bp, 10 predicted proteins | sample 1853411 | NCBI WGS metagenome assembly PVMQ01 (sample SAMN08533513, study PRJNA380276) | Human gut metagenome, whole genome shotgun sequencing project.
AATATTGGCAGCAGGCATGTTGATGAGTGCGGCAGCTCCGGCGGCTGCGATGGCGGCGGAGAAAGCGACAGGACCGGCGCTCACGGCAAGCTACAACGGGGATGTAAATACACTGGAGGCGGCGAAGGATGCAACGCAGCTGATTGTGGTGATTGGCAACCGCCAGGATCCGGCGAAGAGCCGTCTGGACTGGTATAAACGCGATGCAGATGGAAAACTGGTGCAGGTGATGTCGAAAGAAGCGGTCAGCGGCATGAACGGTATCACGATGCAGAAGCAGGAGGGCGATAAGAAGACGCCGGCGGGTGTGTACCGCTTTACGATGGCATTTGGCCTGAAGTCAAATCCGGGAACGATTCTGCCGTATCACCAGATCGTGGACGGCGATTATTATGTGGATGACGGAAACAGCCAGTATTATAACAAGCTGGCAAATACGAAGCAGGTACAGAAGGACTGGAATTCGGCGGAGAATCTGATGGCGCAGGCGCCGCAGTATAATTATGGCCTGGTGCTGGATTATAATCCGGAGTGTACACCGGGAAAGGGATCGGCGATCTTTCTGCATTGCCCGAAGAGCTGGAATAATACGGGAACTTCCGGGTGCATCAGTATTCCGGAGGAAGATATGAAACAGGTTGTGCGCCAGGTGGATGCCGGGACGAAGATTGTGGTGGTGCAGGATGAAGCGGATCTTGCAAACTATTAGAATAAAATAGGATCCGATCTCATTTGGAGATTTTTATTTGGAAGCAGATAGGAATCCCCAGATGAGATTTTTTTGTATCTGTTTTGCAAGAACACCGGGTTTTGTTTGCCGGATGGCGGCGGTTTCGAGAAGTGTGTGGGTGAGTGCATCTTCTACGTTTTTTGTGTTTTCACGTGCATCGGCTAATTGGCTGTTTTTAGGCGCTTCCGGCGCTTCGTATGCCCATTTGACGGCTCCCATTCCATCTGTCTCGATGAGAATGCGGTTCTGCGGGACGCGGACAGCGAGAGTGCGGACGGGTGGGTTCCAGAGGACGTCTGGTCCGATGGAGAAATAGCAGCCGAGGGCGAGATATTGATCCAGATATTCTTCGCAGGAATACCAGTGGATGAGGTAGGTGTTTGGGTATTCTGGGAGAATGGAAGCGATCCGGTCTTCTTCGCCTTTGGTGTGGAGAATGACCGGCTTTTTCATTTGGCAGGCGATGGCGAGCTGGGCGCGGAAGACTTCTTCCTGGCGGTCAAGCGGGACATCACACCAGACACTGTCCATGCCGATTTCCCCGATAACCGGGCAGGCGGTGAGGTAGGGCAGCATATCATTTACGAAATATGATGCCGCCTGCCACGGATGCAGCCCGGCGGTGGGGAGAAGGTAAGGTTTGGCAGTTTTTAAAAGTGCTTCGGCTTCGGGCGGTGTGGAAGCGCAGACGAGGCTTAAAATCTGTTTTTTCTGACGTTCGCTCCGTTCGGAGTCACTTCCCAGATGTGTATGGGCATCGATGAGTGGATAATGGGATGGCATGATGAAAATAACCTCCAAAGTTGTCTTATAAAAAATCCTTTGTTAAAATCCTTTAATTTTCTGAGAAATGGTCTTCCGCAGCTCGCCCTGCTCATACAGCCAGTTCCGATCCCGTTTCTTTTCATCAATCCGGATCTCACTGACGATCCCAGCCGGTGCCGGATTCAGGATAAGAATGCGGTCAGATAGATAAATCGCTTCGTCCATATCGTGTGTAACGAGAAGAACGGTGCGGTTTAACCGCGCGCGCATCGCCAGGAGCCAGTCCTGCATTTCGCTGCGAGTGATGACATCGAGGGCGCCAAACGGCTCGTCGAGAAGCAGGATATCCGCCTGACAGAGGGCGGTGCGTAAAAATGCCGCACGCTGCCGCATTCCACCGGAGAGAGCGGAAGGATAGCTGTTTTCATAGCCAGTCAGTCCGAACGCAGGAAAGTTTTTCAGCGCCTCTTCACGGGCACGTGCCAGCGAACCGTGGATTTCCCCATAGAGGCAGACGTTGTCCAGAATCGTTTTCCACGGGAAGAGAAGGTCATTCTGCGGCATATAGGCGAAATGACCGGTTATGCCGTGGATTTCGTTTCCATCGGTGCGGATACTTCCGTCAGATGGCGTCAGGACGCCGGTTAAAAGTTTTAAAATGGTGGATTTGCCACAGCCGGACGGTCCGAGCAGGCTGACAAATTCGCCCTCTGCCACGGAAAAACTTAAATCGTGCAGGATTTCCTGTGTCCCGTAGGAAAAGGAAAGGTTTTTAAGTTCTAGTTTCATAGAAATACCTCATAGTTCAAATAATCCAATAAAACGGTACGCCCGGAACCATGCCTGTCCGTGTTTGGGGCAGAATGGGCGGGCGCACGTGAATTGTGTTAATTGTTTTGCGGAAGAAATGCAATCATTCCGGTTTTGGATGATTCTATTTATTTCTCCGGAAGAAATTCATTGGTGTAGCAGTCAGCAGCCGGGATTGCCTTGTCGATCACACCGTATTCTACCATGAAATCGGTGTAGTTATCCCAAACCTCATCCTTCATGACACCCCACTGGTCGGTATCTTCCATGTACTTGTCAGCCAGATATTCCTGGGATTTCTGAAGCAGTTCAGGGGAAGAATCCGGAGTGTATTTGAGCAGCGCTCTCATCTGGGTTTTCGATCGCATATTCATAGCCTTTTTCGGTGGCTGCGAGGAATTTTTCGACCATTTCCGGTTTGTTTTCGAGAGTATCATTGTTGGCAATGATGACCGGAGTATAGTAGTCGAGGCGGCTGTCAAGGTCGCGGACCGGCATATAGTGGATCGGAAAATCCGCCAGTTCACACTTGATATTATCCCAGCCTTCGAAGAACCACATCACATCGACTTTGTCCTTGAGTGCCTCAAAACCGGAACCGTCGGAGATAACCATGTTGAGCTTGGAGAAATCAGCGCCGTCCTGGGTCATAACGGCTTTCAGAACTGCCTCTTCACCCGGTCCGCCCCAGCCTGCGTAGGTCTTGCCCTCGAAATCCTTCGGGGAGTTGATGCCCTTGCCCTCATAGGTTGCAAAGCCGGAGGTATTGTGCTGGAGAATGGCTGCGATCGCCTTAATAGGAAGCGGATCGGCGGAAGTCAGGGCGATGGTGACGTCCTCCTGATAGCTGATGCCGAAATCGCCTTTTCCAACGGCAACGAGTGTCGCGGTTGCGCCCTCGGTCGGCTCTACGATGGAGACATTTAAACCAGCGTCTTTATAATAGCCCTGATCCAGTGCGACATACATACCTGTGTGGTTGGTGTTGGCAACGTAGTCCAGAATGACGGTAACATCTTCGAGATCCCTGGTATCGTCGTCAGAGGCGGTATTATCAGCGCTCTGGGCTGTATCGGATGCCTCGGTGTTGTCGGCAGCCTCGCTGGAAGCGGTGGAAGATGCGCCGGAGCAGCCAGCCAGAGAGCCAGCGGCGAGGCAGGCAGCGGTAAACAGTGCAGCAACAGATTTCTTTTTCATCATAAGTCCTCCTAAAAAATATAACTATTTGGCAGATTCACGCATGATTGCAGGAATCGTGCAAAAACCTAAGTTTTAATTTGCGTCATTTTTCAAATAAGGAAGTGCAAAATGCTGATAAATCCGGATGAGTCCATTCATGCACAGGCTCAGGATAATAATAATCAGAACGCAGGCGAAGACGCGATCCAGCATATAGCCATTTTTGACGCGTAGCAGATAATAGCCGAGTCCTTCCTGGGCACCGATCCATTCGCCGACAACGGCACCGCTGATGCTGTATGTCGCGGAAACCTTGAGACCGGATAAAAGCGCCGGAATCGCCGCCGGGATTTTGACTAACCGGTAGGCGGATAAACGGCTTGCCCCGTAAGAACGGACGAGATGAACGTATTCCTCATCGACCTGTGCCAGACCGTCGGAAAAGCTGACGGCGATCGGGAAGAAGCACATCAGGATAACGGTCAGGATTTTCGGTGCGATGCCAAATCCCATATAGATGATGAGAATCGGCGCCAGCACAATCATCGGAACTGTCTGTGTTACCACAAGAAGCGGGTAGATGCCCTGGCGGACCAGAGGAAAGCAGTCCATAAGGATGCCGAGCACGATCGCCAGAATCAGGGAGAGCAGGATGCCGATCACGGCTTCCATGACAGTCACTGCCGCATGATGGCTGAGCGTCGCAGATTCAGTAAAGAGCGACTGAATAACCTGCACCGGGGAAGGAAGTACGTAGAGTGGAATCGAAAATAACTTGCACGCCAGCTCCCAGATGACTAAAAGTGAGGCTAGAAACAAAATCGGAACAATCTTTTGTCCGCCCAGGGATTGTTTCGAACTGGAATTTTTTTTTGTTTTTGAAAAGTTCATAAAAGTCTCTCCCCTTCGCGTGAGTGCGCATCATTGGCACGTTAGTGCCTTAAAAAAACGCCGGACAATATCCGGCGCTCAGGTGTCTCAAAATATCTGTCCCTACGTTGGCATTATCCAAATCAGGTTTTGGGTCGGAACTTTTGGTTCCCTCTCAGCCTGCATCACAAGCTCCCCATTATCGAAATGAATTGTAGCATGATTTGGAAAAAATAGCAATGGCAACTCAGGTTTTATGATTTATTTGCCCCGCCCATCTGCCGGCTCAGCATCCGCAGCATTTCCGCCTGCCGTTTCTGCGCTGGGGGCATTTGGTCTGTCAGGATCGAAAAAAGAGTGTCCATTTCTGAGGTTGAGAATTGCGGGGAACCGTTGCTGCCCCGGAGACTCATGAGAAGCGGCAGAAGCTTGTCTTGCGGCGTGTTTCTTGCCTGATCGGCTAACTGTTCCATCTGTTTTATTTTGTCTGGATCCATGGAGCGGAGTCTCGGATCCTGTTTCCAGTTTTGAAATTCCATAGTGTGTGCCTCCTGTCTGTTTGAAGTGGATGTGCCAGATGCACGGTCTGTGGGTTCTTTCTGTCTGCGGGGATAATCGGCTTGCGGGTAAAGGACAGATGCCGGAACTGCATCAGAGTTGGGTGAATCATTCCGGATATCTTGCGAAGTCGGAAAGGATGCTGTCTGCGGCATATTTTGCCAGTAGGATTCATAGAGGCGGGAACCTTCGATAAAATTTAAGACCAGATCGATCGAACTTTGCTCTTCCTCTGTGCCATACGGCTTGATCGCTTTCAGCATATCAACCGGCGAATCCTTGTCGCGTTCGCCCACCGAGCAGATTCCGATCTCACCGTCGGTCGGATCAGCAAATAGCTGCATCGTCTTTTCTAGTTCGCGGAATTTCACAAACAGGGAGAAAAAACGCTGTTCCGGGATGTGAATATAGGGAAGCGCCGCCTTGACAAGCTGCATATGTGGGAGTGAGGTCAGGCGGTCTAACTCGGTCATTTTGAGAGAAACATCTTGGCTCACGAAAAAAAACCTCCCAAATCTTTGTCTCAATATATGCAGATGAGAGGAAAAAAAGACGTTTTGGTTCACGGGTAGGCACTTTTGGAACCGAAAAAGAACGGGAATGTTTAAAGAAAAAAAGCTCCGGGACAGGAAAAACCACATATAGTATATTATAAAAAATAAGAAAGAAAAGGATTCAGAACTATGAACACCCGGCTGATCATTGATGGAAATGCCGTTTATGAAATAGATGAAGACTGTCTCGCCTGCCGCGGACGGCGGATCGGATGCAGACGCTGTGTGGAACCGGGATCCCGCACCCGGGGACGAAGCACGCCTTTACAGAAAATGGAACCTGCCAGTGAAAAATCACAAACTCACAAATAAAGAAAGATGTGGTATAATGTAAAGAAAGAAATTCCCCTCATTCCAGCCTGCCCAGCCACTTCCTCATGAGGTGTCAGGGAAAGCTGGAATGGGGATACCGTAGCAGAGCTCCAGAGTCCTAAGACAAACTGGCTCACAACAACATTGCATCAGGAACTGAAAGGACGAATCCATATGAACCCATATAAAATCATGCTGGTAGATGACGAGGAGGAAGTACGGACAAGCATCATACGCAAAATCGACTGGCAGGATGCCGGATTCGAGGTAATCGGGGATGCGGAGAACGGGAAGGAAGCGCTGGAAAAGATCGAGCAGAATGAGCCGGATGTTGTGCTGACAGACATCCGGATGCCATATATGGACGGGCTGGAGATGGCGGAGAATATACGGCAAAGATATCCTTCCATCAAGATCGTGATTTTTTCTGGTTTTGATGAATTTGAGTACGCAAAAAAGGCGATCAAGCTCAATGTGATCGAATATATTTTAAAGCCGGTCAATGTCGAAGAGCTGACGGCGATTTTAAAGAAAATCAAGAAAAATCTCGATGAGGAGATCGAGCAGAAGCGGAATGTTACCCTGCTTCGGGAGAGTTATATCAAGAGCCTTCCGGCGCTCCGGGAACATTTTTTGAATGACCTGATTCAAGGCGGCATGGAGGAAACGCAGATTGAGGAAAAACTGAACGAATATGCGATCGACGTTGCGGGTGCGGTCAAATGGGTGATTGCGGCGATCCATCTGGAACCGGATGAGAAGGTGGACAAGGCAGTTTCGCTGCATCAGCAGCGGGAGCTGATTCCGATCTCCGTCCGCAATCTGATTGAGGAAAAACTGGAAGGGCAGTACCGTTTTATTGTATTCCATTCTTCCTTTGAGACGATCCTTCTGGTGGCGATCGACAAAGACAATACACAGACCGGGCTGATTGCCCTGCTGGGCGATATCTGCAAGGAGACGAAGAAAATTCTGGAGGTATCGGTTACGATCGGCGTGGGCGAGAGCTGCAGTTCGCTGACGGATTTAAGCCGCCCGTGCCACACGGCACTCAATGCGCTCGGTTACCGTGCGATCACGGGTTCCGGCGGCGTGATCTGCATCGGCGATATGGAGCCGTCCGGGCATGAAAAACTCCGGTTCGACAGCCGGATGGAGTCGGAGCTTATAGCGGCAGTCAAGTTTGGACCGGAGGAAAAGATCCGTTCCGTGATAGACGGGATTGTGAGCCGGATGGAGGATGCGCGGGTGCATTATCGCCAGTATCAGGCGTATGTGCTTGCGATCATCAATGTGCTGACACAGCTCTCCCAGCAGTATGATCTGCGGATCAGCGAGATGTTTGGCGTGGAAAATGATTATTTCGAGATTCTGGGGCGCGTCCAGAAGATGGAGAATGTCCGCCCGTACCTGACCGAGGTGGCGCTCAAGATGAATGCCGGAATGGAAGAAGAGCGGAGCAATACGACAAAAAACGTGATCCGCGAGGCGAAGCAGTACATTCAGGACAATTTTCAAGATCCGGATCTGTCGGTGGAGAAGATCTGCCGCCATCTTCATATGAGCCCGGCGTATTTTTCAACGATGTTTAAGAAGGAGACGGGACAGGCGTACATCGCCTATCTGACCGATGTCCGGCTGGGGCGCGCGGTCGAGCTTCTGATGGCAACTGACGACAAGACGTATATCATCGCGGAAAAGGTCGGCTACCCGGAGCAGAACTATTTCAGTTACGTATTTAAGAAAAAATTCGGTGTTTCCCCGACGCGGTACCGCACGGCACACCGGAGTGGGGAGGCATAATGGGTAAAAAAAGGACGATCTGGAAGAAAAAGCTCTTTGACGACGCCAGCATCCGGTCGATGATCTTTATCTATTTTACGATCACGGCGCTGGCGGCGAGCGTGCTGATCTCCCTGTCGCTGTACCAGAGAATGTCGCGGCAGGTCACGGAAGTAGTACAGGAGGAGAGCCAGAACCTGATCGCGCAGGTGGGGCGCTCTGTGGAGTCATACCTCCGCACGATCATGAAGCTGTCCGACTCGCTTTATTATGGCACGATCAAGAATGCCGATCTGTCGAGCCAGTCTCTTGGAAGTGAATTTACGCTTCTCTACGATAATAATAAGGATAATGTGGAGAATATTGCCCTGTTTTCGGAGGATGGGGCGCTTCTGGAGGCAGTCCCGGCGGTGCGTCTGAAAAATGAGGTGGATGTGACGCAGGAAGAATGGTTCCGGAGCGCCTTAAACCGGACGGAAAACCAGCATTTTTCCCTGCCGCACGTACAGTATGTGTTTGACAATGCGGAAAATCAATACCGATGGGTCATTTCGCTATCGCGGGCGGTCGAACTGACACACGGAACCTCGACCTCGCAGGGCGTCCTTCTGGTCGATATCCGCTATTCGAGCCTGGAACAGCTCTTTGGCGGCATCACGACGGGGCGAGGCGGTTATTTCTATATGATCAGCGGAAATGGCGAGATTCTTTACCATCCACAGATGCAGCTTCTGGATTCCGGCTGGGTGCAGGAGAACAATGGACGGGCAGCCGGCTATTCGGACGGAAATCATGAGGAGATATTTGCCGGAAAAAAGCGGATGGCGACGGTCAAGACGATCGGCTACACAGGCTGGAAGGTGGTCGGGGTGACGCCGGAAAATGCCGTGTCGCTCAATACGATCAAAACCCGGCTTTTTATCGTATTTGTCATTGCCCTCATTTTGTGCATTCTGGCTCTGATTAACTCTTATATTTCATCGAGGATCACGAATCCGATCCGCGAGCTGGAAAAATCGGTCGGCGTCCTGGAGGCGGGCAATTTAAGCGCACCTGTGTACATCGGCGGTTCGTATGAGATCCGCCATCTGGGAAAATCGATCAGTGATATGGCGGGACAGATCCGCCTCCTGATGCAGGATATTGTGCGTGAGCATGAGGCAAAACGAAAGCAGGAGTTTGACACGCTGCAGTCGCAGATCAATCCACATTTCCTCTATAATACGCTCGATATCATTGTCTGGATGATTGAAAATGAGCAGAAAACGGAGGCGGTCAAGGTGGTAACGGCGCTGGCGCGGTTCTTCCGTATCAGTTTAAGCCGCGGCAAGAGCTTAATTACCGTGAAGGATGAGCTGGAACACGTCCGGAACTACCTGATGATCCAGCAGATGCGGTTTAAAAATAAGTTTACCTACACGATCGAGTCAGATGATGAGGTTTTGGAACTTGCAAGTTTAAAACTGATGCTGCAGCCGCTGGTGGAGAATGCGATCTACCATGGCATGGAATATATGGACGGCGACGGCGAGATCTTCGTGCGCGCCTGGCAGGAGGAAAAAGAGCTGTATCTGGAGGTGCGGGACAATGGGCTTGGCATGACGGAGGAACAGGTCGAGAGCCTCTTTACCGATACGGCGCACGTGGCATCCAAGCGCGGATCCGGCATCGGGGTACGCAATGTCAACGAGCGGATCAAGCTGTATTTCGGCGCGGAATACGGTCTTTCGATCGAGTCGGAGCCGGATGAGGGAACCGCGGTGAAGATTCATCTTCCGGCAGTGCCTTACGAGAAAGTGCTGGAAGAGAAAAAGGTGTAAAAGTGGGGGCGACAGATCAATGCGATATGGAGTGAGAAAAAAAAAGGAGCTGGTGCTCTGGGGAATCCTGTGTGTGGGACTTATTTTGCTGTATCTCCTTTCCTCCACGGATTGGATCATCAAGGAAAAAGAGGTGGAGGTCTACCCGGTGTCCCTGATTATCAGCGATACTTCGGATGATGATTACGTCAACTTCCGCAAGGGCGTGGATCAGGCGGCGGTTGAGTATAATGTAGATGTCAGCTTTATTACCCTGTATGAAAAGGATAATCTGGCACAGCAGATGGAGCTGGTGCGCCGGGAAGCGGCAGACGGTGCCGGGGCAGTGATACTGGAGCCGGTTGATGAGCTGGAATGCCGCCAATATCTGGAAGAAAATACATATGGAACGCCGATTATCCTGCTGGGCGAATTATCACCGGATGAGGAGGTCAAGGGGGCGGTTCATATGGACTGGACGGCAGCCGGGAGAAAGCTTGGCGAGGCGATTACGGCGGAACAGAGCTCCGATCTTCCTGTCTGGATCTTTGCAGATAACCCATATATCGGCAAGGCGGGGGAGATGAAACAGGGGCTGACGGAGGTACTGGAAAAACAGGGCTTTTCCTATACCATTGTGCCGCGCGGCACCGATGATACTTACCGTTCCGTCATTGAAAAAACAGTTTATCCGGGCAGCGGCACGGCGGTGGTGGCGGCACTGGATTTCGCCAGTACAGCGGAGGCGGCGGAGATTGTCGGCGGAAGCAGCGTGTACGGAAAATACATTTCCGGGCTGTACGGCGTCGGGATGATGCCGTCCCTGCTGGATCAGCTTGACAAGGGGACAATCCGGGGGCTGGTGGTGACAAACCAGTTTGACGCGGGCTATTTTGCGGTCAAAAAAGCAGTGCAGGCGATTGAAAAAGAGCAGGAGAGAAGCCAGCTTTCACTGGAATCCTACTATATAGAGAAGGATGAGCTGCGGTCAAAGAAATATGAGAAGATGCTGTACCCGATTGATTAAAAATCTGGGAAGGGGGTATAGAGAAATGAAAAAAAGCGGAAAAAGCATTCAGATGGCGCTGGCACTTCTGGCAGCGGGCACACTTCTTTTAAATGGATGCAGCGCGGCAAAACCGGCAGAAAAAAAGAGCATCCGTATCGGCGTGACGCTGTACCGGGGCGACGATGCCTTTATCAACAATATCCGTTCCAGTCTGGAGGAAAAGGCGAAGGAATATGAACAGCAGACGGGCATCAAGGTTAATCTGGAAATCATGGATCCGAAGGGAAACCAAAATACGCAGAACAGCCAGGTAGATCGTTTCCTTTCTCTGGAATACGATGCGATCTGTGTTAATATGGTGGATCGCTCGGCAGCATCGTATGTCATCAACAAGGCGATGGATGCCGGGACGCCGGTCGTATTTTTCAACCGCGAACCGGTCGAGGAGGACATGAAACGATGGGAGCACCTCTATTATGTAGGGGAGGACGCGCGGGAATCGGCGGTTCTGCAGGGAGAAATTCTGGTGGATGCGTATCAGGAAAATCCAGGCAGTCTTGATTTAAACGAGGATGGAACCGTGGGATATGTGATGTTGGAGGGCGAGCGC
>PVMQ01001646.1_pt1 | contig 10786 bp, 7 predicted proteins | sample 1853411 | NCBI WGS metagenome assembly PVMQ01 (sample SAMN08533513, study PRJNA380276) | Human gut metagenome, whole genome shotgun sequencing project.
CGTGATGTGAAGAATCAGGATGTGCTTCTGTTTATTGATAATATTTTCCGTTTTACCCAGGCAGGCTCCGAGGTATCCGCTCTGCTGGGACGTATGCCTTCCGCGGTAGGATATCAGCCTACTCTGGCTACGGAGATGGGCGCCCTGCAGGAGCGTATCACCTCTACAAAGAAGGGGTCTATTACCTCTGTTCAGGCTGTATATGTGCCTGCGGATGACCTGACTGACCCGGCTCCGGCTACCACATTTACCCATCTGGATGCAACTACGGTTCTTTCCAGAGATATTGCCAGCCAGGGTATTTATCCTGCTGTGGACCCCCTTGAGTCTACCAGCCGTATCCTTTCACCGGAGGTAGTAGGAGAGGAGCACTATCAGGTGGCAAGATCTGTGCAGAGAGTGCTTCAGAGATATAAAGAACTGCAGGACATTATCGCAATTATGGGTATGGATGAGCTGTCGGAGGATGATAAGCTGACTGTATCCAGAGCAAGAAAGGTACAGCGCTTCCTGTCCCAGAGCTTCTCCGTTGCAGAGCAGTTTACAGGTATGGCAGGACAGTATGTGCCGTTAAAGGAAACCATTCGTGGCTTTAAGAAGATTCTGGACGGCGAGTGCGATGAGATTCCCGAGAGCTGCTTCCTGTTTGCGGGAACTATTGACGATGTCTTTGAGAAAGCGAAAAAGGCACAGTAGAAGGGAGGGTGAGGCTTTATGGCAGCCTTCCATTTGCAGATTGTGACTATGGACGGAAATGTCTTTGACGGACAGGTTCAGAGCGTTTCCTGCCGTACGATCCACGGAGATCTGGCGATCATGGCCCGTCATATGAACTACTGTACGGCAGTAGGCATGGGAACTGCTCATGTGATAATGGAGGATGGTACAGAGCGCACAGCCGCCTGTATCGGCGGTATGCTGACCGTGATGAACGGAGAGTGCCGTCTGATCCCTACTACCTGGGAATGGAGCGATGAGATCGATCTGGAGCGTGCAAAGCGTGCAAAGGCACGGGCGGAGGAAAAGATGAACAAGTCCGGCCTGTCTGAGGTGGAGCGTCAGATGATCGAGGCAAAGCTTCACAGGGCTCTGGTCCGTATCGGAACTGTGGAAAAGTAAAATAGATTATAGTTTGATTAAAAATGGCCGCCGCAAGGCGGCTGTTTTTTGTTATGGCGGCGATTGATACTTTAAACTAATTGTTTTTCCATTTGCTGCGTGGTAGAATGAGGGAAATACAGGAAAGAAAACAGAGGTACAGATGTGATGGAGACAAAGAGAATTTATATAAAGGATACAGAACATGTAAGGGATGAGGAGCTTTTGGAGGCGGCAGAAATCATCCGCCGGGGCGGTCTTGTGGCCTTTCCTACGGAAACTGTATACGGATTGGGAGGAAATGCTCTGGATGAGGATGCTGCAAAAAAGATTTATGCAGCCAAGGGCCGGCCTTCTGACAATCCTCTGATTGCCCATGTTTCCTGTCCGGAAGAAGTAGAACCTCTTGTAGAATATATGCCTGAGGCTGGTAAGAAGCTGATGGAAGCCTTCTGGCCGGGGCCGCTTACCATGATTTTCCCCAAAAGCAGCCGGGTTCCCTATGGAACCACAGGAGGTTTGGAGACAGTTGCGGTGCGGATGCCTTCCGATCCGGTGGCGAACCGATTGATTGCTCTGGCAGGAGTTCCCATTGCCGCTCCCAGCGCCAATACCTCCGGTCGTCCCAGTCCCACTACAGCAGATCATGTATGGCAGGATATGAACGGAAGAATTGATATGATCATTGACGGAGGCCCTGTGGGGATCGGCGTGGAGTCTACCATTGTGGATGTATCGGGACAGGTGCCTGTGGTGCTTCGGCCGGGAGCCATTACGATGGAAATGTTAAGAGAGACTCTGGGAGAGGTGACGATTGATCCGGCTATTTTAGGCCCCATGGCAGAAGGCGTGCGTCCCAAGGCGCCTGGAATGAAGTATAAACACTATGCTCCCAAGGCAGAGCTTACTTTAGTGGAGCCTGCGATGGAGGACAAAAAGGCTTCCATGACTCAGGAACAGGTATGGTTTCCATGGTATGGAAACTGGCAAAGGAGCAGATTGACGCCGGAGTGCGGGTGGGAATTATCTGTACGGATGAGTCCAGAGCTGCCTACCCGGAGGGCATTGTCCGCAGCATTGGAGCAAGAAAAAGCCAGGAATCGGTCGCTCATAACCTGTACGGAGTACTGCGGGAATTTGATGATCTGAAGGCAGAAGTTATTTTTTCGGAAAGCTTTGGGGAAGACCATCTGGGGCAGGCGATTATGAATCGTTTGTCCAAGGCGGCAGGATATAAGATTGTGCGTGTATAAGAGGGGGAAAATACATGGAAAAACAGACCCTGGGTGAAAAGACAGCCCAGATGCTTTTGGAAATGATACAAAAGGAGGGCTTTGGCCCGGGGGATAAGCTTCCGACGGAAGCAGAGCTGGTGGAATCTCTGGGAGTGGGACGCAATACTGTCCGGGAGGCGCTGCGCATACTGATGTCCAGAAATATTGTCACCATCCGTCAGGGATCCGGAACCTTTATTTCTGAAAAAAAAGGCGTTGTGGATGATCCGCTGGGTTTTTCCATGATGGAGGACCGGCGCAGGCTGACCGAGGATCTGATCCAGGTACGTCTGATGCTGGAACCTCAGCTGGCAGCACTGGCAGCCCAGAATGCTGCCGAAGAGGATTTACAGAAACTGGAACAGATCAAAGAGGAGCTGGAAGATCTGATCCGTCAGAGAAAGGATTATTCCTTAAAGGATTCACAGTTTCATGAGCAGATCGCTAACTGCAGCCACAACCAGATCATGACCAATCTGGTGCCTGTGATCACAGAGGGCGTGCGGATGTTTGCCGTCTCGGTTCAGGAAACGGAATATGAGCAGACACTTTCTTCCCACAGGAGGATCTTTGAGGCCATCCGGGAGCGGAGGGGAGAGGATGCAAAGATGGAGATGTATTTCCATTTGATGTATAACAGTAATCGGTATCGGGCGGAAACCGAACCGTAAGGAAAAAGCGTGTGCTTTCTTTTGTTGGAGAAGCACACGCTTTTTTCAGATCCAGCGTTTCCTTACTGAATCCATCTGCCGTTTTCATCTACCTGATAACCGTCAGGAGTTGTGGCAGAAGTATACAGTTTTCCCATGGTACCGTCAGAAACGGGGTTAAAATAATACCAGTTGTTTTCGATTTGCTGCCATCCGGTTTTCATGCCGGAATTGATATCAATGAAAAACCAGCTGCTCTGCTCATGGTCAAAGAAAAAACCGGATTTTGTGTATCCGTCAGCGCCAAAGGCATACCAGGCCCCGTTGATCATTTCCCATGCGGGCTGTTCATATACAGTGCCGTTTTCAGCTGTTTTTATGGAGCCTGCGGCAAATGTTCCATCTGCATACTGAAGCTTCCACTGAGATGGATTGCCGGATTCCTGAATCCAATGACTATTGTTTGTTCCGTTTCCGGTTATAATTCCAGATACCGTATTTACATATCCTTTTTTAGAATCAAGGATTGTGTGGCTGGATACAGAGGAGCCGGGGCCGCTTACAGAGGTTCCGGAACCGGAAGAGCCGTCAGAATCGCTATTATCCGGGATAGAAGGAATTTCCGGTACGTTTTCATCGTTTACAGTAACTGCAGAAGAGGCAGACTGGCCGCCGGCAGATACCGTAATTACAGCCTGACCGGGACGCAGACCGGTTACAAGACCATTTTCATCTACAGAGGCTGTAGAGGGATCGGAGCTTGTCCAGCTGGCAGTGAGGCCTGCTGGTGTGATTTCTGCATGTAGCTGGATGCTGCCGCCTACGGCGATCCGTGCATTCTGAGGAGACAGGGATACCGTAACTTCTTCCCTGTTCCATACAGCCTGAGGTCCGCTGTAGGTCCAATGGAAGGGACCTGTGCCGTTCAGCGCCTTCCACCAGTTATCGGCTGCCTCTACTTTAAAGGTATGAGAGGTTTCAAGATCAGCTCCTGAAATTCGATAGCTGGTTTTTGTGGTGGTACAACTGCTGTTTACATGGTTAAAGTAGTCGTCCTCATCTGCGTAGACAGGTTTTCCGTCCATATAAATACGGTATCCGTAGATTCCTGATTCATCCCACGGTTCCTCCCAGCTGAGAATGAGATCTCCATTTTCTTCGCGAACGTCCAGGCTGCTGTCCCATTCGGGAGCCTTGAAATCATATTTATGTGAGAGCTTTACCGTTTCAGATTCATAATCAAAGGTATCGCCATTATCAGCAAAAGCTGTAATTATAACCTCGTTTTCTGTTTCCATAAGACGCCCGATGGTAAGGGTAAGTTCATCCTGGCTTGATTTGCTGCCGAGCTCATAATTGTAGATTGTCTTTACAAGTACTCCGTCTGCATAGGCATGATATCCGCGGATGCGCGGATCTGCTTTGCTGCCATTGGCAAAGGTGGCAGAGGCCCAGGTATATCCTTCGCCGGAATAGCGTACCTTACGGTCAGAGGGAACGTTTAATGTTTCATCCTGTGCAGATTCAATTCTCAGGCCTGCAGAGGGACCTTCGGTCTTATTTCCGGTTGCATCAACGGCATAGACAGTAAAGGTGTAATCGACATTGGCACAAAGGCCTTCTGCCTGATATTCGGGTTTCGTTACAGGCGTGGAAATATCTACAAGCTGTCCGTCTGCCCGTGTTTCGATGATATAGCCGGAGATTTCATCATAGTCAGCGGCGTCTGTCCAGGTCAGCTCCGCTGCTTCGTCTGCGGAAGCGCGGGAAGCGTTAGATGGAGAGGCTGTAAGTACGGCATCCTCTGTCCACTCCGGAATATCCATGGCATTCTCCGCTTTATCAGAGGTTGTGGTATCGCCTGCAAAATTCAGTCCGCCGGATGCGGAGATCTTGCTCCAAGCCTTGGAATCCTCATCTTTATCATTAAACCTTACATTATAAAAGACGGAATCTTCCACGCCCTTCAGTTCCTGGGCCATTTTACTGTTGGTAAATGTAATATCCTGGAAATAAAGGTCATGGTGGGTGTGCCAGGGCTTTTCAAGCTGGCTGTAATCCACATCAGCTACCAGGCTGAACTCATTTTTCTTTACGTCATCAATCGTAAGATTATAGGCGTTGATATTGCGGAATTCAGCCGGTGTATCAGCAGGCTCCACAGATACAGCCTGATTTACATCGCTGTAGGTTGTGCTCATTACAAACGCCTGGCTGCATTCTCCCACTGCACAGTCGCGGATCAGCACATCCCATACGCCTCCTCCGTTGGCAGGAGCAGATTTGAATCGGAATGGCATATCGCTGTGGTTTAAAACATTATCTTCTACCAGCATATTACAGATACCGGCTCCTGTATGGCTTCCGGCCGCAATAGCGCCGCCATGCCCTTCTCTCAAGAAATTGTTAAAGGTCCAGATGTTCTGGGAAGGCTTCTGTTCGCAGTCCTGAACGCCTTTTCCCATACCGGTAGCAAAGTTGATAGAATCATCACCCGTATCAAAGAAATTATTAAATACAATGGCATTCTGTGTATTTCCAAGTTCAATACCGTCTGCATTGTTGGAATCATAGGTGGTATATTTTACATTATTGGAGGTTACATTTTTACTGTCAAGGACAGCAACCGTGTGGAAGGCAGGATTGCGGACTGTAATATCGCCAATATAAACATTTTCAGTTCCGCGGATTACAATCAGGTTAGGGCGGTTATTGTAGGCCACCTTTTCGCTTAATCCTTTTTCTTTTGCCTTCAGGGTAGCGTCTGAGGCCAGAATACCAAGGGAGGTTTCAAAAGGTGTGGTATATAGCTTTTTGGAGTTTCCGGATACCCAGCGTGGGAGGCGGTAAGCCTTATCCTCCGGATCAGCTGCCTGGCGATCCTGATAGAACATAGAGTAGCCGTCTCCGTTGATATCATCCTTTTCGCCATATTTCCAGCCGTTTCCATCAATGGTTCCCTCTCCTGTTTTGCGGATATTTTCCAGCATACCGCCCTCATCGCTGCTGTAAGCATTAATCAGAGCCCAGGATCTGGTATCTGTAGAGTAGGGATACAGGAGATAATTGCTGTCATAGTGGTCTGCATTTGGGGAGCCAAAGAGAACAGCGCCCTTTTCAAGCTCCAGTGTCATATTACTCTTCAGGTACAGAGCGCCTGACATGAATATACCGGAAGGAATGACAACCTTTCCGCCTTCCGTGCAGGCATCGATGGCAGCCTGGATTGCTTTTGTATTTTCTTCAATGAACCGGTTGATCCCGTCATCATAGGAACGATAGGGAGTATCAACCGTACGGGCGCCAAAATCTGTAATATTAAATATTTCCGGGGCAGGAGCTGTGGAGGCGGAAACAGAAGCCGTGTCTCCAATCGGATTTCCAGAATCATCTAGAGCCACGACGGAAAATTCGTAGGAGGTATCCGGCGTCAGGTTATCTGCCGTAAAGGAGTGAATATCTACGTTTACCATTTCGATGTTCTTTTTTTCATAGTATTCGTAGAATGCGTCCATGTATGTACTTGCCCAGTCGGCATGTTCGGCGAAATTTTCCCGGGCTGTTCCGATGAGCTCACCGTCCTGATATACGGCGTAGTCTGCGACAGTATCGTATTTTTCAGGCTTATTCCATACCAGCGTCACAGAGGTGTCGTCATAGGCCAGAGTGGGAACCAGCAGATTGGTTACGTCCTCGCTGCCTTCCGTACGGTCATATTTGGGTTCTGTCAGGGGAGGCGTTTTGCGGCGTTCTATTTTTGGGGCCGCATTTGACGGAGTAGAAACAGCGTCAGAGGGGGAAGCGGGACGTTTATGCGCATCTGATGAGGTTGCATCTGATGGAGTAGCGATTATTTCATTGTCCTCATCCCGGTCTTCGGAGGAACTGTGTTCAGCGTCTGATGGAGTAGCTAAAGGCTGATATATGGGGGGGAGGGTGGAATCATCGCGATTGGCGTCAGAATGGGAAGCAGTAAGGCTGTTCTGAGAACTTGCAAACGTTTGCAAATCGGGGCTAAAAAGAATTGCACCCGTTGTTAACGTACCAGCAAGAGTTATGGATGCATAACGGTATAGATTGGACGGAAAATGGATCTTCATAACTGAATTCCTTTCGAGTTACTTTGGACGCGTTACCAATATTTGTATACAGATAAAAGTATAACTAATGAAAAATTATTTGTACACTGTTAAAAGTAACAGAGAAAATATAAAATATTTGTGAAAAAATTATAAAGAAAAAAATGGGGAGTTATGAAAAAGTCACAAAAATTTTTGAGTAAATTTAATGAAAGAGTCGATAGAGAAAATACAAATATTCGTCCTATGAATATTTGATAATATCTCAAAAAATATTGACTTATTCCCGCCAATATGCTAAAAATAAACTATAATTTATAGGATGAATATTCACCCAATAAAAGGAGGAGCAGGAACATGAAAGAACTATATGATGTGCTCGTCATCGGCGGAGGCATAGTGGGGAGCGCCGTTGCCAGAGAGCTGTCACGATATCGTTTAAGGATCGGCGTTCTGGAGAAAAATCTGGATGTCTGCAATGAGACCAGCGGGCGCAATTCCGGCGTGGTTCACGGAGGCTTTGCTTATGACAGAGGAAGTTTAAAGGCAAAGCTCTGCGTAGAGGGAAACCAGATGATGGGAGACCTGGCTAAGGAACTGGATTTTCGCTTTATCCGCTGTGGAAAGGTGCTGGTCGGCAATACGGATGAGGACATGGAGACCTTAAAGCGCACGATCCGCCAGGGAGAGGACAATGGGGCCTCAGGATTAGAGCTCATTGACGAAAAACGTCTCCACGAGCTGGTACCTGCGGTAGTGGGAAAATTTGCCATGTATTCAAAGAACAGCGGGATTGTAGATCCCTTTGGCTATACCATTGCCCTGGCAGAAAATGCCCATGCGAACGGGGCTGAGTATCATTTCGGCTGTGAGGTAACGGATATTTCCAGGGACGGAGACGGAAATTACTGTATTTCCACTTCCGGGGGAACCTTTTACAGCCGCTGGGTGGTAAACAGTGCAGGCCTTGGATGTGGAAAAATTTCCGATCTCCTAGGAGTTACGGGATATCATATCATCGGCTCCAAGGGCGATTACATTATTCTGGATAAGCGTACCGGCCCGCTGCTTCCTATGCCCGTTTATCCGGTTCCAAGCAATACATATATGGGAATTCATGTGACGAATACCACAGACGGAAATGTTATTATCGGGCCAAATGCGGATCTGGTGACGGATTTCACCTACTATGGAGTGCCGCAGGAAAATATGGATTATCTGGCTAACAGCGCTTCGGATCTGTGGCCCTGTATCCGTAAGCAGGATTATATCCGTAATTATTCCGGTATCCTTCCAAAATGGGTGGATGATCAGGGAGTGATCCAGGATTTTAAGATTGAGATACGGGATGATCTTGCGCCCAGGGCCATCAATCTGGTAGGAATAGAGTCTCCGGGACTGACAGCAGCAGTACCCATTGCGCGGTATGCCATTGAAATGATGAAGGAAAGGGAAAAACTGGAAGAGAATCCTGATTTTAATCCGGAAAGAAAGGGAATCCGCCGCTTTGAGGAATGTTCCATGGAGGAACAGGCCCGATTGATTGAAGAAGATCCAGATTATGGAGAGGTGATCTGCCGCTGTGAGAAGGTTACGAAGGCGGAAATTTTAAAGGCTATCCATAATCCTCTGGGAGTGGATACCATGACAGGCATCAAATACAGGACACGTTCCATGATGGGGCGCTGTCAGGGCGGTTACTGCCAGATGCGGATCGAGCAGCTCATCGAACAGGAGCTGGGGAAAAAAGAAACCCAGGTGCAGTATGAGCGGGAAGGTTCACAGGTATTGTTCGGAAAGGTTCGGGAGGTGTAGGATATGGGACATTTAGAGCATGAGATCGTCTGTGAAGCAGTGGATGCAGTCATAGTGGGCGGCGGTCCGGCAGGACTGGCGGCAGCAGTGCGGCTGTATGAAAAAGGGATTACGGATATTCTGATTCTGGAGCGGGAGAAACATCTGGGCGGTATCCTGCGCCAGTGTATCCATGACGGGTTTGGCCTGACCCGCTTTGGCCTGACCCTAAGCGGCCCGGAATATGCACAGAAATTTATCGACCGGGTGCATGAACTTAAGATTCCCTATCTGACGGACGCCACGGTTTTAGAGGTGACAAAGGAACATGTGGTTACTGCAGCTACGCCTCAGGGCTTAAAGCAGTGGAAGGCAAAGGCAGTGATCCTTACTATGGGCTGCAGAGAGCGCACCCGCGGGGCTCTGGGAATTCCGGGAGAAAGGCCCGCAGGCGTATTTACTGCAGGAGTGGCTCAGGCATATATCAATCTGTATAACCGGATGCCTGCAAAGGAAGTGGTGATTCTGGGTTCAGGTGATATCGGTATGATTATGGCACGACGCCTTACGTTAGAGGGAGCCCATGTAAAGGCTGTATTTGAGATCCAGCCTTATCCAAGCGGCCTTCCCAGAAATATTGAGCAGTGCTTAAACGACTATGGAATCCCCCTTTATCTGAGCCATACGGTTACAGCCATCCACGGGGATAAACGTCTGACCGGTGTGACGGTTTCTCAGGTAGATGAGCATATGAAACCGATTCCTGGAACGGAAAAAGAGTATGATTGCGATACGCTGATCCTGTCGGTAGGCCTGATTCCTGAAAATGAGCTTTCCCTGGATGCCGGCGTAACCTTGGATGGAAGAACGAAGGGCGCAGAAGTAGATGAGTATTTCCAGACGGATAGGCCCGGTATCTTTGCAGCAGGAAATGTGCTCCACGTCCATGATCTGGTAGACTTTGTGTCCATGGAGGCGGAACGGCTGGCGGATGCTGCAGCGGAATATGTAGATAAGGGATGTCTGCCGGAGTGTCCCGTTGTGATTCGTACCGATTGTTTTATCAATCACACAGTGCCGCAGCGTATTTCCGGAAAAGAGGACTGCAGATTGTCACTGCGTGTAAACAGGCCATTTAAGGACTGCCGTATCGTAGTACGTCAGGATGGAACGGAGGTGGCTTTTAAAAAGATGAAAAAAGCCATTCCGGCAGAAATGATTCAGATCCCATTAAAGGCAGAGAAGCTGTCAGGCTGTAAAGAACTGGAGGTGAGTGTGGAATGGTAAGAGAATTTACCTGTATTATCTGTCCAAATGGCTGTGAGATCACAGCAGAACTTGAGAAAACGGAGGATGGAGCTTGCCGGATCCGTTCCATAGAAGGAGCAGCCTGTCCAAGAGGGAAAGCTTATGTGGAGCAGGAGCTCACCGATCCCACAAGAAATATCGCAACCTCCATTTCGGTAGAGGGAGGAGAGCTGCCCCTTACAAGTGTCCGCCTCACGGCCCCCATACCAAAGGCAAGAATCTTTGACGCCATGGAAGAAATCCGCAGATGCCGCGTCACTGCACCAGTGAAAGCAGGGACTGTAGTGATCGAAGGACTTTTAGGATACGATTCCGATGTGATCGTGACGAAGACGGTGGAGAAACAGAAATAAAATCATGTATACAGACAGCCGGACCAGTGGTGAAAACGGGTTCGGCTGTCTGTATTTAAGAAGGGTTTTTAAATGAATGTCCTTAACATTCTGGATGAAATATGGTATTTTTTAATGAAAGAACGATTACAGAAGGAGGAGAAATGCATGAGCCTTTTCATTGGAAAGACAGAACGGGTATATTCCACCTCAGACAGCTTCCAGAAGGAACGGGTACAGGAAATTCTGAA